>ERZ779889.5-NODE-5-length-313883-cov-20.852623_pt1 | contig 313883 bp, 276 predicted proteins | sample MGYA00511030_ERZ779889 | MGnify/ENA primary metagenome ERZ779889 (study PRJEB29588, sample SAMEA2160616) | human gut metagenome | biome: human gut; feature: human-associated habitat; material: faeces | place: Denmark | collected 2008/2010 ...
CCATGCCTAAAGATCTGCATCTCTTAAGAACTGGGGTTCTATCTACTGCCATCTTGTTTGTACCTCCTCTAATTAAACTCTTCTTCTCTTTGGTGGACGACATCCGTTATGTGGAACCGGAGTAACATCCTTGATACTAACTACATCTATACCACATGCTGAGAGTGCACGAATTGCAGCCTCTCTTCCTGAACCTGGTCCCTTGACAAATACGTCGATTGTCTTGAGTCCGTAAGGTGCAGCAGCCTTTGCGGCTGTCTCTGCAGCCATCTGAGCAGCATATGGAGTTGACTTCTTAGAACCCTTAAATCCTAATCCACCAGCGCTTGCCCATGAAAGCGCATTGCCTTCAGCGTCTGTTAATGTAACAATTGTATTATTGAAAGATGACTGAATATGAGCCTGTCCGTGCTGTACGCTCTTTCTGACACGCTTCTTAGCCACTTTTTTAGTTGCCTGCTTAGCCATTAGCCTAAACCTCCTATGGTTTTTTACAAATATATTCTATAAATATTACTTCTTCTTATTAGCAACAGTCTTCTTAGGACCCTTACGAGTTCTAGCGTTAGTCTTAGTCTTCTGTCCACGAACAGGAAGTCCCTGTCTATGACGCTTACCACGATAGCAAGCGATCTCCTGTAAACGCTTAATATTGAAGCCTATCTCTCTACGTAAATCTCCCTCTACTACCTGAGTTGCCTTGATAACCTCGCTGAGTCTTCTAACCTCATCGTCAGTCAGATCTGCGCAACGTGTATCAGGATTAACGTTTGCTTCCTTAAGAATACGCTGTGATGAAGGAAGTCCGATACCATAGATATAAGTAAGACCAATTTCAACACGTTTCTCTCTTGGTAAATCAACACCTGAAATACGAGCCATTATAATAACCTCCGTAAAATCTTCTTTTAAGCTGAATCCACAAATGTATCCCATAGCACACGCTATGGGGTGAAATGCATACACCGCAAACTTCAACTAAGTTGTATATTTCTATAATTGTATTGGCATATCTACGTATGCCACAGCCGCTTTTAAATAATACAGTACATTAGATATATGTACTGACGCACGAAAATAAGTATACTTCCGGATGGGCTATCATCCATATACTTCTTTTCCTTTTTTGATTAACCCTGACGCTGCTTGTGCTTTGGATTCTCGCAGATAACTCTAACGATTCCCTTTCTCTTGATAACTTTGCACTTATCGCAGATAGGTTTTACTGATGCTCTAACCTTCATTAGAAACTCTCCTTTCAAAAAAAGTCCGCTACGAATTAGCATTCTATCATTTTCATTGATAAAATGCAATAGGGAAATTCATTTTTTTATTATTTATCTCTCCAAACGATTCTTCCCTTGGTAAGATCGTATGGTGATAACTCTATTGTAACTTTGTCGCCAGGAAGAATCTTTATATAATTCATTCTCAGCTTTCCACTTATATGAGCAAGAACCTTGTGTCCATTCTCAAGTTCTACCTGAAACATGGCATTTGGAAGTTTCTCAACTACTGTTCCTTCTACTTCAATTACATCTGCTTTTGACATTTTCAAAAATCCTCCTATATATATAAATCAACTTATGAGTTCTCCATGATATAATGAATATGTTATCGTGCTTACGAACGACGACATATGATATCACATCTACAGCTCAATTCCATCGGCCCTTGAAAGTATCTCAGGCTCTCCATCTGTTATAAGTATTGTATTCTCATAATGTGCCGCCAGTGATTTGTCTGCGGTGACGACCGTCCATCCATCCGGCATCCACTTCACTTCGTAATCGCCAAGTGTGATCATCGGTTCTATCGCTATCGTCATTCCTGCTTTCAGCTTCGGCCCTCTTCTTCTTGTTGCGAAGTTTGGGACCTCCGGCTCTTCATGAAGATTTTTTCCAACTCCATGTCCCACCAGATCGACAACAACTCCAAGTCCACACTCATCGGCATAGGACTCGACCGCTATTCCTATATCCCGCACATGATTTCCCGCACGGGCCGCTGACAGTCCTTCAAAGAAGCTTTGCTTCGTTGCCTCTATGAGATACTTTGCCATATCAGATATCTCGCCAACTCCATATGTTCTGGCTGAGTCTGAATGGTAACCCTTATAGATAACACCGGCATCAAGACTTACTATATCTCCATCCTGAAGCACTCTGTTCTTTGATGGAATTCCATGTACCACCTCATCATTTACAGATACACACACCGACGCCGGATATCCCTGATAGTTCAGAAATGATGGTTCACAGTGATAACTTCTGATAACCTCTTCACCGAGCTTATCTATATCATATGTGGTCATTCCCGGCTTCAATGCTTTTCTCATCTCCTCATGAGTTATCGCCAGAATTCTTCCAGCCTCTCTCATAAGCTCAATCTCTTCCTGGGATTTTATGGAAATACCCTTCATATTTACTCACCTAATATATCAGTGATAGCAGCGAATACATCCTTCATATCTACGGTTCCGTCAACCTCTTTCAGGATGCCCTTTGCCTTGTAGTAATCGATGAGAGGCTGTGTCTGCTCATGATATACATTAAGTCTCTTCTCTACTGTCTCTGGCTTATCATCGTCTCTAAGGATGAGATCAGCTCCACATGCATCACACTTGCCCTCAACTTTTGTTGGGTTGTATACGATATGGTATGTTGCTCCACAACCTACACATGCACGTCTGCCTGACATTCTCTCGATGATATTCTCATCAGGTACCTCAACATTGATAGCGTAATCAACTGAATCGCCGATTGCTGAGAGTGCCTTGTCAAGTGCCTCTGCCTGTGGGATAGTTCTTGGGAATCCGTCAAGGATATATCCCTTTGCACAGTCATCAGCCTTGAATCTATCTATTACCAAGTCGACAACGAGCTCATCTGGTACAAGAAGTCCCTTATCCATGTACTCCTTTGCCTTTGCACCAAGCTCTGTGCCGTTCTTTATGTTCGCTCTGAATATATCTCCTGTTGAGATATGTGGTACGCCGTACTTTGCAGCGATCATCTTTGCCTGTGTTCCCTTGCCTGCGCCCGGTGCGCCTAACATGATTATCTTCATATATTCAACCTCCATTTTTTGAACGTTTCCCATTCTTATCAAATACTATTCTCTCTATAATACACGAATAGGAAGTGTACTATACGGCACACTCCCATTCGTGTTTATTGCCACGTCATATTTTAGTCTAAAAGGAATCCCTGATAGTTCCTTACCAGCATACGTGACTCAATATTCTTAATTGTCTCTATAACAACACCTACAACGATGATAAGTGATGTTCCTCCAAATGAAACATTTGCTCCAAAGAAACCACTGAAGAACATTGGTATACATGCTACTATGATAAGTCCTACAGCACCTATAAATATGATGTAGTTTAAAATCTTATTAAGGTAATCCTGTGTTGACTGTCCAGGTCTTATACCAGGGACAAAACCGCCACTCTTCTTCATATTGTTGGCAATCTCCATTGGATTGAATGTGATCGCTGTGTAGAAATATGCGAAGAAGAACACAAGTAAAATATATACGATCAAACCGATCGATGCCCAAGGATAAGATCTGTTAAACCAGTAGCCCTGACTCATACCCTGGATTATCTTTGCTCCTACACCAGATGTCTTGATGTTGAACAGATTCACTACGATCTGTGGAACAGACAGTATGGATGATGCAAAGATGACCGGAATAACACCTGCAGTATTGACCTTAAGTGGAATATGAGAGGACTGTCCGCCCATCGTCTTTCTTCCTCTTACTGTCTTGGCATACTGTACAGGAATTCTTCTCTCTGCGCCCTGAAGTGCACATACAAATACTACTGTAATAACTACAACTGCAAGGATAATGAGTCCTACAAGTGTAAATCTTACAAAGTCTCTGCCCTTCATGAACTGTGTGTATAAATTCTTGAAGTCATTTGGCATTGTTGAAACGATGTTTATCAGAAGGATTACTGATATACCATTTCCAACACCCTTCTCTGTTGCTCTCTCACCAAGCCACATTACTATAGCACTTCCTGCTGTAAGAATGACTACGATGCAAAGAACTGTCCAGAAGTTATAATTCTCAATGACTCCCTTGTTTCCAAATCCTACTACAAGACCAGCACTCTCAAGAATAGCAAGACCTACTGTCATATATCTTGTGATAGCGGTGATCTTCTTTCTACCATCTTCTCCGTCTTTCTGCAGTTCTTCCAAAGCCGGTATAGCAATGGTGAGAAGCTGTATGATGATGGAAGCTGTAATGTAAGGTGTTACCGACAATGCAAAGATCGACATCTGCTCGAACGATCCTCCGGTGAATGAACTGAAGATGTTCAGTGAATCACCGAGTGCATTCTGCATGTACTCTCTTATTGCATCCGCACTTATTCCCGGAACGGTAATCAGACTACCAAGTCTGACTACCACGAGAATGAAGAACGTATATAAAAGTCTTCTTCGTATATCCTGTACCTTAAATGCATTGATTAAGGTTTTGAACATATTACATCACCTCTGCTTTTCCGCCAAGAGCTTCAATTTTCTCAGCTGCTGACTTTGAAAAAGCATTAGCCTTAACATTGAGCTTTTTAGTTAACTCTCCATTTCCAAGAATCTTAACTCCATCACGAGGATTCTTAATGATACCTGCCTCTACTAATGTCTCAACAGTTACGTCTGAGCCATCCTCGAATCTCTCAAGAGCTGATACATTGATTGCAACGATCTCTTTGTGATTGATGCAATTAAAGCCTCTCTTAGGAAGACGTCTATATAATGGCATCTGTCCACCTTCGAAACCTGGTCTAGGTGATCCAGAACGTGCCTTCTGACCCTTATGTCCCTTACCTGCAGTCTTGCCATTTCCTGAACCATGTCCACGGCCTACACGGAAATTAGCACTGTGCTTTGAGCCTTCAGCCGGCTTTAATGTAGATAAATCCATGATCTGCGTATCCTCCTTCTCTTATACTTCCTCAACCTTTACCATATAACTTACCTGCTTAACCATTCCAAGTGTTGCAGCGTTATTTGGGAGCTCTACTGACTTATTAACCTTCTTAAGTCCAAGAGCCTCTACTGTCTTTCTATGCTTTGGTACAGCACCGATAGGGGACTTTACCAAAGTTACCTTTAACTTATCTGCCATCTTCTAATACCTCCTTAGTTAAGTATCTCATCAACAGATTTTCCACGAAGTCTTGCGATATCCTCTGGGTTCTTGATCTCTGTAAGGCCCTTGATTGTTGCAAGAACTACGTTCTGCTTGTTGTTTGATCCTAAGGACTTTGTACGGATGTTCTTATATCCTGCAAGCTCAAGTACGCTACGAGCAGGACCACCAGCGATGATACCAGTACCTTCTGGAGCTGTCTTCAGAAGAACTGAAGCACTGCCGAACTGTCCATTCCAGTCGTAAGGGATACTACCAACTTCATTTACAGGAACTGTAACTAAATGCTTTGCAGCATCCTCCTTACCCTTACGGATAGCTTCTGGAGTCTCAACTGCCTTGCCAACACCAACGCCAACGTGGCCATTTCTATCACCAACAACTACGAGAGCTGCAACTCTAGAATTACGTCCACCCTTAACAACCTTTGTTACACGCTTGATGGCAACAACTTTATCTTCTAACTCTAACTTACTTGCATCAATTATTTCACGCTTCATACGTTGTTCTTCCTCCTTACTAGAATTCCAGACCAGCTTCTCTCGCTGCATCTGCTAATGCCTGAACCTTACCGTGATACACGAAACCGCCTCTATCATAGATAACAGTCTTGATACCCTTCTCAAGTGCTCTCTCAGCAATAACCTTACCAACGTAAGCTGCTGCATCAACATCATTTGTCTTCTCAAGCTCATCCTTAATAGCCTTCTCTGTTGTAGATGCTGCTACTAATGTCTTACCAACTGAATCATCAATAATCTGAGCGTACATATGATTATTACTTCTGAATACAGCTAAACGTGGTCTCTCTGTTGTTCCAGCTAAACGATTACGAACACGCATATGCTTCTTTACACGAATTGCGCTTCTTGATTCTTTATTAATCATCTTATCTCACTCCTTTATTATTTCTTACCAGTCTTACCAACTTTACGTCTGATAGTCTCATCCACATACTTGATACCCTTGCCCTTGTATGGCTCTGGTGCTCTCTTCTCTCTGATCTCAGCAGCGTACTGACCAACCTTTTCCTTGCTGATTCCGCTTACTATGATCTTGTTTCCATCAACTGATGTTTCGATACCATCTGGATCAACCATCTCAACTGGGTGTGAATAACCAAGAGCAAGAACAAGCTTATTACCCTGCTTCTGAGCTCTGTAACCTACACCGTTAACCTCAAGCTCCTTCTTGTAACCCTCTGTAACACCTACTACCATGTTGTGGATAAGTGTTCTTGTGAGTCCGTGAAGTGATTTCATCTTCTTTAAGTCGTTAGGTCTTGATACTGTGATTGTATCGCCGTCTAACTTTATATCCATTTCCGCAGGGAGAACTCTCTCAAGAGTTCCCTTTGGTCCTTTAACAGTCACTTTATTATTTTCTGCTATATCTACAGTTACGCCTGCAGGTACAGCGATAGGCATTCTTCCGATACGTGACATTTTGCCGTCCTCCTTTTACCAAATAAACGCAAGTACTTCTCCACCTACGTTCTGTTTTCTAGCTTCCTTATCTGTTAATACACCCTTGTTTGTGGAGATAATAGCAGTTCCAAGTCCACCAAGTACTCTTGGAAGCTCATCCTTGCTTGCGTATACTCGAAGACCAGGCTTTGAAATTCTCTTAAGACCTGTGATGATCTTCTCGTTCTTATCTGCACCATACTTCAATGTGATCTTGATTGTCTCGAACTTACCGTCCTCAACGATATCTACAGCCTTAACATATCCTTCTGATAAAAGTATGTCGGCAATAGCTTTCTTCATCTTTGAAGCAGGGATTTCTACTGTATCATGCTTTGCTGTATTAGCATTACGAATTCTTGTAAGCATATCTGCAATTGGATCGCTCATTGACATAATAAATTTCCTCCTTCTTACTCTTACCAGCTTGATTTCTTAACGCCAGGAATCTGTCCCTTATATGCTAACTCACGGAAGCAGATTCTACAAATTCCGTACTTCTTTAAAACTGAGTGTGGACGTCCACAAATGCTGCAACGTGTGTACTCTCTTGTTGAGAACTTCTGCTTGCGCTGCTGCTTAACTTTCATTGATGTCTTAGCCATTTCTCGAATCTCCTCCTTTATTATTTGCTATAAGGCATGCCGAACAGTGTAAGTAACTCACGAGCTTCCTCGTCAGTCTGTGCTGTTGTTACGCAAATTATATCCATACCTCTAACCTTATCTACCTTATCGTACTCGATCTCAGGGAAGATAAGCTGCTCCTTAATACCGAATGCGTAGTTACCTCTTCCATCAAATCCGTTTGGATTGATACCTCTGAAGTCACGTACACGTGGGAGTGCAAGATTTACAAGACGATCAAGGAACTCATACATCTTCTCGCCACGAAGAGTTACCTTACATCCGATAGGCATTCCCTCTCTCAGCTTGAAGTTAGCTACTGACTTCTTTGCTCTTGTTACAACTGCCTTCTGACCTGTGATTGTCTCAAGATCCTTGATAGCAGCGTCGAGAACCTTAGCGTTCTCTCTAGCTTCACCAACGCCCATATTGATAACGATCTTATCGAGCTTTGGTATCTGCATTACATTCTTATATCCAAATTTCTCAACCATGGCGCTCTTAATTTCAGCGTCATACTTTTCTTTAAGTCTACTCACCTAAGACGACCTCCTTCCAATTAATCTATCTTCTCTGTCTTGCCATCAACTTTGGCTACACGAACCTTATCCTTACCAGTTCCTTCAAAACCAACTCTAACTGGCTTGCCCTTGTAAAGATACATTACATTAGAGATGTCAAGTGGGGCTTCCATCTCGATGATTCCGCCCTGCTGGTTAGCCATGCTTGGCTTGCTATGCTTAAATACTTTGTTGATTCCTTCAACTACTACGGTACCATTCTTCTTATCTACTGAAACGACCTTTCCGCTCTTGCCCTTGTCCTTACCAGCGATAACCTGTACCATATCATCTTTCTTAATCTTCATTGTTGCCATAGTCACACCTCCTTATAATACTTCAGGTGCAAGTGATACGATCTTCATGAATTTCTTATCACGGAGCTCTCTTGCAACTGGTCCAAAGATACGTGTACCTCTTGGATTCATATCGTCTTTTATAATTACAGCAGCGTTCTCGTCAAACTTGATGTATGAACCATCCTTACGACGAGCGCCATGCTTTGTTCTAACTACAACGGCCTTAACTACATCGCCCTTCTTTACAACTCCGCCTGGTGTTGCATCCTTAACAGAGGCAACGATGATATCGCCGATATTCGCATATCTTCTAACTGATCCGCCTAACACTCTGATACAAAGTAACTCTTTTGCACCTGTGTTATCAGCAACTTTAAGTCTTGTTTCCTGCTGAACCATTTAATTTGCCTCCTTACTTTGCCTTCTCGATGATCTCAACAAGTCTCCATCTCTTATCCTTTGATAATGGTCTTGTCTCCATAACCTTTACTCTATCGCCAATCTTGCACTCGTTATTCTCGTCATGAGCCTTCAGCTTTACTGTTCTCTTTACAATCTTACCATAAAGAGGATGCTTAACATTATCTACGATAGAAACAACGATTGTCTTATCCATCTTGTCACTTGTAACTATACCAACACGTGTTTTTCTCAGATTTCTTTCCACAATAATTCCTCCTTCCAAGATAATTAAGCATTAGCCTTCTGGGCTATAACTGTCTGTATTCTTGCTATATTCTTTCTAACGTCCTTGATTCTGCTTGTGTTGTCAAGCTGATTTGTAGCATTCTGGAATCTCAGGTTGAATAATTCCTTCTTTGCAGCTACTAAATCTTTCTGGAGATCGTCAACGGACTTGCTATTTAATTCGTTCATAAAATCCTTAGTTTTCACTGCCTGCTACCTCCTCTAACTCTTCCTTTGATGCGATCTTACACTTAAGTGGAAGCTTGTGCATAGCGAGTCTGAGAGCCTCTTTAGCTACCTCCTCAGGTACGCCCTGAACCTCAAACATAACTCTGCCTGGCTTAACTACTGCTACCCAGTACTCAAGTGCTCCCTTTCCTGAACCCATTCGAGTCTCAGCCGGCTTTGCTGTAACTGGCTTGTCAGGGAAAATCTTGATAAATACCTTACCACTACGCTTCATATATCTTGTCATTGCAATTCTGGCTGCCTCGATCTGGTTTGACTTGATCCAAGCTGGCTCTAATGCTACGAGACCATACTCACCGTTTGTAATCTTATTGCCTCTAAGTGCCTTACCAGCCATTGTTCCTCTGAACTGCTTACGACGCTTTACTCTCTTTGGCATTAACATTATTTATTTCCCCCTTCCTTTACTGTCTTTGTTGGAAGTACTTCACCATGGTAGATCCATGTCTTTACGCCAACCTTACCATATGTTGTATCTGCTTCAGCAAATCCGTAATCGATATCAGCACGGAGTGTCTGAAGAGGAATTGTTCCCTCGCTGTAGAACTCTGTTCTAGCCATATCAGCACCGCCAAGACGACCTGAACATGCACACTTGATACCCTGTGCGCCTGACTTCATTGTTCTACCCATGCAAGACTTCATAGCCTTTCTGAATGCGATACGATTCTCAAGCTGTGCTGCGATGTTCTCTGCAACGAGCTGAGCGTCAGCATCCGGCTTCTTGATCTCCTTAACGTCGATAAAGAGCTTCTTATCTGTTAACTTCTGAGCGTCAGCCTTGATCTTCTCGATTCCGGCTCCGCCCTTTCCGATTACTACTCCAGGCTTAGCTGTGTATAATACAATCTTTACATTCTTTGCTGATCTCTCGATCTCGATCTTTGAGATGTTTGACTTGTAAAGAGTTGTCTTTAAGTATTTTCTAAGGATCTGATCTTCTGCTAAGTTCTTAGCAAACTCGTCATTTCTCTTGTCAGCATACCAGTTTGAATCCCAATCTTTGATAATGCCGACTCTTAAACCATGAGGATTAACTTTCTGTCCCATATTTTACCTCCTATTTCTCGTCAAGCACGATTGTGATGTGGCTTGTTCTCTTCTCGATTCTATATGCTCTACCCTGTGCTCTTGGATGAACTCTCTTCATTGTAGGTCCCTTGTTAGCGTAACACTCTGCTACGTAAAGGTCCTCCTTCTTCATGCCATTGTTGTTCTCAGCGTTAGCAATAGCAGACTTCAAAAGCTTCTCTATAACGCTTGAGCCATATCTTGGGTTGTATTCTACGATAGCAAGTGCTGTCTGAACATCCTTACCTCTGATAGCATCAAGCACAAAACATGCCTTGGTTACTGATACTCTTGCGTATGAAACCTTAGCTGATGGTCTTGTATCTTTGTTCTCATTTCTGAGTCTCTTGTCATGGGATCTATGTCCTTTAGCCATTTTGAAAAGTCCTCCTTTCAAATATTCCTAATATTATCTTCTACCCTTCTTTTCGTCCTTACCATGACCTCTGTATGTTCTGGTAACTACGAACTCACCGAGCTTATGTCCTACCATATCTTCTGTTACATATACTGGTACGTGCTTTCTTCCATCATGAACGGCAAATGTGTGGCCAACGAATGATGGGAAGATTGTTGAACGTCTTGACCAGGTCTTTATAACTTCTGTCTTATTAGCAGCGTTTAAAGCATCTACCTTCTTAAGCAGATGTGCATCTGCGAATGGTCCTTTTTTTAATGAACGAGCCATATTTCTTCCTCCTTAACTATTTAACATTCTTACCGTCTCTACGTCTTACGATCAACTTATTAGACTGCTTGTTCTTCTTTCTTGTCTTGAGACCCATTGCTGGCTTGCCCCATGGAGTAGAAGGACCTGGACGACCGATAGGTGCTCTACCTTCTCCACCACCATGTGGATGGTCATTAGGGTTCATGACAGAACCACGAACTGTTGGTCTAACGCCCATATGACGCTTACGACCGGCTTTACCAATGTTAACAAGGCCATGCTCGATATTTCCTACCTGTCCAACTGTTGCTCTACAGATAATCGGAACCATTCTCATCTCGCCTGATGGAAGTCTAAGTGTTGCATACTTTCCTTCCTTAGCCATGAGCTGTGCAGCGTTTCCTGCTGAACGAACTAACTGTCCGCCCTTACCTGGATAAAGCTCGATGTTGTGTACCTGAGTACCAACTGGAATATTCTGAAGTGGAAGACAGTTACCAACCTTGATCTCTGCCTCTGCGCCATTCATCAGCACATCGCCAACTGCAAGCTTGAAAGGAGCAAGGATGTATCTCTTCTCTCCATCTGCATAGAACAGAAGTGCAATATTTGCTGATCTGTTTGGATCATACTCGATTGCAGCTACTGTTGCTGGAATACCATCTTTGTCATTTCTCTTGAAATCTATTATTCTATACTTTCTCTTAGCACCACCACCGTGATGTCTTACTGTTATCTTACCCTGATTGTTACGACCGGCTGTCTTGCTTGTTGAAACAACGAGTGACTTCTCTGGAGTTGTCTTTGTGATCTCTGAGAAATCAAGGCCAGTCATATTTCTTCTGGAAGGTGTATATGGGTTATATGTCTTAATTCCCATTGTTGTTCTCCTTTCGGTTCAATTTATTCTCACGCTTTGATTGCGTATACAACTAATGTGATGAGCGGCTATACTGTGCAGCCACCCACAGCTATATCTTAAAGTCCCTCGAAGATCTCGATGTCCTTGCTGTCAGCTGTAAGCTGAACGATAGCCTTCTTGTACTTTGCTGTGTTACCAAGTGTCATACCACGTCTCTTGACCTTACCGTCATTGTTCATTGTGTTGACCTTTGCAACCTTTGTTCCCTCGAACATCTTCTCTACAGCTTCCTTAACCTGTGACTTGTTTGCTTCTGGATGAACAAGGAATGTATATTTCTTCTCAGCCATAGCGTTCATGCTCTTCTCTGTGATCACTGGCTTAAGTATAACGTCATAATATTTGATATCTGCCATTATGCGTACACCTCCTCAATTGCTGCAACTGCTTCCTTAGTAAGAACAAGCTTCTCATACTTGAGAATATCGTATACGCTAAGTGAATTAGCTACTGTTGTCTTAACTGTTGGAATGTTGTTTGCTGAAAGAACAACGTTATTGTTCTTATCCTTTGTTACTACAAGAGCCTTAGGAGCTGAAAGCTTTGCAAGGATCTTTGCAAATACGCTTGTCTTAGCCTCCTGAAGATCAAGCTTGTCAACTACTACCAGCTTGTTCTCAGCAACCTTTGATGAAAGTGCTGACTTCATAGCAAGCTGCTTCTCTTTCTTATTCATCTTAACTGAATAATCTCTTGGCTTTGGTGCGAATACAACTCCGCCGCCTGTCCACTGTGGAGATCTTGTTGAACCCTGTCTAGCATGACCAGTTCCCTTCTGTCTCCAAGGCTTTCTTCCACCACCAGAAACTTCTGAACGTGTCTTAGCGCTCTGTGTTCCCTGACGGTTGTTGGCTAACTGACCAACTACAGCCTTATGCATTATATGCTCATTTATTTCTACACCGAAAACTGCATCATTGAGCTCTAATGTCTCAACTTCTTTGCCTTCAATGTCATAAACCTTAACTGATGCCATTGTTGTCTCTCCTTTCCAAAGCCCTACTTACCAGACTTTACTGTATCTTTAATCATAACCAATGACTTCTTTGGTCCTGGAACAGCGCCCTTAACCAAGATTACATTGTTCTCAACATCTATTTTAACTACCTCAAGGTTCTGGATTGTAACTCTTACGCTACCCATATGTCCAGGCATCTTCTTGCCCTTGAATACTCTACCTGGAGTAGTTGCAGAACCGTTTGAACCTGCATGTCTGTGATACTTTGAACCATGTCCTGAAGGACCCGACTTAAGGCCGTGTCTCTTAAGACCGCCTGCGTATCCCTTACCCTTTGACTTAGCAGTAACATCAATCTTGTCGCCAGCAGCAAATACGTCTGCCTTGATCTCTGCGCCAAGCTCGTACTCAGCAGTGTTCTCAAGTCTGAACTCTCTATAGAAAGCCTTTGGAGTTGTTCCTGCCTTCTTAGCATGACCAACCTCTGCCTTACCAGCACCATGTGGATTTCTGATAACTTTCTTTCCTGATACGTCCTTTGTTGTTACTCTTTCCTTCTTCTCGCCGAATCCTACCTGAATTGCATCGTAACCGTCATTCTCAACTGTTTTGATCTGGGTTACAACACATGGACCAGCCTGCAATACTGTAACTGGTGTTAATACACCGTTCTCGTCGAAAATCTGTGTCATTCCGACTTTTGTAGCTAATATAGCCTTCTTCATTTCTGTTTCCTCCTAATTTAATTCACAGCGGATTGCATCTGCAATCATACTAAATTACATCCGAAAATGCATTAGGTACTGTTATTTAATTGTTTCTGCGGTTTGTTTTAAATTAGTCCGCATCTAATTGGGTTTCTTTTGAATTGCTGTCTGACTTTGATTATTTCATCTTAACATCGATGAACACGCCAGCGGACAGATCGATCTTCTGTAATGCATCAATTGTCTTCTGAGTTGGTGCTACAACATCGATAAGTCTCTTATGAGTTCTCTGCTCAAACTGCTCTCTTGAGTCCTTGTACTTATGAACTGCTCTTAAGATTGTGATCTTCTCAATCTTAGTAGGCATTGGAACTGGTCCGCTTACCTTTGCGCCAGTCTTCTTAACTGTATCAACAATCTGTGCTGCTGCCTTGTCGATAAGTTTGTGGTCATAAGCCTTAAGTGTAATTCTCATAATCTGATTTGCCATAAAAAAAGCCGCCTCCTTTTCGCACTTAATCTTAGTACAACAAGCGGTGACTGTACACTCTCCCGTGTGTGTCCTAAGTTAAAACCCAGAACCATCACGTCGTTTCTGTCCTCTTGACAGACGGTTATATTGTACAGTGACTTGTCGCCAGTTTTGTAAATTGACATTCGCTCCACGAAAAACCTGCGTCATATATGTACGCAGCAACCTCCGCTTCTCAGCTATCATGCCACAGCACGTTTGATTATATACTAGGGATTTCTTTAAATCAAGAGGTTTTTTTAATTTTTTTATGTTTTTTTGAATTTTTTTAACAGGTATTTACAGGGTATCACTCGCCAGATTCACTCAGCTTGAATGTCCTCTTCATCTTGATCCCCTTGTTCTCCCATATCTCAAACTTCGAAAAGCTTAAGATGAACCCGTAATCTGTATGGTAACCATAATTCTCCATCGCAAACCCAGGGAATCTGCTCCGAATCGCATCGAGCAGCTCTGCCATATCATCTATCTTATATCCCCTGCCCGTCATATACTCATATGCAAATGTGTCTATCTCCTCCCTGTCATCGACCAACGTCAGCTTTGTCACGCCATTCTCATCGGTATAAACCTTTACTCCACTCACATTATTCTCCACAAATGTATCAAGATGAGTATATCCATAATTTCTGACATCAAAATCCGGGTATCTTCTCACAACGCCTTCATACACCTGTTCCATGACAGCATCTCTTCCCTGTCCTTTATAATAGGAAGAAACCGAATATATCTCCTTTGCTATATCACCTATATCCGGTATATCAGCAGTGCATTTCCCTCCGGCAAGAACATCTATATACATATATCTCTGGGCGCTGTTCACAAGGATTTTGTCTGCGTCACATGGACCGGCAACCACAACCTCTATATCCGTGAGCCTCAGCTTGTCGAGAAGCGGTACTGTCAGACTGTCCCCCGTTGCTATATATATGCGCTCTGGCTTTGAAAGCGCAACATCCGCCATAACCTCCACGGCCAGCGCAACCATCGCCGATGACACCTTATACTCTCCGTGCATGCAGTCCTGTATTCTGAACCTCCCTGCACTCTCCATAAAACTGTCATCATCTTTGTCGGAATTAAACATCTTGCAGATCACAAGCTTGTCCGTTCTGATTATATCCTCATATATAACAGGCACAGCCTTTGCCTCTATGCTATCACAATCTATATACAGCGCAGCCCTCATGATATCCTCCTTAATAATATTCCACAACCATCACACACACAACAAACCACAGGTTTAATCCAATTATATCCTGCCATCCGCCTTAATCATCTCCATCAGAGTCTGTCTGAATCCAAACTCCTCACAAAGTGCTTCCGCATCCTTAAGAGCCTTCTTTCTCCTGTCCGGAGATACATTTTTCTTCACAGCTCTTATGAGCAGATTTTTAGGCGAATGTGCAATGTCTATAAATTCCATTATATCAGTCTTATATCCACACGCCTCAAGCATATGTCCGCGGATAGAATCTGTTGCCAGCGCAGCTATCCTCTCCTTGATGATACCGTATCTTGTCAGCGCAGCCAGTTCATCAGAATGCATCTGTTTATTCAGCTCATGCTGGCAGCAAGGCACGGACAATATATACTGTGCGTTCCAGCAAATGGCATTGTACAGCGCATAGTCCGTGGCAACATCACACGCATGCAGCGTCATGACCATATCCACATCCACATCCGTCTTGTATCCATTTATATCCCCAAGCTCAAACTTCAGTCCGGTATAGCCAAACTGTTCCGCCAGCGCATTGCAGTCTTTTATCACCTGCTCCTTGAGATCCAGGCCGGTTATATGGACATCAAGCCCCTTAACCTCATGCAGATAATAATAAACTATAAATGTCAGATACGATTTGCCGCATCCAAAATCTACTATATTAATAGAAGGTTTGTTGTAGCTCTTCATGACATTGTCCACGATCTCCGCAAATCTGTTGATCTGCTTAAACTTGTCATACATAGAGTGCACAACCTTGCCATCCTTTGTAAATATGCCCAGATGGGTAAAAACAGGGATATCCATTTCCTCTTCAAGTATGTATTTCTTTCTTCGGTTGTTCCCCTGAACAGTTATGAGTTTATTCTCCGTGTGCCTCTTATTCACAGCTACTTTGCCCTTCTTTGAGATCTTCACATCCCACTCCTCCCGGGCCGAGAACATGTTTATCTGTCTGAATCCATCCTGCAGATCTCCGGCCAGTGCTTCTTCAAGCTCGTCCTCATCTATATTCTGGTGGAACACCTGCTTCTCCGTATACCTTTCTATCTGAAAGCACCTTTTACCGCCTATGATTTTTCTCTCAAATACCACTTTTCTATATTCACCGCGTCCGCCACTGAGGATAATCTTGTGGGGATCACTCTGTACCATCTCTTCTATTAATTCTTTTATACTTATATCTGCCATTATTCCAACTTCTCCATTACCAACAATCTGTATCGTCATTAATCTCTGTCATCAATCTATGCACACAGCAGCCTTGACGCAGTGCTTTGATACAAGTATAATCTATAGGATATATTTTTTGAAGTTATTTTTATAAGGAAGGATTACATATATGTGGATAGCAGATGGATGGAAGGATTATGAAGTTATTGACTGCTCTGACGGAGAAAAGCTTGAGCGTTGGGACAAATACACTCTACTCAGACCAGATCCCCAGGTTCTGTGGAGCACTCCAAAGAAAAATCCTGCATGGAATAAACTGAACGGACATTATCATAGAAGCAACAAAGGCGGCGGAGAATGGGAGTTTTTCAGCCTGCCTAAGCAGTGGACGATAAATTACAGGGATCTGACTTTCAATCTGAAGCCATTCAGCTTCAAGCACACTGGTCTGTTCCCTGAGCAGGCTGCCAACTGGGACTGGTTCAGCGAACTGATAAAGAACTCACCTAAAAAGGATATTAAGGTATTGAACCTGTTCGCATACACAGGGGGCGCAACATGCGCAGCCGCCAAAGCCGGAGCTGCAGTCACCCATGTTGATGCATCCAAGGGAATGGTTACCTGGGCAAAGGAAAACGCAGCATCATCAGGGCTCGCCGACGCACCGATCAGATGGATAGTTGACGACTGTGTGAAATTTGTCGAAAGAGAGATCAGACGAGGCAACAAATATGACGCGATCATCATGGATCCTCCTTCATACGGCAGAGGACCAAAGGGTGAAATATGGAAGATTGAAGAGAAGATCCATCCTTTCATCAAGCTCTGCAGCCAGCTTCTCTGTGACAAGCCGCTTTTCTTCCTTGTAAATTCATATACAACAGGTCTCGCGCCTGCGGTGCTCACATATATGATATCCACAGAGGTAAAGAGCAGATTTGGCGGACATGTTGTGGCAGATGAGATCGGACTTCCTGTCACAGAGACAGGTCTTGTTCTTCCTTGCGGTGCCGCCGGAAGATGGCAGAGATAACAACGGATCGGTCGAGGCAGATACATTTTGCAGATAAACTAAAAGCAGGAATATGAAACCCAGCAAACTTCGTTATAGGGGGCTCATATTCCTGCTTTTTTAATTTTTCAGCTTCTTAATTTCAGCTTTTTTGTCACGTAATTTAGTCCTTTACACCGTCACATCCACATACTCCAGACGTATGACCTTCTCCAGATCCGCAGGGGCTATCTCTATCTGATACCCAACCTTACCCGCACTCACATACATCTTATCAAGATCTTCAGCACTTGCATCTATCGTGGTCCTGAAAAACTTCTTCATACCGATAGGTGAACAGCCGCCATGTATATATCCGGTAAGAGGGAGGAGTTCCTTTGCCTTGAGCATATCTATCGACTTCTCTCCCACAGCCTTAGCAGCTTTCTTGAGATCAAGTTCCTCCTTGACAGGAATTACAAACACGTAATTTGCGCCAGACTTCGCAACGGTCACCAAGGTCTTATACACATACGCAGGATCCTGTCCAAGTATGGCAGCAACCTTCTCTCCATTCGTCTCGCCCGTCTCCACATAACAATAATGGTTGTACTTTATCTTCTTGCTGTCAAGTATGCGCATGACATTTGTCTTTTCCTCAGTCTTTGCGTTCTTATTCTTATCTTTCATGTTCCAGGTCATCTCCTTGTCATCAAATGCACTAAGCGCCCCAACCTTGTCTATTGAAGATTGAAGCGCTGTATGCATGTCTATTGTATTCTCCGGCTTTATCTTAATCTGCCGTACATAACTTTATCTGTCTTCCATCGGCAGATACTCTCTGTGTGTTCCCACATACTTGTATGCAGGTCTGATGATCTTGCCGGCATTGACAAGCTCCTCTATTCTATGCGCTGACCATCCTGCAATACGTGCGATGGCAAATATAGGAGTAAACAGCTCGATAGGGATACCAAGCATCGTATATACAAATCCACTGTAGAAGTCTACATTTGCCGATATAGGCTTGCCGCTGCGTCTTCTGGCCGCAAGCAGTCTTCCTGATATCTCCTCAACCTTCTTGTACAGCTCAAATTCCTTTGTCCTGCCCTTCTCCTGGGCAAGTCTCTCTGCATATCCCTTGAGTATCCTAGCTCTAGGATCTGAGTTGGTGTATACCGCATGACCCATTCCATATATAAGGCCTGAATGGTCAAAGCCATTCTTGTCAATAAGTCCTGTGAGATATTTCTCCAGTGCAGCCTCATCATCCCAGTTCTTGACATGGCTCTTGAGGTCATCAAACATCTGCTGAACCTTGAGGTTTGCACCACCATGCTTAGGTCCCTTCAGCGATCCAAGTGAACTTGCAACTGCAGAATATGTGTCTGTTCCTGTCGACGATACTACATGAGTTGTAAATGTGGAGTTATTACCACCACCATGCTCAGCGTGTATAACCAGACATATGTCAAGCACCTGCGCCTCAAGCTCTGTATATTTCTTATCTGATCTGATAAGCCTCAGGAAATTCTCTGCAGTGGAAAGCCCCGGCTTCGGATTGTGTATTACAAGACTCATGTCGTGGAAATAGTGCTTGTAGCCCTGATAACCATATGCGGCGATCACAGGGAACTGTGCTATCAATTCCATACACTGTCTGAGAACATTCTCTATGCTTATATCATCCGGATTATCATCATATGAATAGAGTGTGAGAACACATCTCTGCAGAACGTTCATCATATTCTTGCTTGGTGCTTTGAGGATAACATCTCTTGTAAACTTTCTAGGAAGCTCCCTGTAGCACTCCATCATCTCAACAAATCTCTTAAACTGCTGCTCATTTGGAAGCTTTCCAAACAACAGAAGATACATAGTCTCCTCAAATCCGAATTTACTTCCGTGAAAACCTCTCTCGAGATCCTCAACATTGTACCCCTGATAATACAGACGACCATCAGTCGGCACTCTCTCTCCATCTATTACATCATATCCTATGACATCAGATATCTCTGTGAGTCCCGTGAGTACACCTTTTCCTGTGGAATCTCTGAGGCCTCTCTTGACATCATAATTGACATAGAGGTTCTGGTCTATCTTGCCAGATTCTGTACAATAACCTGTAAGCTCATCCAGTATTCTGTTATATTCTTCGCTGTTTCTTTCCAAACCTCATGTCTCCTTCCTTTATCCAATCCCTGTTCATCATCCCGGAGCTTCTCCGGATCTTATCAATAAACTATATCAACTCACCACAGTTTATCAAAAAAACTCCATTTTCGCAAGAAAGACAGCAATAAATTTGATTTATTCCTGTCTTTTCGCCAAAATTATTTAATTTCAAAATATTTCTGCCTAAATTTCAATAATATATCTCTCATAGGCATTTATGATCGTCGTGTCCTCGTATTTTGATTCTCGGACAAAATCTCTTCCATAATTTATATGCACATGGCCATGGACAAAATACTTAGGTCTGTACTCCTCCATAAGCGTTCTGAAACACTTAAAACCTGTATGTGGGAGATCCTCGGAATCATTTATCCTGTATGCAGGCGAATGGGCAACAAGTATGTCAAAGCCCTTGTTCCTCATGATCTTAAACCTGAGTTTCCGTACTCTTCTGGCCATCGCACGCTCGGAATACTGATGATCCGCACCACCAAACTTGTATTCCATCGAACCGCCAAGTCCCAGAATTCTGACACCCTTATACACATAAAGCTTGTCGTCTATGCACTCGCAGCCCCCCGGCGGTGTATCCTTGTAGCACACGTCGTGATTGCCATGGACATAGAGAACGGGCGCATGACTGAATGTCGCAAGGAACGACAAATACTGTGGCGATAAATCGCCACAGGATATTATCAGGTCTATTCCCTCGACCTTACTCTTATCAAAATAATCCCACAAATACTTGGATTCTTCATCCGCCAACAACAAAATCTTCACGTATCTATTCCCCTGTACTACAGTATACCTTCTCCGTAGGAGATTTATCTTATTTCACTTCCGGAACCGACTTGAGCTCCAGACTCTCCGGTGTGTCTATACCCTGAAGTGCAACTACCGTCTTTGCCTCATCGACAAGATCGTCCTCTGTAGGGAGCATGCCCACTACATTCTCAGCAAGCCAATCCATCTTGAGTATATCTTCATGGAGCATCGCTCCGTCATCTTCATTTCTCACTATTCCGTTCTGGGATGTAAGCTTTCCGCTGAACGGTGTGATAGCGCCCTCTCTTATGAGGTTTGTCATAACCGATATGAGCTTCTGTGTTCCGGCCGGAAGGTGCTTTGAGCATATGACGTCAACTATTCCCGCTGACATACCCCACCAGTAGCTTATCGCATTGCTGGTCTCGTTCTTCTCCTCCTGCTTCCAGTTGCCCTCCAGTATGGATCTAAGGATCCTCTCATAGAATGCACCCCAGTTGTAGAAAGGCATGGCAAGGTTGACGACCTCTCCATTCTGATCATAGTGATAAAGTCCGAAGTTTCGTGACGCATCATCTGGCATGATCATGTCTCTATCGGATATATATGTTATTCCATTTCTCTCGAAGAACTTCTGTGGATCAGCATTCTTAACCTTCGTCCACTGCAGATATATCTTTGCCCTAGGGTTGACCATCCTTGCTCCGATGGCAAATGCATTGATGTTCGCTGTTGTTCCGAATATCGGATAATCAGCTACATATCCTATCTGTCCGTCAGCACACAGGCTTCCCGCTATCATACCGGTGAGGAACTTCACCTCGTACATTCTTGCATAATAGGTACGCACATGGCTGTTCGCAAGGCTGAGGGAACAGTTAAGTATCTTTATCTCCGGGTGGAGCACTGCAGTCTTAAGAGCCTCAGGAAGCATCTCAGGCCCAGTCGTAAATATCACATCATACTTCTCATCCACAAGTCTTCCAAGGCACTCTGTCAGCTTGGCAGGTGTATCCACATTACAGAAGGTTCTGCTGTCGACAGAATCTCCGAGTTTATTCTCCATGTCCATTCTACCCAGTTCATGGCTGTATGTCCAGACCGAGTTGGCTGGCGACTTATCATACACAAATGCCACCTTCAGGTTCGAAGGGCCTGATGGCTTTATAACCCTGTCGAGTATGGACTTCTTAGGCTCCACAGGATCGAGCTTTGGAAGAACCGTCTTATCCTTCTTCTCATTTGTGAGGACTATCTCATTCCATACCTTGTCAACACTGTCCTTCACCTGGGATGTAGTCATGTTCTTAAGAGCTTCATAGCCATACACATTGAGGAATACAAGCATGGCATCGTCCACTGTTATAGTAAGCTCCTCATTGCCCTTCTTAGCAAGATAAGCCTTCTCAAATGCGAGATGTGCCGAGTTGAAATCCAGTCTCTCATCCTCTGTGAAAACCGCATCCTTAGTGATCCCTATGAACTCCCTGAGCTTATCATATCCACCGAGCTGTGAGAAATATACATAGTTGATCCCCGTCTGCTTGTGGAAATCTATAAATTCAAAATATATCTTATTCTCAAGTGAGTCTGTCCTTCTAGGTATCTTTCTTGTAACCATGGCAGGAACTGAGTCCGCACCAAAGTATTTGAGCACACTCACTCTCTTATTCCCTTCTACTACATAGAATTTGTTCATATACTCATATACCTTTATCGGGTCATGTATACCTTCCTCTATGTGGGACTCACACAATGCGGCCCATTTCATTCCAAATTCAGTATGATAATCCAATATAGGCATAAAATTACTAGCAAACGCCGTCGTCCTTGCAGCGGTAGCGGTTCCAACCACGCGGTCAAGCGATATAGTCTGGAGACCAAGATTCACCTCACCCACAGTGTCGGATGGTGATATTATTTCATCCAAAACCGGAAGATATGGATATTCATTTTTTGCTACGGCTGCCTGATATCTCTTCTCACCAAGCTTCTGAGCCCTTAAATATTCGTTTGCTGACATACTATCACTCTCCTTATTCAAGACCATATAGTAATACTATAAAATTCAATAATCAAGAATTTGTTTCCTTCCGATCCGCCAAAATTATCTGCCTTTCAACTGCATGTTTTGTGAATTATGTATAAACCGCATTGTATGTTATGCATAATTACCACTTGATTTTTTCCGTAACATGCTGTATTATATTATTAAATTCAGAAGATTTCACATATTTTCGAACTTAATGTCGGTGTGTGTGAATACCAATATACTTAAGGAGTCTGGCTAATACACTTCCACCAGGCTCCTTTTTATTGTAGCATGTATTCTGTTCTTTTACAGCATTCCCCATCAAAATTCATTGATTTCGACTGCATCATTGTTCATCTTCCCTGTATGCGTCAAATGTGACAAATATATCAGTTCCCTTACCTGGTTCACTGTCCATATCAAGCTGTGCATTGTTGCGGGCAACTATATGCTTTACTATGGCCAGGCCAAGTCCTGTGCCACCTGTGGACTTCGATCTGCTCTTGTCCACTCTGTAGAATCTTTCAAATATCCTCTCCTGATGCTCCTTCGGGATTCCTATTCCCGTATCTTTCACACGAAGAATTACCTTATCATCCACAGTCTTTACGGTTACATCAACGCTTCCGTTCTTGTTGTTGTATCTGATGGCATTGTCTGTGAGGTTGTACACAAGCTCCTCCATCATCATCTTGTTCGCATATATATATCCGCAACTGCCATCATAGCTGAGCGTCACACTGTTCTTCTCTGCGTTTATCGCCAGCATATCCGTGGCCGTTCTGGCTATGACCGCCAGATCGATCTTCTCCATCAGTGGCGCATCCTCGGATACATCCAGCTCTGACAGTCTGATTATGTCATTGATGAGGGTGAGAAGTCTGTTGGAGTTCTTGTGGATCTCAGTTGCAAAATGATGCACATCCGCCTCGGTAGCCATACCGGTCTCGATGAGCTCCGAATACCCCGATATAGATGTGAGTGGCGTCTTGAGCTCATGTGATACATTTGCCGTGAACTCCTGTCTCATCTGTGAGCTCTTCACTATATCCGCATGCTGCTTCTGTATCATATCTATGAATGGGCGCATCTCCTTGTACGCAACTATGTGGGTATCGTCATCCAGACTGTTCGCCATCTGCTCTATTGGTTTCAATATGTTTCTGGTCAGATAGTGTGTCACTATGATGGTGACACAGACCAGGATCGCCATCACCACCAGCATGACCGGCACAGCCGCAAGGAACATACTGATTACATTGTTGGTCTCCCTCGCTATTCTCAGCACCCTTCCAGACTTGAGCAGTATCGCATAGTAATATGTGCTCTTATTGAGGGTTGCCGACTTTCTTATAACATGTCCATCACCATTTTCAAATGCCTCTGCTATCTCTGGTCTGTCAAGGTGGTTCTGCATGGAAGTCTCATCGGCCTGATTGTCATACAGAACACTGCCGTCAGGCGCTATAAGCGTCAGTCTGAGGTCATTGGTATCCACGCTTGCATACACACCGGTGTCATCCGCGTCGAAATCTCCGGTATTCTTAAACACCTCAGCATACCCCTTCAGATCCCTTATGATCTCCGCCTTGTACACCTCATAGAATATAAACGTCGACAGGACCATGGTCACCGCTATGGCCACCAGTGAAAAGATGATAAACTCCAGATTGATAACCTTTTTCAGTCTTTTATCGTCTCTCTTACCCATATGCTACTCCATCTTATACCCTACATTTCTAACCGTCTTTATCATATTACCTGCTTCGCCAAGCTTCTGTCTCAAAGTCTTGATATGCATATCAAGGGTTCTGGATTCGCCCTCGTAATCCGTTCCCCACACATCCGACATGATCGTGTCTCTGTGAAGGACTATTCCTGCATTAACCATGAGAAGCTTTAAGAGTTCAAACTCCTTGAAGGTAAGCTCACACAACTCACCGCCCACATGCACCTCGCGTCTCTCTGAATCAAGGGTTATATCCCCGAGTACCATCTGCTTGTCATCCTGCAGCGCCCTGCTTCTTCTGAGCAGCGCCTTGACTCTGGATATGAGCTCCATCACGCCAAATGGCTTGGTGAGGTAATCATCCGCTCCTATATCCAAGCCCTTGACCTTGTCAAGCTCTGTAGTCTTGGCTGTCACAAGGATAATCGGAACTCTGACAGTATCAGGTCTGCTCCTGAGCTTCTTCACAATCTCAAGACCATCCATGTCTGGGAGCATGATATCCAGGAGTACCAGATCAGGGACCTTCTCCACAGACCTTGAGAAGAAGGATTTCGCATTCTCAAACTCCTCCACCGCATATCCGCTGTTTTTCAGGGCAAACATCTCTATCTCTCTTATATTCTTATCGTCTTCTACAATATAAATATGTACTGCCATTTTGTCTCCTTTCCCTGTGTAATACCACTTTCATTTACATGCGTATTGCAATTTTATTTTTATCATTATTTTTTTATTTATACATGCCAGATATCACTTCAGCTTGTACATCTCTCTGTAATATGTGTACATGCTCTGGAAATCTATGTTGGAATCCTTCTTCATGTTATCCAGATATTCATGTGTATCAAAGTTATCTGATTTTAACTGAAGCATTGCCACCGCCACGTTGGAACAGTGATCTGCAACTCTCTCATAGTTGTTGATAAGATTCTCCAGTGATATTCCGAGCTCAATGGTACATTTCCCCTTCTGAAGTCTCTTGATATGCTGCTTCTTAACCGCGCTGTTGAGCTCATTGATGGCTTCCTCAAGCGGCTCCACATGGGATGCCTCCTGAAGATCTTCTTTGTCGTAAGCCTCCACAGTCATGCTGACTATGTTCTGAACTGCATCCTTGTATACACCCAGCTCTGACTTTGCCTTTTCTGAGAAGGACGCGCCCGCCTCATTCATCTTCCTGCATATATCCGCTATGGTTATGGCGTGATCCGACATTCTCTCAAGGTCACCTATGACATGAAGTCCGATCGATACCTTCTGGCTATCCTCATGGGAGAGCTCCTTGCTGCTGAGCTTTACCATATAAGAACCGACCTCATCCTCATAGGTATCTATGATGCCCTCAAGATCCTCAACCTTATCCCTGACCGCTTCATCATAATTATCAACCAGTGACAGTGCCATATCAACACTGTTCTTTGAAAGCTGAGCCATGTATTTTACGACCTCTATACAGTGTCCAACAGCAAATGCTGGTTTCTCAAGGAATCTGGCATCCAGACGCTTGAGCATCTCCAGCTCTGCAGGAGTATTTTTCTCCACCTCATCCTTATCTCTGACAGTGAGCGTTGCAAGCTTCTCAAGTCCGCCTGAGAACGGAAGCAGAAGAAGTGTCGCTGCAACGTTGAACACACTGTGTACAACAGCTATACCAGCTGCATTCGCTGAATCATTCAGGAACTGGAAGTGTACAAATGAATTGACCGTGTAGAACACCACCATGAACACGACTGTTCCTATGATGTTGAAGTACAGATGCACAAACGCAGCTCTCTTGGCATTCTTCTTGGTTCCTATACATGATATCAGTGCCGTTACACAGGTTCCTATGTTCTGACCCATGATGATTGGGATCGCCGTCCCAAATGACACAGCCCCGGTTGCACACAGCGCCTGGAGTATACCTACAGATGCCGAAGAACTCTGTATGATAGCTGTTATCAACATTCCCACAAGCATTCCAAGGAATGGATTGGAGAACATGGTGAGTATATTCGTAAATTCCGGTACATCCTTAAGCGGAGCAACCGCACCGCTCATCATCTCCATACCAAACATGAGCACTGTAAATCCAAGAAGGATTCCACCTATATCGTGCTTCTTCTCAGACTTGGTGAACATGAGGAATATTATTCCTATTACTGCGAGTATAGGTGAAAAGGATGAGGGTTTCAACATATTAATAAATATATTATCACTCTGTATTCCTGTAAGGCTGAGTATCCATGATGTTACTGTTGTTCCTATATTTGCACCCATGATGATACCCACTGCCTGTCTCAGCTTCATGATGCCTGAGTTTACAAGTCCAACCACCATAACTGTGGTCGCCGATGATGACTGGATCACTCCTGTCACCGCGGCGCCCAGCAGAACACCCTTTATAGGTGTTGATGTGAGCTTTTCCAGTATCTTCTCCAGCTTACCGCCAGCCGTCTTGGCAAGGCCATCTCCCATCACGTTCATTCCATACAGGAACATTGCAAGTCCGCCCAGAAGGGATAACACATTGAAAATATCCATATCTTTTGTCTCCTTATTACATTTCCAATTACTTCTGTATAAGGACTTGTATACACAATATCCCTTTTACAGCGTCTGTTTTATCAGAGTCTATTGTAAAAGGGATATGTAAAATGTGAGATATGTGTATGTAAAATCTGTGTAAATTTAAAATCTATGTAAAATCCTGCAAAATATTTGGCACAGTTTTGTGGTATCACATAGACCTTTTTTCTGTTTTCATCTGTTTATTTGCTTCCCAGAGGCTCATTTATGAGCAGATACACCGCACTTCCAAACATTCCTACCAGGAACATGCCGTAGCCGCCACATATGAACATCAGCTTTGCTAATGATACATCTCCCAGCACAGGGATCATGTGGAGCAGCAATGCTGCAGCACATCCCGCAAGTCCGCACACTACCATGCTGACTGTTATGAAAAGTTTCATATTGCCTATACCTATTATGTGTGACAGTTCATTTATCTTCGTACATACCCACTTCATAGAAATCACCTCTTTTCGTCCATGACTCAATCATCAGTCTACATGTTCTCCTGTTATTGAGAAGTGGACCCACTCTGATATATTCGTTGCGTGATCGCCAATCCTCTCAAGATACTTGGCAACCATAAGAAGGTCACAAGCCTGCTCTCCATCATCCGGATTCTCATGTATCATTGTGATGAGTTCATTCTTGACCTTGTCAAAAAGATCATCGACGACATCGTCATGCTCTATTACACTCTTTGCCTTTTTCTCATCTGCGTTGACATATGCCTCTATGCTTGATACCAGCATGACGATCGTCTCTTTTGCCATCTGCTGTATGTGCTCAAGCTTCTTTATATATGGTGTGCCAGCCATGCACAGTGTGAGTTCTGATATATCCGAGGCGTGATCTCCGATCCTCTCCATATCCGTTATCATCTTGAGTGCTGCGGATATATTTCTCATATCCCCGGCAACCGGCTGCTGGGTAAGGAACAGCTTGAGGCACAGATTCTCAATCTCTCTCTCCTGATGGTCAATGGCATCATCCGCCTCGATCGCCTTCTTTGCGAGCTCTGTGTCCTGGGCCACGAGAGCCTTGATCGCTGTCTCGATTGCCTGCTCGATCATAGTTCCCATCTCTATCATCTCTGCGTGAAGCTTTCTAAGCTGCATCTCATATTTGTCTCTCATCATGTCCCTCCTAACCAAATCTACCGGTGATGTAATCCTCTGTACGCTTATCAGCCGGCTTGCTGAACATCTTTTCTGTCTCTGCGTACTCAACGACCTCTCCGAGAAGGAAGAACGCTGTGTTGTCCGCAACTCTGGTTGCCTGCTGCATGTTATGCGTAACCATGATAATGGTGTAATTGTCCTTCAGTTCAAGTACCAGGTCCTCTATCTTGGATGTCGATATAGGATCAAGGGCCGATGTAGGCTCATCCATGAGAAGTACCTCAGGCTCCACTGCCAGTGCTCTGGCTATACAGAGCCTCTGCTGCTGACCACCAGAAAGACCCAGGGCTGATTTCTTCAGTCTGTCCTTGAGCTCATCCCATATGGCTGCCTGTCTGAGAGATCTCTCAACTATCTCATCAAGCTTTGCACGGTTTCTTATTCCATGGGTTCTTGGGCCATATGCTATATTGTCATACACGCTCATCGGAAATGGATTTGGCTGCTGGAATACCATTCCAACTCTTTTTCTCAAAAGGTTAATATCCATTCCGCTGTATATGTCCTCTCCATCAAGCCTCACATCACCTGTTATCTTACAGCCCTCTACCAGATCATTCATTCTGTTGAGTGACTTGAGAAATGTTGACTTTCCACAACCTGATGGTCCAATAAATGCTGTAACCTCATTTGACGGAATATCCATATCAATACCCTTAAGGGCATGGAACTTTCCATAATAGAGGTTAAGATTTTTAACGCTGAACTTAACGTTATTATTCATCTATTTTTCTCCATTCTTTTTGAACACCAGCCATGCAAAATTTGCCTTCGGCAAATGGCTGGCGCTACATGCCAAGTTTTCATATAAAACTTGACACATCACTTAATTTGCTTTATCTGCTGCAACCCTGCCTGCAATCTTGTCGGACGCAAAGTTGATAAGCACTACAAGTACAAGAAGCACTACCGCTGTTGCATAACCCTGATCCGTGTGAAGTCCTTCTTTTGACAGAAGGTACATATGAACCGCCAGAGTTCTTGTTGAATCGGTAAGCTTTGTCGCCATCTTTGCAACCGATCCTGCTGTGTATATGAGTGCTGCCGTCTCGCCCACGATACGTCCTGTCGCAAGTATGATTCCTGACAGTATTCCAGAAACGGCACTTGGAAGCACTACTTTGAATACTGTTCTGAGCTTTCCGGCTCCCAGTCCAAAACTTCCTTCTCTATAAGACTTAGGCACTGCCATAAGTGCCTCCTCTGTGGTTCTCATTATGACCGGAAGAACCATTATCGCCAGGGTTAACGCACCTGATATGAGTGATAATCTAAGTCCACACGCATTTGTGAAAAACAGCATTCCAAATAGTCCATATACGATCGAAGGTATTCCTGTAAGTGTCTCCGCTGTGATCCTCACTACCCCCACCAGCTTATTGCCAGTCTTTGCATATTCGACAAGATATATCGCTGCAAATATTCCTATCGGACCTGCTATCAGGAGGGACAGCAGCGTCATGTAAACCGTATTTATAAGTGCCGGTATCAGCGAACAGTTGTCCGATGTATATTCCCAGCTGAATATGTCCGCATTAAGATTTGGGATTCCCTTTACCAGTACATACACCAACAGAAATCCTATGGAGAGCACAGTTATGAGTGTCGCCAGATGTACAAAGATAAACATTATGAATGATCCTGGTCTCTTTCTGTACTCAGCCCATTTCTCAGACCATGTGCTCTTGTTTATAGCCTCTATGCTGTCCACATCAACTATGGATGAAGGATCGTCCTCAGGTGCCGTCTTTTTCGTGCTGATTATTGTATTTTTTGTTCTGTCATCGCCACATGCGACAACTGTCTTTATTCCTTCTACTCTCTCTGTCATCTATGCCACCGTCTTTCTCTTTATGATGGAGAACAGGAGGTTGATAATGAGTATGAATACGAACAGTACAACGCCCGTCGCTATCAGAGCCTGTCTGTGCAGGTCCGTCGCATATCCCATCTCCATTACTATATTTGTGGTGAGTGTTCTGACACCTCTCAGTATTCCGTCAGGCATATGGACCTGATTTCCAGCGACCATGATGACCGCCATAGTCTCTCCAACTGCACGGCCAACACCAAGGATAATCGCTGCCATAACTCCTGACTTTGCTGCAGGGACAACAGTCTTGAACACGCTTCGCTCATGTGTTGCTCCAAGTGCCAGGGCTCCCTGATAATACTTGTCAGGCACCGCTCTGATGGAAGTCTCGGATACACTGATAATCGTTGGAAGGATCATCATACCGAGAAGTACCGAAGCTGTGAGCATCGTGTTACCATTTACTCCGAATATGCTTCTGACCATTGGAACCAGCACGCACATTCCAAAGAATCCATATACAACCGAAGGTATTCCAGCCATCAGATTGATAAATGGCTTTATAACTTTATATAATCTGTCGGGACAAAACTTTGCCAGATATATCGCTGTCAGAAGTCCTATCGGAACTCCTATTATCAGTGCTCCGGCTGTTACATATATGCTTCCTAATATGAAAGGAAGAATGCCATAGTATCCATTTGTAGGCTTCCAGATCTCACCAAGGGTGAAATCCCCGAAGCCTATCTCTTTAATGGCCGGTATTCCATTCACAAACAGGAACACACATATGAGTGCTACCGCCGCGATGGATACCAGTGCCGCTATCAGGAATACTACATGCATAATTGTTTCTTTAAGTTTATGCATAAGCTGATTACTTTACGTCCTCCCACTTTGCTGCTGAACCTGTGAATATGTCCTTGACCTGATCTACTGTGTAGTCCTCAGCAGGGTTGTTGTTATTTACTATAACTGCGATTCCGTCCATAGCTATTACAGTTGCCTTGAGACCAAGTGCTGTCTCTGTGTCCTTAAGCTCACGTGATGCCATACCTATATCGCATGTTCCATCTGATGTTGATGTGATACCTGTTGTTGAATCGCTCTCCTGAAGCTCGATGTCAGCATTTGTATTGATCGTCTTGTATGCCTCGATAAGCTTTTCCATAACAGGTGTTACTGACGATGAACCTGCAACAACGATCTTGCCCTTTGGATTTGTTGAAGTAAATGCTCCGCTGTTTGCAACCTCGATGTACTTATTTGCTGATATGATCTTCTGTCCATCCTCGCTCATGATATAGTTGATGAAATCCTGTGCAGCATCGCTGATGCCATCCTTTGTAACGATGTTGAATGGTCTTGAGAGGGTGTATGAACCATTGCTGATGTTCTCCTCACTTGCCTCAACTCCACCGATCTTGAGTGCCTTTACTGTATCGTTGAGTGCTCCGAGAGATATGTAACCGATTGCATAATCATCTCCTGCTACTGTTGTGAGTACGACCTCTGTGCTGTTGCATGTGATGGCATTTGTTGTTGTGTTGTCGACCTTATTGCCATCTGCATCCTTCTCCTCAACTCCTGTGAGCTCTACGAATGCTCCTCTTGTTCCTGAGCCTTCCTCTCTTGATACTACTGATATATCCTGTGTTGCATCAAATCCTCCATCTGCGCTCTTTGATGAATTATTTCCACAGCCTGCAAGACTTCCTACCATAAGTGCTGCTCCAAGTGTAACTGCTAATACTTTCTTTAATTTAACCATTTTCTTTTTCTCCTTACTTTGTCCATATTCTTTTATGGCTTGTAATGCATAACAAGTTTTCTTCAAAAACTTGCTACATGTGCCGGTTATCTCTTGAACCGGTCTTTACAAATATTGTATTATTGGGACATATCATTCTTTGCTTATGTCCCGGAAAAGAACTCGCGCGCCTTTCGTTCTTTTCTTTGAACTATAATAAATGGCATAAGTAAAATACATAACCAACGCAATGTAAATTGAATGTAAAGTCGGTGTTAATCAATGCATGCTGAATGTACAGCAAATAATCTGCCATAACTTATAAATTGCAACCAGAAAGCGGGATAAATATACATGACAAATACCAGTTTAGAAGTAATAGGATATGTGAGATGCGACTACAAAGAGAAGTTTGGGATTCCAAGGCAGAGCGGTCTGACAGGCTGCGCCGCCGCTTTTATAGAGATGCTTCCACCATACAATCAGGCAGAGGCGTTCAGAGGACTTGACGAATTCTCCCACATATGGCTGCTGTGGGACTTCTCCAGGGCTCACAAGAACGGTTTTACCGCAACAGTAAAACCCCCAAAGCTGGGCGGTAACCAGCGGATGGGGGTTTTTGCCACCAGATCACCATTCAGGCCGAACAACATCGGTCTGTCATCGGTGAGGCTTCTGGATATTATATATAATGAAAAAAACGGCTGTGTACACGGACTTGTGGTGTCGGGTGCCGATATACTGGACGGAACACCGGTGTACGACATCAAGCCTTATCTGCCATACACCGACAGCCATCCGGAGGCGACCGGGGGCTGGACAGACTCCCTTGATATTCCGGAGCTGTCTGTATGTTCCTCTGACGATATCACTGCCAAACTTGAAACGATATTTTCAAGTACACAGATCGAGGCCCTGAAAGAGATACTTGCGCAGGATCCAAGACCGGGCTATCAGGATGAACCGAATAGACGCTATGGAATGCTGTACGGCGGATACGATATAAGGTTTACCATATCTGGTGACACTCTTACCATATGCGAAGTGGCTGAGCCCGGACCACAATGATACAAAAAGGCATTTTACCGGCATGAAGCTGAAAAATCATGATATTTTCTCATCATCCTGGCAGTGACACTCCTCTCCTCAAAGCTGATATTTCCCAGTAGTTTCACCGGCATGACCCCCATCAAGGAATTGGTCACAAAGCATTCCTGATATGATGACAGTTCATCAGGGAATATCACTGTCTGCGTGACCGCCTCTGATTCACAGATATACCCCCTTACTGTTCCAGGCAGAAGACCTGAGTCTATCGCGGGTGTGTATATCCTGCCATCTCTCACAAAAAATATATTGCTCACCGTACCCTCGCATATCTGTCCCTTTGTATTCAGGAAGATCCGTTCATCCATTCCAGCTTTCCTAGACCTCCTTTTTTCAAGAATGCAGTCTCCGTAATTCATGGTTTTATGATATACGAACGGCGACGTCTCATTTCTTCTAACATTACTTATGTCCATTGCAACCCCCCGTTCGTATATATCCGTGGTGTATGGATTATCTCTCATTGAAAAAACCACATTTTTCTGAGTCAACATGATCTTTAACGCACATCTCCTCATATGACCTGATTGATCTCTGTAATCATGCTCACTCATCCACTTTCTCAGATATTCCAGCACAGCTATCCTGTCTATGCCCCGTTCTGCTGGCATGCCAAGATCCAGAAATCTTGCAGCATCTTCCAGACGTCTCAGATGCCTGTCAAGAAATATCGGCCTGCCGTCAACCACACTTATAGTTTCAAATGCTCCAAGACCAAATTGAAAGCAATCATCCATTTTTACATTCATTTTACATTTCTCCCATTTTCATCATTTTCAAATGCTACTGCAATGCACTGAGTATTGCTTTTGCCTTATCCCGTGTCTCTTCATACTCTGCACCAGGATCTGAATCGGCAGTAATACCGCCTCCAACGCCTAGATAATACCTGCCATTTCTGTACAATACAGTTCTTATCACTATATTAAAATCACATTTTCCATCCAATGTAATATAACCAATAGAGCCGGTGTAAATATTTCTCTTCCCGCATTCAAGTTCATCTGTAATCTCCATAGCCCTGCGTTTCGGCGCCCCCGTAACAGAACCACCCGGAAATGCCACAGTAAGAAGAGACATCACATCTTCCCCGTCCTGCAGCATACCTTCAACATTTGCCACCTGATGGAAAACAGTCGCATACTCTTCTATCGAAAACAGTTCAGTCACTTTTACGCTTCCCGGTCTGCACACATGGTTCAGGTCATTCCTCTCAAGATCTACAATCATCAGGAGTTCACTCTTTTCCTTCTGTGATTTCTCAAGCTCCCTCCTGAGTGCCTCATCCTCCCTGTCAGTCTCTCCCCGTCTCCTCGTCCCCTTTATCGGCCGGGTGTACACACGACGATCCTTTATCTGCATAAACCGTTCAGGAGAGGCGCTCACTATCTGATAATCTCCCAGATCAAGATATCCACCAAATGGCGACGGATTGCTAACTCTCAGGTCATAAAACACGTCCAGAGGCTTTTTATCGCTGTCGACAACCATATGCCTTGTCAAATTTGCAACATATACATCCCCCTCGGTTATATAATCCTTCAGCCTTCTTATAGAGTTCTCATACTCTTCCCTGCTGCATTCTTCGTACACATTCAAGTTATACTTCTTCCTCTTTTGTACATCTTCACTCGTCCTGTCAATTATATTCCCACTTTCCCGATCATCCCTGCCGCAATACTTCTCTATATCATTCTCCATTACATCAATATTTGACTGTGCATCACCTGTCATACCATTTGCCACAAGATATGTCTCTTTTTTTAGGCAATCTTCAACAACAAAACAGTCATAGAATGTCATGACTGCCTCTGGAACAGACACAAGGTCTTCATTGATGGAATCAAGCCCCATCCTGTCCATTCCATAATCGTAGGATACATACCCTATCGCGCCTGATACGATCGGCAAATTCTCCGAACTCTTATCCATATGCTGTACAAGATACTGTCTCATATATTCTTCAAATGTTATATTCTTTTCAGAATCTCCATTAACCTCAAATGCATCCCCATTCTTAACAAGCCTGAGATACGGGCATCTCCCGATGATCGAATAGTGTCCCAGATTATTCACAAGGGATGAGTCAAGAAATGCTATTCCTGTCTCATCCTCATATATTTCAAAAACATCAGCTGCACACACATATCTGTCAAGTTTTTTTAGCACTCGCCTCATACTGCTCATATATGACTCCTTATCTGCAATTAAATTTCTCCGCCGCTATACAAAAATTATACAATATATCATGACCATACTCCGTAAGTACCGCTTCCGGGTGAAACTGCACACCGTACAACGGCAGCCTTCTGTGTGATATTCCCATAACTGCACCATCCTCGGATATCGCATCCACCTGATAATCATCCGGCAGACTGCTGCCATTTATTACCAGTGAGTGGTATCTTGTGACATGAAAGCTTTCCGGCAGCCGCGCAAACAGACCTGTTCCACAGTTATGTATCTCTGTCACCTTTCCATGCATTGGCATCTTTCCTTTTTCAACAATGGCGCCCGCACAATACCCAAGTATCTGATGTCCAAGGCAGACTCCAAGTATCGGAATCTTTCCCTTATACATGTTCACAACATCCACACACATTTTTGCCTCCCATGGCCGCCCAGGTCCCGGTGAAAGTATTATGCCCTCCGGCTCCAGATCTTCCACATCATGCAAAGATATCCGATCACACCTTTTTACGGTCACACATCTTCCCATTTCCTCAAAATACGCCTTCAGGTTATACACAAACGAATCAAAATTGTCTATCATCAGATACATTCACTTCTCCTTATCCGCAATCACTATAAAACACAAAAAGGATAACAGCCGGCATGCCAAAGCATGCACAGTCGTTATCCTTTTCGGTCCGTAATCTGCACGTTATTTTTATCTTTGATTTTTACAGATTCTATCATATCTGTCCTCAGAAAGCAAATGCCTTTGCTACTTTTTCGCAGTCTCACTATGCAATGCGCCTACTGACGTGCCCTCTCATAGGCATCTGCATACTGCTGTTCCTGTGAGTTTATCTCTTCCACATCACGGTTCTGTTTCAAGTAGGTGCCATCAGGCTGCTGTATGCGTGCCTGCATGTTGTCCTTCATCATAAGCCCAAACATGTCTCTGATACGCTGCTTGATCTTATCATCGTATATAGGTGTAGCGACCTCCACACGGCGGAGAGTGTTACGTGTCATAAAATCTGCTGAAGCTATATATATCTTGTCTCTGTCAGGGGTTCCGAACATATATATTCTTGAGTGCTCAAGGAAGCGTCCGACAATACTTCTTATATGTATGTTCTCCGTCTCGCCGGGGATCCCTGCCAGCAGACAGCATATTCCTCTGACTATAAGTTCAACCTTCACTCCCGCCTTTGATGCCTCAACCAGCTTGTCGATGATCTTTTTGTCAGTGAGAGAATTGATCTTAACTCCGATATAAGCAGGCTGACCGTCCTTTGCTATGGCAATCTCATCATCTATCATCTTGAGAACCGGAGCCTGCAGGCATTCAGGAGCCACAAGCAAGTGATCAGCATGGCTGACTGTATTGCCAATGAGGATTGACTGAAACACTTTCATAGCATCCTTACCAATAGCCTCATTTGCAGTCATAAGTGACAGATCTGTGTAGAGTCTCGATGTCTTCTCATTGTAGTTACCCGTTCCTATCTGTGTTATGTACTGGATCCTGCCTCCGTCTTTTCTGGTTATGAGACAGAGCTTTGAATGAACCTTGAGTCCGTCAACGCCATACACAACATGGCAGCCCGCGTCCTCAAGGGTACGGCTCCACTCTATATTATTTTCCTCATCAAATCTTGCCTTGAGTTCCACAAGTACCTCAACCTGCTTACCATTCTCTGCAGCCTCCACAAGTGCTTCCACAACCTTGGAGTTCTTCGCAAGACGATATAAAGTCATCCTGATTGCATTTACCTTTGGATCTCTTGCTGCCTCCTGAAGGAGATTCAGGAACGGTCTGATGCTCTCATACGGATATGAGAGAAGCACATCCTTCTCAAGTATCTGAGGTATGAGCGGCTTCATCACATCAAGATCCGGTGACTGCTGTGACACTCTCTTCTCAAAGAACAGCTCCTGTCTGTCCCTAAGCTTATCCTGTATCTGGAATACAAACGACAGATCCAGCGGAGATTTTGAATAAAATACATGTTTCTCGTCAAGCTCGCAGTAATCACACACCTCCCCAACCATCTTCTGAGATATATCTCTTGTAAATTCTATTCTGACCGGAGCAAGTTTCTTTCTGAGCTTAACCACCTGTTCCATCTGATCTCTGTAGTTGAGGTCTTCATCATACACCTTGCTCACATCGATGTCTGCGTTTCTGGTAATCCTCATGAGGGTCTTCTCCTGAACCTTATAGCCCTTGAAAAGCCCTGGAGCATAGTGAAGGATAAGTTCCTCCAAAAGTATATAGGTTCCCGGCACGCCCGGAAGTGCCACAAGCCTTGGAAGCATGCCACTCTCACAAGGTATGATGCCGAGTTTCTTCTTGCCCTTTCTTTCAAGTATGGCAAGGGCATATATCTCTCTGTTCTTGAGGAATGGGAACGGCTGTTTTCTTCCAACGATCATCACTGAGAGCAGCGGAAGTATCTCCTGCGCAAAATAACTGTCAAGATACTTTGCGTCAGCCTTCGACAGGTCTGCGTACCTTACCAGTCTAAACCCCTCCGTCTCAACATCTTTCATGAGATTCTCATATATGTTGTCTTTGATCGCATTGAGCTTTGTGACATTCTCAAGGATCGCATCAATCTGTTCCTGTGGGCTGAGCTTTGTCTTGTTCTCCCTCTGATCTCCGGTCAAAAGTTTCTGATCCTCCAGAGAACCAACTCTCACCATGAAGAATTCATCAAGATTTGACTGATATATTGCCAGAAATGACAATTTCTCGCAAAGCGGTGAATTCTCATTCTGTGCCTCCTCCAGCACACGCTCATTAAACTTGAGCCATGAAATCTCTCTGTTGACGTATACGCCCTTTATTGTACTTATATTTGTCTCCTGTGCCATTTCTTCATATTCTCCTTTTCTGTTCTTTATTTTTCTTATCAGTCTGATCAGCCAGTTTACCAATTGCCTGTCCTCTTTCTATCTGTTTTATTCTATACATACACATTTATTCTATACATACACAACAAGACGGATAGCCATATGACTATCCCTCTCATCATAGGAGCAGACTCATTATATGCACCCATGTGAGTTGCTGTTCCTTATTGTGGTAATCATCTCAAATCGCTCCAGGCAGTATACTTCTTATCATATATCTTCTTCAGCATATCCACCGATATGTCAGATAGCGTATTCTCACTGTTTACGATCACAGCAATCGCATCACGTCCAAATACATATGATGTGAGCAGCTCGCTCTCGTACGGCTGAAGGCTTCTGGATGACATTCCAAGGTCACATCTGCCCTGAAGCGCATCATTGAGTCCCTGTGTCGAATCCGACTCTGTGACCAAGATCTTCGCTGCCGGATTGATCTTCATGTATTCCTCTGCCAGCTTAGATACGATCGGAGCTGCCGATGTAGAACCATGTATCTCCACCGTACCACCAGACTTGTCTGACAGGAATGTCTCGCTCTTTTTTACCGGAACACAGTAGTCCGCAACCACTGCCTGCCCCGCTGACTTCACATAAGCCATGAAATCCTTTGCCACAGCTGACAACTCTCCGTTATACACCAATATATAATCCCTGCACAGAGGATATTTGTCCTTCTCTATAGATGCCGCATCCGGAGCTACACCATCGACATCCAGCGCCTTTACACCACTGTTATTTTCCGCACTGTAAGCTATATAACCTATCGCATTTTTGTCAGAAGCAACTTCCGATATGACCTTATCTGTGGAATCTGCAACAGTGTTTGTTCCAGTAGCATCGGTACCTACAAGATTGTCAAATTCCGTCTTAGTACCGGAACCTTCCTCTCTGGAAACCACGTTTATTGTACCCATGGATGACATATCCGGAACGTCCACTTTGGTGCCACATCCTGTAAGCAGCAGAGAACCCAGTGCAGCCATTGCAAGAAATCTGCCCACCATTTTCCAGTATCCAGCCCTTTTGCAGTTTCTGTCTATATGCCTGTCAATATACGTTCTTTCACATTTGTATTTTGTCATGCCTGAGCACCTGCCTTCTCAAGAGCTCCACTGTCACTATCCATATTCTCTATATCAAGTTTGTCAAATGTGAAATCGTCGATTGCCTCTTCCGCAATGGATATACAGTTGTCCGCCATACGGTCCATGCTGTAAAGCAGTGCCGAATAATCCGCTGTCAGGCTTCTCACGCAGGTGTTTTTCTTGACTCTTGCGAGATGAGCCTTACCTGCCTGTCTCTGGAGCTTTCTTATCTTCTTCTTGTCTGCGGCAACCTTGTCAGGAGTTTCACTGTCTCCAGTAATTATTGCATTCATTGACTCACTGAAAAGCTTCTCTGTCATATCCATACACGCTGTCAGGTCAGTTATCGCAGCATCCGACAGCAGTTGTCCATTGTCCAGGATCTTTTTATACAGGCCATCCACCTCATCGCACCTGTCTGCTATACGCTCTATATTGTTGCTGACCACCATGAGGCCTGCCGCCTGCTCTGCCTGTTTCTCGGTAAGGTTACCACTAGATATCAGCTTTGTGATGAAATCAACTATTATATCCTGAAGCTCCTTGACCTTATCATGCTCATCCACATATTTGTCTCGGATATCTGTAATATTTCTCTTCTCTATAGCATTTTTCATAGCCTCTATCATCTTGCCCGCATGAACCGACAGTCTTGATATCTCTTTTGCGGCCATGTAGATAGCTGCCGCCGGCTGTGACATAGCTTTATCATCGAGGTATTTGGCTACAAAGCCCTCTGAATTTTTCTTGTCCTCACCCCTGATGATGAACTTAACTATCTTCACCATAACAGGTATCAGAGGCAGCCAGATAAGTGTACATGCCACATTGAACGTTGTATGTGCATTTGCTATCTGCCTTGATATGATGTCAAGTTCATCACCCTTTGGTGATATCCACTGTACAAATGCAGCCAGCGGTCTTATAAGGAACATGAAAAGTATGGTTCCTGTGATGTTGAATGTACTGTGCGCGATGGCTGTTCTCTTGGCATTCTTGGACTGTCCTATGGATGCCAGAAGCGCTGTGATAGTTGTTCCAATGTTATCTCCGAAAAGGATAGGTATCGCCCCTGCCAGACCTATGACACTATGTATTCCGTCAGGTCCAGGCTGTGACGCAAAGTTCTGAAGTACCGCAATGGTCGCCGAACTACTCTGCACAACCAAGGTCATAACTGCGCCAAGTACAACTCCGAGAACCGGTATCTCTGACACCTTGCCCATCAGATCCACAAATATCGCACTGCTGGCAAGTGGTTTCATAACACCACCCATGACCTCGATACCTTCAAAGAGAAGTCCAAATGAGAATATGACCATACCAACATTTCTGATCTTTTCCTTCTTGAACACAAAGTTCATAATGAAACCTATAAATATGATCGGATATATGTAATTGCTGATCTTGAACGCCATAAGCTGTGCCGTCATGGTCGTTCCTATATTTGCTCCAAATATTACTGATATAGCCTGTGGCAGACTCATGAGTCCTGCACTTACAAATCCGATGACCATGACCGTAGTCGCCGAACTGCTCTGGAGAACTGCGGTTACAAGTGCTCCCGCCAAAGCTCCCATCAAAGGATTCTTGGTAAGGAATCCCAATATTCTCTTCATCCTTTCTCCTGCTGCCTTTTGGAGTGCATCGCTCATGCTGTTCATTCCATATAGGAACATTGCAAGTCCTCCCAGCAATCCAAACACGATCTTAATTCTTTCGTCCAATGTGTTTATTTCCTCCTTATGTAAATCTCATCTTAGACAAGCATATCCACATAAGGAAAGGGCCGCTATCCACATGCAGTAAACGAAATGTAAAATCTATGTAAAAAGCAAGAAAAGCCAGCAGACACATTTCTTGTGTATCTACTGGCTTAAATTTCATCACCATAAATTTGCTATTATACTAGCATTTTGTATCGTATTTTTCAATATGCAGGCACGTAAAATTTATGTAAACTACATTAAAACAGTCTATCCAGTGATAGTATTATAAAGTTAACACCTTTCTCCCATTTTGCTACAGCCTGACGCGAAACACCACATTTATCTGCAACTTTTCTAGATGTGACATGAATTAGCGCATATATATCAAGTTAATCACTTGATAACAAATAAAAAAGAGGTCTCCACGTTCTGATGCGCACCCGGAATTCCAGATGTATTCCAGTTACATTGATTGGGAGAACCTCTTTTTTATTTTCTTATATTATTCTCTTCTAATTGTGCTCTGGCACTACAGCATAGAACACCAGATCCTCATCGCCGTTGTTCTTCAGACTATGGCTGTGTCCCGGTGGGCAATAATGGCAGTCGCCCGGATTGAGTATCTCCATGGTGTCGTCATACTCCATGGTTCCAACTCCTGAGATGATAAATATGATCTCGCTGTTGGTGTCATGTGTGTGAAGTCCTATAGAACTTCCGGCTGGAAGTGTTGCCCTCATGATCTTGTTGTAATTGCCTACGTGCATGCGTGGCTTGAATACGCCTTCGCCGCCCTTAAAGTTCTGAATATTCTGCTCCTCAAGTGAATCAAATGATATCTTCATCCGTTGTCCTCCTTACGAAAAATACGAAAAATCCTGCAGACGCATGAAATGCTTTTCACGCGGCGTCTGCATGCTATGTCGTCAAGCTCACTACACTCTCCAGAAGTCTGTCACAGGCTTCCTCTATTATGTCTTCTTCTATGCCCGAATAATTGATAACCAGTGTGTGGCTGTCCTCCTGCTCTTTTCCGTGGCAGTACTGGCTAAGGCTGGATATGTTGATTCCTGCCGCGGCAGCCCTGTCCACCATCTCTCTGTCCGTGTATGACGTGTCGATCTCCATAAGGAAATGAAGACCTGCATTCTCTTCCTTTATCGTTACCTGTGGATACAGCCTATGATTCCTGATACAACCAAGTATCCTGTCCCTGCTGTTCCTGTAAAACTTTCTCATCCTGTTGATGTGCTTTTCCAGATACCCCTCCTGGATAAATCTTGTGAGTGTATACTGATCAAAATTCGACACCGTACACGCATAAAAGCTTAGTACATGATTATACCTTACCATGAGCGGTATTGGCAATACCATGTAGCTTATTCGTATGGTTGATGACAAACTTTTTGAAAATGTATTCATGTATATGACCTTATCTGAGGCATCTATACTCTGAAGTGCTGGGATCGGATTGCCCACCAGACGGAATTCACTGTCATATTCATCCTCTATGATATATCTGCCCTCCTGCTTTGCCGCCCAGCCCAGCAGTTCATATCTCCTGCTCGCCGGAGTGACAGTTCCCGTAGGGAAATGGTGTGACGGTGATATATGCACCACATCAGCCCCGGACCGCTCTAGCGAATCTATGTTGACACCGCTCTCATCCATGTCTATATAACAGCATTTCACTTGATATGCATCGTATATGTGCTGTATCTTCTGATATCCCGGATTCTCCACACCGTATACGCTGTCCCTGCCGAGAAGCTGTATGATAAGACCATACAGATATTCCGTTCCCGCGCCGACTATGATCTGGTTCGGGCTTACAGACATCCCCCTGAACTGATAGAGATAATCCGCAATGGCCTTTCTGAGTTCAAATATACCACCAGACGGCGATCTCTTCATAAGCTTTTCCCGGTCATCCATCATCGTCTCCCTCATGAGCTTCGTCCATGTCGAAAATGGGAAGTTCTCACTGAGGGTGGAATTGTTCACAAAGTCGGCAAAGAACCTGTTCTGGCCAGGGGATTCTGCGTGTTCCCTGATCACATGAGAATGCTCTGTCACATGGTCTTCCGATCGTATTCCGCGCATGTATGCAACGTCCGATTCATCTGAGGTCATGTTCTGCCTTGCATTATCTTTCATTACGGAACCTTCTGTACCACCCTTATATTCACTGGCATAGTAGGCATTGCGCACTCCCACAACATCCGCATCCTCAGCCTTCACGTCACACACATAGAACCCGCTCTTCGGCTTGGAATAAATATATCCCTCAGCCAAGAGCTGACTGTATGCGTTTTCCACTGTGACGACGCTCACATTCAGATGAGCTGCAAGCGCCCTCTTTGATGGCAGCTTCTCATGGGCTTTAAGATTTCCTATCAATATGTCATTTTTTATCTCTTTGTACAAATGCTCATAGAGGAAATCCATCCCTCTGTCGTCAAATGAATATGTAAGCATCCACTACTCTCCCAATACTATATCAACGATCTTCTGTGTGTCATGTATGACAAACGGTGCGCCAAGGCTCATGATGAACTCCTCGTCTCTGAATCCCCAGCCAACCATGATGACATCCGTTCCAGAATTTCTTGCTGTGGCAAGATCCACGTCAGAATCACCTATATACACGACATCCTTCTTCTCAAGACCAAGCATTCTGAGGCACTCCTCCACCATGTCAGGTGCCGGTTTCTTTGCTATGCCAGACTTCTCGCCAAGTGCAAAATCAAACATTCCCGGGAAATAGTCAACACACAGATCCTGGACTGCGAAATCCGCCTTGTTGGACACGACCGCAGTCTTCACACCTGCTGCCCTGAGCTTTGCGATGGCATCATGTATTCCGTCATATGGTCTGGTCTTGATGGCACTATGCTCTTTATAATAAGAAGCAAATGTATCAAACACCTTATCTATAGTTGCCACATCAGTTCCCGCCGGCACAGCTCTCTCAATGAGCTTTCGTATGCCATTCCCAACAAATCTTCTAACCTCATCTATAGTTCTCTCAGGGAATCCATGATGAGCAAGTGCATAGTTTGTACTGTCTGTCAGGTCCTCCAGAGTATTGAGTATTGTTCCATCCATATCAAATATCGCTGCCTTGTATCTCATGTCATACATCTCCTTGTCTTGTTTGTATTTATGCTTATTCCCATTATAATCTGTGAGTTAAGGTTGTCAATCAACAATGACGCCACAAAAAAATCCGGCGCAGGAGGGAGGTTCCTGCGCCGGACTTTTATATACAAATGAAAGTAATTATCTACCATATATTTATTCAATTGTTATATACTTTGACTTTGGCTCTTCAGGCTTCTTCTCAATCTTTGGAACTGTGAGCTTAAGCACACCGTCCTCGAACTTAGCCTTGATGTCTTCCTGAGTCAAATCCTTGCCAACATAGAAGGTTCTGCTGCCCGAACCACTGTAACGCTCCTTGCGGATGTACTTTGTCTTCTTATCTTCCTCTGTGACTTCTCTCTTTGTAGAAGCGTTCACGATCAGATATCCATCCTTGAGCTCTATCTTCACATTCTCTTTCTTAACTCCTGGAAGATTCATCTCAACTGTGTAGGCGTCCTCGCTCTCGGCTACATCAGCCTGCATAAATCCATTCATCTGAGTCTGCTTTGGTGCTGCATATGTCCTCTCAGGATATCCAAAGAAATCATCTAAAAAGCTATCTCCAATAATACTAGGCATTAACATAAGTCATCTCTCCTTCCAATATCTATCCCCTCTGCCTTTATCGCATCAGGTTTGTATATGTTAATAATTTCGTTTTCTTTTCAAAGGATCGCTTCAAGGCTTATCGTTAATTTCTATTTAGAAGCTCTTTCCTTTGACTGATTATGTTATACCACTTCTGTTAGCACTCGTCAATACCGAGTGCTAATAAATTTTGTGAAAAATTTGTGAAGTCCACTAATTCAGGACTTCACAACCTCACACATAAAACACCTTTTCATCCTCAAACCTGAAACATGCAAGTCTTGCGTTCTTTTTCCCTGTATATCTCATCCAGCATCCACAGTCAATGTCATAGAACAAAAAATCTCTCTCCTCATCATACTTACGAAATACCCGTCCATCATTATATGCAAATTCTTCCTCTTTGGTCGTAGGAGTATGCCCCGCCACTACCATGCCGTGCATGATGCCGCCATTTGTAAATCCATCACCCCTGGCATTCATATAGAACTCTTCCCTTGAGCTATACATGGCCTTAAGTTCCGGCGTATCAAGTCTCCTGATGTATCCGGCATGGACTACTATGCATTTTCTGTCAGACACTTCCGTCTCATACAGATACGGCATGCTCTTTATCCGGTCCGCCCATGTGCAAAGCTGTGCGAAAGTATATCCGGATTCTATCAGCTCATATACCGTCTCACAGCGGTCAAACTTTACGCAGTCATCTTTTTTCGCAAGCTTTTTCATCGACTGGTACATAGTTTTCGTGTCCTGCAGGCTATCCCTGTCAAGATCCATTTTATAGCTGATGATCCTCATCGCCTCTATATTCTGTGCAAAGTCCTCATCGTGATTGCCACGCAGCAGAATTACATTTGGCGGGACATTCATTATCCATTCCAGCACCTCGGCGTTCTTTGGCCCCTTATCTATATAATCTCCCGCACATATCAGAGTGTCACTGTCTCCCAAATTTATCTTCTCAAGCATCCGGATCAGCTCGTCATAGCATCCGTGGATGTCCGATATTACATAACTGCCCATATCTATCCTCCAATATCATACTTCATATCGAACATATACCAGACTTATTTCTGTAAATGTCAACACCATCTGAGAGTAAATTCTGAGTAAATGTCTGGTCAGGACATATAATGCTTGTGCTTTCCAATATCGCCAAATAGTCCAGCGCTCATTCATCAAGCATTAGCTTTCCTTTCTTCGCCTTCAACTTTAATCGTTCCATTTGTTCTTTCTCGATCTGTTGAATACTTTTTTCTGGCGTTGGAAGATCTTCAGGCATCGTGCCACCAATCTTTTCTATGGCAGTGCGCACTTCTTTTCCAACATTATAATGAACTGATGTTGCCTTATCAGCGCCTTGTATTTTGTCTTTCCTCAACTTTTCTTCTGTCTGAGATATACGAAACAAGTTTGCGATCAACTCCGTACTTCCCATATAGTCAAGTATTTTTTGCCCAACTTCTAACTGTTTTCTTGAATGGATATCGTCTACATCAAGTCCTCCATACAGACCCATATAACCTGCATTTTGGAAAAAAGCAAATTCTTCATTTGTTATTACTCCAGCATTATGAGCAGTCTCTGCCAACATCTGATTCCACTGCTTGATATCGCCCCAAACCACCAGTCTCCTATTATCCTCATCCAACTCATTAAAATGATCAGCGACTTCCTGTCTGTATGTCTGTATTGCAAAATATGTCTGACCTAAAGCTATGACTTCCTTACGTGGATCTCCATTCTGTACTACCAAATAACATGCATATCGGGATAATTCGTAATCTCTTGTTGGTTTCGACGTAATTCCTGCTTCAACGATTTTGCTGACCTCAGCAAAATCGTCAGAAACCCTATGTCCACTATTCTCACATGCAATCATCGCTCTTTTTATTACCTTTTCAAAATTTCTCCACTGTACATAATCAAGTGCCGGGCCAAGTTCTCTCGCACTCCAATATTCACTTCCATCTTCACAAACATGTTTGATATCTTCACAATTACCATAATAATTTTATCATAGTTACACCTTAAGCACTACTTGATTCCCGTATTTTTGATTATTTACGCCAAATTTAGCAGTCTCAATTACTTTCCTACGTTTTTCCTGTACCATATAATTCTGACAAATACATACAAAGGAGATCAACTATGGACAACATGCAAACATTGATAAAAAACTATTTGGAATACTGTGGTAAACAGAAATGCCTTGATGAAAAAACTCTGAAAGCGTATAAGATTGATCTAAAGCAATTCTCAGACTATCTTTGCTCATCTGACTTCACCGACGTTTCCACCAGTATATTGGAGGATTACATCGGTGAACTTCATAATAAATACAAGCCCAAGACCGTAAAACGTAAAATTGCATCTGCAAAAGCATTTTTTCACTATCTTGAATACAAAGAATTACTGGATATAAATCCATTTAATAAAATGAACCTTAAGTTTCGTGAACCCGTAATATTGCCCAAAACTATACCTCTTCGCAATGTTGAATCAATTTTGTCTACCATTTATGAACAGCTTAATTGTGCAAAAACCACCTACCAGAGAAGGAATTCTCTGAGAGACGCAGCCGTTATTGAACTTTTATTTGCAACCGGCATGCGAATTTCTGAGCTTTGTTCACTGAAAATCAATGATATCAACCTATACGATGGTTGCATCCTTATATATGGCAAGGGCAATAAGGAACGGCGAATCCAGATAGGAAATACTTCAGTTATAAGTATACTGAGCAAATACAAAGATGATTTTTATTCGGAGATAGCCAATTGCAACCACTTTTTTGCTAACCAATGTGGCCGTCCCCTGACAGATCAGACTGTCCGCAGAATGATAAATAAATATACTTCCATTGCAGCAATTACTCAGCACATTACCCCCCATATGTTCAGACATACTTTTGCAACAAGTCTGCTGGAAGCTGATGTAGATATCCGCTATATTCAGGAAATGCTGGGGCACAGCTCTATCAACATCACCGAGATTTATACTCACGTTGCGCTTGCTAAACAACGAAGTATTTTGGCAACTAAACATCCGAGAAATAATTTTAATATTTAGTTATGGGAGCAAAGCATATTATCCTTCGGGGGATATGCTTTGTTTTCATTTTGCGCCTTTAATCAACCTCGGCGGAGGTGGTATTTATACGGATAATCAAGTATTATCAATATATTCTTGTATATTTCCCTTTATCTTCATTATGAAAATAAATTTTATTTAAAGGAGAAAATTTATATGAAAACGGATGTTAGTTTTATTATTTCAATAGATTCTTCTTTTGAAATGTTAAATAATTTTTTTGAACACTTATTACAAGATGAATTTGCTCTAAATTCAGAAATAATAGTTATTTTAGATGCTATTACAAACTGCAATATTATTACCTATATAAAAAATTTGAGTAAACAAACCCCTAATATAAAGGTATATATTTCTGACAAAAAATTGGGATATGGAAAAGCAAATAATTATGCAGTTAAACAAGCTCAAAACAATATCTTATACTTTATTAATACTGATGTTTTTGCTGAAAAGGAATGTTTTAGTAAAATGCTTGATGCATTAATGCTTGAAAATGTTGCTTGCGTACAACCTTTATTAATTTGGCCTCAAAATAACAGAATACAGTGTGCAGGAAGTACTTTTGGTCCTTTTTACAAGAAGCATCTTTTTGCAGGTCGCTTGTTAAATACTATAGATCTTTCTAATTACCCTCAAGAAAGGCAAGCATTAACATCAGCTTTATATGCTATGAGAAAAGCGGATTTTTATAATTACGGAATGTTTGACGAATTTTATTACAACAAATTAGAGTCCTTTGAATTATCATTAAAGTTGAGTCTGGGTGGAAAACGTTGCTTATGTGTACATGATGCAATTGCGTTTCATTCACAGGGAACTGGTAGAAATCAATATTTTTTTGATTTCTACCAGCAAGAAGCCTATTTCTGGGTAAAAATGGGTAAGGATTTCAAACCCGATATATATAAACATTATAAAAGACAAATTACAAGCAAAATGCTCAATAATACATACTATGTAGTATCAATATGCCAAATTCGAACTGTGAAGAATATTATTGAGCAGTTAGGAATTACCTATTTAGATATATATGAAATAAATGGAATATCCCCTAACAAAATAAATTTATATGAATTGTTACCATATTCATTACATCAACTTGATATACCATTGCTTTTTTTTGTGGAAAATATATTGGATTTAGGAAAAAATAAGCACTGGTTTGAAACAAGGAACCATAACTCTTCTGATCTAGTTATAGATACATATGGAAATTTGGTAAATGTATTAAAGATTTAACGGTGACACATTTACCAAATACGTGTATCTAAAATGAAGTTATCAGAGTCAAATAAAGGATTTTCACAAGCTAATATTATCTTTCCTTTTCTTTTAATTTCTGCATTATGAAATTGTATTTTCTTATAGTCCTCGCCCAATTCAGAAAATAATTGCAAGCATTTTTCTGAATATTTATTTGCTTGAATTATGTCATTATAAAAATAATATATTGCAGCTAAAACATGATATGCTATAGCCTGGTGGCGTTTTCCACTTGCTATAGCTGTGTTTTTCATAAGCATTTTATTCATTAAATTCAAAAGTTCAGTCTGTGTATATTTTTGTGATAGTAACATTATGACTATGATTTTTAAACAGTTTCTTGTATATGAATGTATATACTTTTGTTCTTTCATTTTATCACCAATATTTTGTAGCATAATTATTGAATAGTCTTTTTCCAATAGAGCTTTGGTAAAAGCTATCTCACTTAATGAATCTAATAAACGACGTGGCTCATTACTTTTTTCAAAAATGTCTTTTGCCATATTCAATAAACCAAATGCTCTATACATATCTATATTGTAAATGGATTTAGCATAATCCATATGTGCAAATCCTTCATATTCTATTAAACCAAGTTCATTTGATTTTAAAAGTGCCATTTTGTAGTCATCCTCTGTTCCTCTTCCTTGCATAAAATTACAGAACATTCTACGATTATAATAATTTAGATAACCATATTTATATGATTTAGTATTATTCTGTATATTATTGAAATTCCATAATTCAAACATTCGTTTCAATTCTTTATCTGCGTTATTTACATTTAGCATCCATATATTATTATTTATTTTTTCTGAAATTGTTTCTAGTAAAATATCATTAGGTATAGATGATGTAGATAATTGATATATCTCTATGATTTTATCAAAAATATTATTTGCAGATTCGTAGGATGTTGTGTATTTGTAACAATTACCTAATATAAACATATTTTTAATATCTGAGTAATCATAATCACGTAAATTCTTATGATTTTCCTTTTGTATTGTCTTTGCAATTTTTTCTGCCTCATAGTAATTTGCATTTCCATGTAGTTCATCCCTGAATTTTGCACAAATAGCACGATACTTCCAGAAATATTTTCCACCTAATGATACCAATTGATAATAACATTCACTATCGGTAAGATGTCCTTTGTTTTGACAAAAGAGAATAAATTCTCCAATTTTTTCTTTGTAAATATTTTTCTTCTCAAATTTAAATTCTTCCAGAAGAGTATCATGAAATGGGTATAATTTACCTGAAATTTCTTTTATTACATTTTTTTGGCATAATATAAAAATATCCTCATATATTTTTTCACCAAAAAAATCAACAAGAGCCTTAATATCAACACCACTTTCAAGTGTATAAACGAAATCAAAAATTATATTAGAATAATAATTCACAAATAAATCGTGTCTTATAAAGTTACTTTGAACTGATATTAAATCATCCATAATTTGAGATATTTTTAATGAGGTCTCAATAATATCCTGACAATTAATCTGTATAATTTTTTCTTTTAATCTACATAACAAATCATATAAATATAAAGCTGAAACATCCACATTTGTACTCTTAATTAATGAGACGACAGCTGGATAATTACCAATATTACTTTTAATAGAATATTCTACATCACTTATAGATGGCTGTTGAACTTCTTTATAATAACACGCATTTAACTTTAAAAAATCATTTAATTTCTCATTTTTAGATAATATCGGACGCGAAAAAAGAAAAAATCTTTTGCGCATGCGTTGTCCATACACCCATGCCATTATAGATTGGAATAATTCAAGGACACTTTTGGATGCCTTTTGAATATCATCTATATAAATATTTTGTTGAAGGAAATTTGCTTCTTTAGTTTCTGTTAAATTTCTATTACAGTAATCAACAATTTTATTGTAGGTTATTGGGGAACTTATCCCATTATTTATTTCATTTAGTACTTCTTTGATAGTCAAATCTAAATTTAAATATTGCAAGTCTTCTATCTTAAGTTCCCATATATTCCCAAATTGGCAGAAAATAAATAATTTGTAGCACAATAAAAAATCTTTTTCCTCGTTTCCAGAAAAATTTAAAAGAATTGAAGAAAATGGCTGTGTTACATTGTTACGAATTTGGTTTAATAAATATGTTTTTCCACTACCTGCATTACCAACAATCAAAAAGAATAAATTATTCGATGTATTTGAATTAATAAATAAATTTATATCATTTAATATTGCCATTTGAGATGAGATGAATAGTTGTGGAGTATATAGGTCTAATGTTTTTATATCTTTTATTATATAGTTTTTTACTTCTGAACAGATCTTTATTTTTATTACATATTCAGGTTTAGATATGATGACTTTAACTGGTAAAAACAATGAATTATCACCTTTTTTTACATTCCAATCAGATAGTTCTTTATATATATTCATATAACATGACGTAGATTCAAAAGCATCATCAAGTACAATACCAACATTTTGGTCTTTAGAAGATTTAAACCTAACATATATAAGATATTCATTTCGCAATTTTATAGTAGATAGTTTTAAAAATCTGTTATCTCCACAATCATATTTATCTAAGAAACATACAGTTTCTATTTTGTCTTCAATGTAATATTTCTGGGCACAATTTGTATGAAAATATTTATCTTCGATTGTAGGGTTATCTGATAACCAACTTTCTATTTCTTCCCCATTTATATAATAGATTTTTAGGTTATCTCTATTACTAGCAAAGATGTCCGCACGTCTTTTATAATCATCGCTAATATATGCATTAGTGATAAACGCAATTACAACTACATGCCCATCCAACAAACTAGAAACTAACGTTGAATCTAAATGACTCTTTGGTATACTTTTATTAGTGTTTACGGAGTATTTTGCCTCATACCAATATTTTATAGTTGTATTAAAAGGTAAATAGGAAATTACACTTTCTCCGTCTTTATTACCGTCATTTGTCATTTTTGTTTTTTCCCATCTTAAATTTGGATAATTACTTACCATATATTCAAATGCCAAATTTTCAAATTCTTTATTATTTATATTTTCCCATGTTATCATATTTGCACCTCTAATTTAGTAAAGGAATTATAAAAAATGATCGATAATACTTGATTATCCATCATTTTTTGTCTTTATCTCAATATCCACGACTACTTAATAATATAATAACAAACTATATCATATTTGCCATTAAATGTCATCACTATATTATTTGTTTTCACTATATGCAAATGTTTTTATATTGTTTTTCTATAGATATATATTTTCCCCAACTTAACAAAAATTTTCAATACATTATTGTTTGTTATCCTGAACTTTATATGATAAAATTTATCCAGTTAGTATATTCTAACCCAATAGTTAAATTAAATTTGTCAGCCACACCACTGCGGATTCTAGGCTGGCATCAGGTTATGGGAGATAAATGAGATGAAATGGGCATATTCAGTATCGAGCTATGCAAAGCTCTATGAAAAATACTGCAAAGAAAATCTTCCGTCCAAGGCGGATGATATATTCAAAAAGGCTGATGAATATTACAGGGAATTTATGCGCAGGGACATGCCGGATCTCGGCAAAAATATGATGGCGGCCAATATGTATGACTGGTTCACCATCATATCATTTTATGAGGCAAGCGATCACAGGCTTGACGGCGAGGTTCTTCTCACGATCAAACGGGAATCTACTGAGAAGATGAAATTCCTTGGAAAAATTGTCAATGGCAACAAGAGCAACTGGCCATACAAAGTATTTGAAAAAACCTATGTGAAGTTCAACAAAATGCAACAGGAACACCAGGCTAAAGGAGAATGGATGGATAGCTGGAAAGTTGAGATCAACCCAGATGGCAGGACTGAAGGGTTCTGCTTCCATCTGATCGGCTGCCCTATAGCCAAGCATGCGAAGGAGCACGGCTATGCAGATCTGCTCCCTTATCTGTGCAGAACTGACCACTACCTTGCGGAGGTCATGCACGCCCGCCTGATCCGTACACAGACCGAGGCTCTTGGCGGTGATTGCTGCGACTACTGGTATGTCGGCGACGAAAGTCCTGCACTGGAGCAGTATAAGGATCTTGAGAAAATATAACTATTCCCACACATGACAAAAAGCAAGCACCTGTTTCTGATATAACGATGCTTGCTTTTTTATTTACAGACCAAACCAATCTAGAACCTCAACCTGTTCAAGATTCTCGTCCGAATGCTCTATCTCCCTGGAATATCTGTAAGAGAGCTCTATGAGATCATCCACCGACAGAGTCTCACCATTTCTGAGCCATCTCGCCATGAGTAGCATATAGAGTTCAACCGCATGTCCGACGCATGCGTTCACCTTGCCGGATATATTGTCGTCATACACTGCGCCGAGAAGGTAGATCGATATGAAGTAGACTATGATCTGTTCAAGGAATATGTCCAATGTCATATGAGGGGCACACCCACCGTGATTTCTCCACCATGCATCAAACCTCTTCCTGTTGCCGGCAAAAGCTTCCTCACCCTGTCCAAACAAAAGCTCCTGCGACTCAATGAGCACATCCTCCCAGTCATCGTATAGAAGCTCAAGCTCTTCTATAAGGAACATGGCCTGCTTCTGAAGAAGGATATGCTCCTCATGCTCTCCATGGATCTCCGGCTTATCCCGCTCCTCACACTCATTCCACATGACAAGGTCGCCCTCATCATAGTGTCTCTGAGCCGAAACACCGATCTGAATCACCCGCTCTATTCTGCTCCGTATGTCCACACTTCTGTCCTGAATGACATTCAGTATCGCCTCCCGGATATCCTCCAGATTGGAATACAGGAAATAATCAAAGTCATCGAACACTTCGTCCTCATCGTCTTCCTCGGTCACAAATGTCACCTTGTCCGTGATGTTCATCAGTATACGTGCCACCTCAGGACATGAAAGTGATAACGAAACCTCGCGCACGTTCTCGAATTCCTCCGTATGTCTCGGATACTCCCTGCAGGTGGTACAAAGGCTTTCCTTACCCATATGTATATACATGTCACATAGCATATCATCCCGCAGAAATGCACACTTTCCACTTCTGCCGTGTCTGAAAACGCCTTCTTTCCAATTTACCTTGCGGCGCAGCTCATCCCTGTACTCACCATTATAATCCTCATATTTTTCCAACGAATCATCATCTATCACTATCTGCCATTTGCCGCAGCATGTGTCCGGGCATTTGTCCGCTATACAATTAAATTTCTTATAATAATCCGGGTATGTGTAAATCATATGTACTCCTTTATATATAATCATGCCATTATTCCATTCATCGGCTCTGCAGCACGATCACGAACTTGTTACCATCCTTTTTGGGAATAACACTTAACATTCCGCCCTGTTTTTCTATGATCTCCCTTGACAGATAAAGGCCTATTCCAACGCCATCCTTGTCACCGGAATTTCTGCCACGGTAAAACCTCTCAAATATATGTGTACGCTCATCCTCTCCTATTGGTTCATTCTCATCTGTCACACTGATTTCAACCGTGAGTCCTAGTTTTCTGACCGACAGGACTATCTCACTTCCAGTTTTTCCGTATTTTATCGCATTATCCAAAAGATTGAAACACGCTTCCGCAGTCCATCTTCTGTCATGCTGTATATCACATTTCACCTGTTCATCATATCTGATAGTTATATCGGCATTTTTCGCACTCACATATACATCTTTCACTGCCTGCAGCACAGTGTCATTTATACTCTGGCTTTTCACATCGAGATTGATAAGTCCGCTTTCCAGTCTGGATACCTTTATCATACTCTCCGAAAGAAATGACAAGCGATCCACCGCCAGTTCAAGGACTTGCAAGTACCTAGTACGCTCATCATCACTTATATCCGGATTTTTCAGAAAATCCGTGTACATCCTCAGGTTCGATATTGGTGTCTTCAGTTGATGGGAAAGATCCGATACCAGTCCCTTAATATTCTCATGCTCCAGCCTCTCTCTGGAATTCTGAAGTTTCAGTGCATCGATTATCTTGTCAACCTTGCTCTGCAGCCTTGATACCAGCGAATCATCATTTTCCGGAAATACATGCTGCCGTTTCAGCTCAGAGAGATTGTCCAGAAGATCCGACATAGCTGCCACGACCTCCGAAATAAAGTCATCATCTGCCTTCTGCAGCAACTTTATGACAACATACATAACTACACCACACGCCAGTGCGCCTATGGCCGCAAGTATTTTTCCTGAACATACATACTCAAATACTGCTAAAAACACAAACAAAAGAAGTGAGCATACATACAGCATCCTCACTCTCTTCGTATATTTACCATAGTTTTCAATATATTTATCCATATTATCTCTGTTATCTACTCCTGCCTATGTCTCGCCAAATGTATATCCAATTCCAAACACCGTGATCACATACTCCGGATTGCCGGCATCCTTTTCTATCTTCTGACGCAGTCTCCTGATATGCACATTCAGCGTGTTCTCATCCACATAATTTTCATTGTCATCCCAAATCTTCTGTATGATCATATCCCTTGTGAGAACGCGCCCCTTATTTTTTATCAGCAGTTCCAGTATCCTGTATTCCGTAACGGACAGCTTTATCGGTTCATCCGATATGTACACCTGCATCCGTTCAAAGTCAACACTCATATCCCCATAATGAAAACGTTCGCGCTTTACCCCATCCAGTGCATTTTCACTTCTTCGAAGGACTGCCTCTATCCGCTGATACAGAAGTTCCACGGAAAACGGCTTCGCTATATAGTCATCGCAGCCGGCCCGGAACCCCTCTATCATATCAGCCTCCGTATCTCTTGCCGTGAGGAAGATGATCGGGACATTTGTACTTTTTCTCAGTTCTCTGCAATAGTCAAGACCCCTTCCATCGGGAAGGTTTCTGTCAAGCAATATCAGATCGAAGCCATGTTCCAGACAGCCATCCGCCTCCTTGCATGAGTACGCAGTTTCAACTTCGTATCCCATCTTTTCAAGGAATAACTTCACACCTCCACATATGATCACATCATCCTCCACGACCAAAATACGTTTCATACTTTCTCCTATCAATTACATGCTGATTCCATATCATTTTCACGACTCCCGGTCTGCCCAATATCTATGATGCTTCTCTCAGCCGGCTTGTCACCGTATCTTTTGTCACAAGTCTGAACACCATCGCCGGAACCACAATGCATATAGCAAACAGCACAACAACGACTCCGGCAACAAGTGCATACGGATAATGAAATACTGCATAATCGGCTATATTCACACTTAGCCGGCCAGCTCCATACATCATAAGGCTTCCAAGTGTCACAATAAGTACTGTTGTTATAATACCATAAAACATGCCCTCGTACATAAGCATATTACGTATCTGCCTCTTTGTCATTCCAACGCTCTCAAGCACTGCCAGTTCCAGTTTTCTCGTATATACACCGGTGATCATGACATTGATATAATTCACCACTCCGATAAGTATCAATATGATCGACATTCCACCACCTATCACCTCAAGCGACAGCATAGACTTCTTGAATTCTGAGCCCTCCACCGACTTGATATCACTCCCGGCTATGACTGGATTTTCCTTTACGATGCGCTGTACATATGGTGTCACTTCTGATTCTTTTCCTTTCTCCGCATCCGCAATGATGCATGAGATCTCCGCATCCGGAAACAGATCATCCATCACCGCATCACTCACAAATATCGCCTCCGGAGCTCCACCAAGTGTCCAATAATATCCGGCGGTGATTGCTGACTGCTCTGTTCTCATCATGGCTGCACCAACTGTGATCTGTCTCTTCCCGCCCGTCTGGTCATTTACAAGTGTCAGAGTCTTATCCGTCATCCGCTCCGACGCTGATATGGAATCTACATAACCTATCAGACATACCTCTCCTTTTTCGAATGCATCTATATCAATCTTCTGTCTGGCAGTTTTGTTGTAGAGCTTTATCATATCTGAATTGACCGATATCAGCGGTGCCCCATACTGTGCCTCACTGTTGGTCGTTGTCTCATAAAATGTCGCAAGAGATTCCGGGTCATCCTCGCTCTCAATAAACGGTGCATAAAGTTCAGCATCAAATGGCAGTCTTACCTTTGCACTTCTGTTCGCCTCTACAGTACCCATACCCGGAATGCTTCGCATCTGATCAGCGATGTCTGCCATGGTCGCCTGAGGCTTAGAGTTATCTGATTCGCCGTCGCCATACAGCACATAATCATTGTGAAGATAGTGCTCTATATAACTGTCCGCATCCATGCATGATATAAACGTATTCACACACAGAAATGTAACTGAACCCATAAATATCGATGCGAACACAAGTATACTTCTCTTTTTTTCACGAAACACATTCCTCCATGCCATCTTCCAGGGCCTTCCTCCACTGGTGGACTTATATCTTGTTCCTGATATATTTCCAGTATATTTCATAGCATCGATTGCAGATATCTTTCCGGCATATTTCGCCGGTTTCCTTGCACTTATAAATACAGTTGCAAATGCAAATACCACGGAGAATACATATATTCCCGGATTGAAACTGACCGCCGATGAAAGTGCAGCTTCCCTGTCTATCGACAGCATGTTCATAGCAAGAGGAACAACGCCAAATGACACCGCAGTTCCAAGGAGTACCCCTATCGGAATTCCTATACAAGCCAGATATAGTGCCTGTTTTTTCACTATCTTCTGTATCTGGGACATCGTGACTCCGATGGTCTTCAGCATTCCATAGAATCTTATATCCTTTGTAACAGATATATACATTACATTATATATAAGAAGATATCCACTAAGGAGTATCATAAGAGCTATAATACCTATACTTATAGCTATAAAAACACGGTTTGAACCATTTTCAGACTGAACATCATATTTCACTTCAAACTTCTGGTCCTGCCTCAAAGTAACATTTTCCTCAAGTTCATCTTGGAGTTTATCACCCTTGCCCTCCTTTGCGGAGATACTGACACGTCCATCCTTCTGCATATCTATTCCCTGGGAATCCACGTATTTCTTTGACACCAGGCATACGCTGTTCTTGGCAAATCCTGTGTACCAGCCTGAGAGCACAAAATTTTTCCTCTCACCATCCATCACCAAAGTAACGTTCTGACCAACCTTTGGCGACTTGATACCCATATTGTCAAGTATCTGCTTTGTGAGCATTATCTCATTCTCATCCTTCGGATAACTGCCATTTATATCGGTTATGGCAGTTTTCAGATTCTCATTAAATTCCGTATCATCATCATACTGAAGCAGATAACTGTACTCGCCTGATTCCGTGCTTACCGTCTGTGCATCAATCTGTATTCCCGCCGCAAGAAGTGACGGACAGGACTTTATATCATTTATCTGACCTTCAGATGGATGCTCCATATATATAGAAGATCTTGTTCCCTGAAGTCTGAGCTGCATCTGGTTAAGATTTTTAGCTATGGAAAATCCCAATGTAAATACAGCCGTGAACATGAATGTTGTGAGAACGATCGCCAGAATAACAATTACATTTCGCACTTTATTCTGCTTCAACATTCGATGATATATCCTGCTCACCGCCGCCTGGTTATTGTTTCTAAGCATCCTTCTCACCCCCATTTGCCCCATCTGGTACTCCTGCTGAGAATATCCTGCCATCTTCGATCCGGATCATCTGGTCTGCCATGGTTGCTATCTCTTCATTATGAGTGATCATCACTATCGTCTGTGCAAACTCTTTACCAGTCAGCTTTAACAGTGCAATGACATCCATGCTGGTCTTGCTGTCCAGATTGCCTGTCGGCTCATCAGCCAATATGATAGAAGGTTTTGCTGCCAGCGCTCTGGCTATCGCAACCCTCTGCTGCTGGCCTCCTGACAGCTGGTTCGGCATAGAAAATTTCTTTTCCGATAAGCCGAGCACATCCATAATTTTATCTACATACGCAGTGTCTATCTTCGTTCCATCCAGCTCGATCGGAAGCACTATATTCTCGTACACATTTAATATCGGCACCAGATTGTAATTCTGGAAAACAAATCCTATCTTTCGTCTTCTGAATATAGTAAGTGCCTCATCGTCCATTTCAAAAATAGCTTTGCCGTCCAGTATAACATCCCCCGATGTTGGCCTGTCGAGACCCCCTAAGAGATTTAGAAGTGTTGACTTTCCACTTCCCGAACTGCCTATGATAGATACAAATTTTCCCTCTTCAATATCAAGTGACACATCTGTAAGCGCATTCACGACATTGTCTCCTGTTCCGTATGTCTTTGTAAGATTGTGGGTTGATAATATATTCATGATACCTCTTCCTTTTCATTTTCTTGTCTGTTCTATCTGATGATTTTATTCTAACATCCACATCTTACAATCTTATTACGTTTAATATTAAGATTTAGTGGTCACTGCTTATATTATCAATATATTAAAAGGCCCAGCCCCTGTAAATAAGAGACTGAGCCTTTGATTTCTATCCGTTATTTATGACTGCTTCTATACTCCGCCTACAAGTTGGCTGCCAGCACCTGCTCCATAACCTGGAGCACTCCCCGTTCCTCATTGGATGGGGCGCGGAATCTTGCAAACTTCTCCATGCCAGGCTGCGCATTTGCCACGATATAGCTGTAGTATACCGTCTTCAGCATCTCCGCATCGTTAAAGTTGTCGCCGAATGCCATCATCTCGCTGGTATCGATACCAAGAAGTTCCCCTATCTTTCTCATGGCCATTCCTTTATTGATACCTTTATTCATGATGTCGATCCATTCTCTTCCGCCCACAGTGACTGAGAAGTTATCTCCAAAACGTGGCGTATAGATCTCTTTGTACTTCACCGCAGCATCCTTATCTGGAGCAAATATCGTAAACTTATTGGCCTCGACGTCAAGGCTTCTCATATCATCAACAAACTCAAGATTACTGAGAAATGCTTTGAAAAACTTCGCATACTTCTCATATTTTTTCAGGACATATGCTCCGGATAGGGCACACAGTACAGCAACACCATCCGTCTCGTCTTCCACAAAGCGTATCATACTCTGGTACTCTTCCACATCCATCAGGCTCTTGTATATGATCTTGCCGCAATTGGAAATAGCCGCACCGTTATCCCCGATGACCACCATCTTATCCATCTTGTCTCCGAACATGTCCCTCAGGGTGTACATAGGTCTTCCGCTGGCTACAACAAAACGAATCCCTTTCTCATCCAGCCTGTCAATGTAATCAAAGAAACCATCCGGGAGTTTTCCATTCTCCATAAGCAGTGTGTGATCCATGTCGGATGCTATTAATTTTACGTTCTTCATGTCTTCACTTTCCTTATTTAAATAAGAGTGCACTGTTCTTCTCCAGATCATACTCCCTTGTATAACCGTCATCATCGTACAGCATATAGCTACTGTTCCTGTAGCCGATCAGCTGCATTGTAGTCTTGTCGATATCCGCTACGCACTCCGCCACATCCACGACAGGTATACATTTGCCACTTCTTACAAAAAGGATGACTTCATTCAAAGGTACCTCAACAAAGTGATGTCCTGCAGGCATCTCCGTCTGCTCAACTGCTCCGTCTGCCGTAAACCTTACAAGCATCATATCCTCCGGCAGATACACATATCTTCCGATGGCATTCTGCGTGTAAACCGGCGCGATCATGATCTCATTTCCCAGCATGAGCTGATCCTCCACATGGGCTGCGATCTTATCATCTGGATATTCAAATGCCAGCGGCTTGAACATCATGTCGTCCGTCAAGGCCGCCTTCATGTACTCGCTGTATATATATGGAAGCAATCGGTAACGGACACCGATCACATTCCTGAAATCTTCTATATGCTCAAACTGATAGCACTCCTGATCTCTTGTACCCTCACAAGAATGGTCACGCATGAGCGGAGTGAACACACCGAGTGCGAGCCATCTGAGAAGAAGATCCCTTGAAGTATCACAGCCAAATCCGCCGAGATCCGCGCCCGTATACAGGAAACCGCACATATTCATGGACGGAAGCATCTTGATGTTGAGCAGGATGTGTGACCACCACGATTTGTTATCGCCCATCCAGACGCCGCCATAACGATGCATCCCTATATAAGACGATCTGGAGAACAAAAGTCGTCTCTCATCCGGTGAGATCTCGCGAAGCGCCTCGCCTGCCGCCCTTGTCATGTTATATCCAAAGAGGTTGTGAACCTTGTCGTGACGCACCATCTCCCCATCCACATTGTGATACATAGATGCGTAATCCTTCGGATTGTTGGCAACACCTGCCGCCATACCCGAGATGCCCCAGACATCGTCCACAGTCTCGTCCTTCTCAATGAACTTCTTCATAGCTTTCTTCAGCTCGCTCACGCCCTCCGGGGTGAAGAAGATCGCCGGCTCATTCATGTCATTCCAGAAGCCCTCTATACCTGCATCCGTCAGAATCTTGTACTTTGCACCGAACCAGCGTCTCGCCTCAGGGTTCAGCACATCAGGGAAATGTGTATATCCCGGCCATACCGCCGCAACGAAATCACTTCCATCTGCTCTCTTGCAGAAGTAGTTATTTGCCACGCCCTCCTCATACACATCGTAACCTTCCTCAATCTTTACTCCGGCATCGATGATCGGGATCAGGCGTATATTATCCTTTTTCAGATTCTCCACATACTCCGAAAAATCGCCAAAGTCGTCATTTATGGTGAAATCCTTATAGCTGTCCATGTAATCTATATCCATGTAGACCATATCGATCGGGATGTGGTTCTCTCTGTATTTTCTCGCCACCGTCTCAAAGTCCTCCGGTGTCTTGTATCCCCAGCGGCTCTGTCCAAATCCAAATGCAAACTTTGGCGGGATATAACTCCTTCCGATCATCTTCCTAAACTGCTTCGTGATATCATATGGGCTGTCACCTGTTATCACATAGATATCCAAATCTGCGCTGTCACAGAAAATATGCAGCTCATCGCACTTCGTATATCCCACGTCAAATGTGATCGTGGATGGATAGTCAAAATACAGGCCAAATGTCTGCGCTCCTGAAACTATAATAAAGTTGTGTGATGCATACAGTGAGTATACATCCTCGTGATGATGCGGATTGTCTGCATTGTTGCTTATGTACTTGTAGCCTCTCTTGTTGATTCCTCTGTTCGCCTCGCCAAGGCCATACACTATATCACTGTCCTCAAGACCAAATGTGTACGAAAATCCGGCTGTTAAGTCTATATTGCCGTGATCTGGCTGTCCTTTTTCTGCTGCGATATCTACCACTACTGATTCTGTCTGAAATGGCTTTCCGTATGTATACTTCTTTATCATGCTGTCACCTCTATGCATCTCTCTTTTTTCTTCTGTATCTCTTTTTCTTTCTCCTGACCGTCTTGCCGCGCTTTGCCGCCTGTGCCTTTCTGAATTCCTGTATCTGCTCGATCATGGCGGCATAATCCCTCTCGAACAGGATCTCACTTATCTCATGGTGCACGATCTCCGCCGGAAGTCTGTCAACTATAAGTGTCCTGACGAAATCCTTGCTCTTTCCCTTATACATCGGAAGGCTGTAGGTCTCCTGAATATGTGCAAGCTCCGGTCTCCACAATATACGTATGGTACGAAGCAGATCAGCCCGTGGATTTGGCTGCATCTCCCTGACCACGTAGAAATCGATCTTGTGAGTCAGCTTGTCTGACACTCCATCCTCCAGGCCTTCTGCATCTGGCTTGCCATCTGTATCTGACTTGATGCCTGTATCATATTCTTCAACAGATATGATCCCCCAGTAGTCTGGTACATGCTCTGCCACATGACCTGCATGTGTACTTCCCACCACCACGATATTCTGGTCAAAATATAGATCATAGTCTGCTACCTGACTCTCCAGCCGCGTGTATGTATCCGCATCACTTTTTATCTCGATTCCCACTATCTTGTCTGGAATGACCATTACCACATCCGCACGGGAGTTTCCGACGGTCTTCTCCTCAAGGATACGCACCTTGCCATATCGCTCCTCAAGGAAATCAAACAGGGGTTCTCGTATATCTTTATCTAATAACATTTTTCCTCCTGAAATCAATGGTTTGAAGTAATCCTTATATGTATTTTTGTCTGCAAAGTCAAGAAGCTCCCGCTTTAGCTGAGAAAACCAGGGCAGACCGCTCATAAAGTGAGCTTTCCGCCCTGGTTTCTATGTGAACATAATATTATCAGCCCTTGTTCACAAGCTCTGTGAACTTCTTAAGCGCATCCTTCGCCTCTGGTGAAATGTTCCTTGGAACTGCAATTCTCACGGTAACATAATGATCTCCATGGGTATTGCCGCCCCTCGCCTGGACACCCTTGCCACGAAGCCTTATCTTGCTTCCCGACTGAGTACCCGGTGCTATCTTGCACTTCACATCACCGAACATGGTGTGGACCAATATCTCTCCACCGAGAACTGCCGTGTCAAATGGCACAAGAGCCGTGGTGTATATATCCAGACCCTTTCTCTCATAACCTGCCTTGTCTCTTACATTGACCTTCAGCAGCATATCTCCAGGCTGCCCCTTGCCGGTTCCGGGATATCCCTTGCCAGCCAGTCTTATCACACCGCCGTTGTCTATACCCGCCGGAATGTGTACAGTGAACTGGGAACTTCCTCCCCGTCCATCATTGAACGACAGAGTCTTGTCGCAACCATATACTGCATCATCAAAATCTACCGTGACACTTGCCTCCATATCTCTGCCCCGCGCATTGAAGCTTCCCTGACCGAATCCGCCAAATCCGCCTCTCTGTGAGCGTCCACCGCCGCCAAAGAACGAGCCAAATATATCGCCAAACATATCACCGAAGTCTCCACCCTCAAAGTGGAAGCCTCCGCCTCCGAATGGATCACCACCGGCAGCTCCACCGGAGCCATCGAATGCAGCCATTCCAAACTGATCATACATCTTCCTCTTCTCGGCATCAGACAGTACCGCGTAGGCCTCAGAGGCCTCCTTAAACTTCTCTGCAGCCGTCGCATCGCCAGGATTCGTGTCCGGGTGGTATTTCTTCGCCAGGGTTCTATATGCTCTTTTTATCTCAGCGTCTGTGGCTGTCTTTGATACGCCGAGAACTTCATAATAATCTCTTTTTGAAGCCATGATTCCTACCTCCCGATAAGCCTATGTATAGTTTAACACTATCTGTCAAGTGATTCCATATTTTTAATGTTAAAATACACACATATTATCTGGCAATTTTTAGTCATTTTTTATTTAATTAAAGTATAAAAAAAGCACCTCCACCGATGATTCCACCAGTGGAGATGCATTCGTATGGCTAATGCTATTATCCTACTGCTTTACGTTGAAAGCTTTGATTCCAGGATATACAGCTGAGTCGCCAAGCTGCTCTTCGATTCTGAGGAGCTGGTTGTACTTTGCAACTCTCTCTGATCTTGAAGGAGCACCTGTCTTGATCTGGCATGTGTTGAGTGCTACTGCGAGATCTGCGATAGTTGTATCCGCTGTCTCACCTGATCTGTGTGATGATATTGCTGTGTATCCAGCCTTATGAGCCATCTTGATAGCCTCAAGTGTCTCTGATACTGAGCCGATCTGGTTGAGCTTGATAAGGATACAGTTTGCGCATCCCATCTCGATACCCTTTGCAAGTCTCTCTGTATTTGTAACAAACAGATCATCACCGACAAGCTGGACCTTGTCGCCAAGTCTTGCTGTGAGCTTCTGCCATCCTTCCCAATCCTCCTCATCGAGACCATCCTCGATTGAGATGATAGGATACTTCTCAACAAGCTTTGCCCAGTGCTCGATGAGCTGCTCTGCTGTATACTCTGTTCCAGCCTTTGGAAGCTTGTACCAGCCCTTGCCCTTCTCGCTCTTCCACTCTGATGAAGCAGCATCCATAGCGATCTTGAAGTCCTTACCCGGCTCATACCCAGCCTTCTTTACAGCCTCGAGAATTGTCTCGATAGCCTCCTCGTCAGACTTAAGTGCCGGGGCAAATCCACCCTCATCACCTACTGATGTAGCAAGGCCTCTCTCCTTGAGGATTCCTGCAAGTGCGTGGAATACCTCTGCACACCATCTCAGACACTCCTTGAATGATGGAGCGCCAACTGGCATGATCATGAACTCCTGAACGTCAAGTCCTGATGACAGAGCATGACATCCACCGTTTACGATGTTCATCATTGGAACTGGAAGCTTGTTTCCTGAGATTCCACCGAGGAATCTATAAAGAGGAATGTCAAGAGAGATTGATGCTGCTCTTGCTGCTGCGATTGAAACTGCAAGAACAGCATTTGCTCCAAGGTTTGACTTGTCCTTTGTTCCATCAGCCTTGATCATTGCTGCATCAACTGCATATATATCAGACGCATCCATTCCTGTAAGTACGTCATTTATAGTAGTATTTATATTCTCTACTGCCTTCTGGACGCCCTTGCCGAGGTATCTTGACTTGTCTCCGTCACGAAGCTCAAGTGCCTCGAACTCACCTGTGGAAGCTCCACTTGGCGCCGCACCACGACCTACTGTTCCATCTGCCAGATACACCTCCGCCTCAACTGTTGGATTTCCTCTTGAATCAAGGATCTCTCTTCCTATTACCTTTTCAATCTCAAGATAATTCATCATTTTTATATTTCTCCTTTCGTCGCGCGAGTATAACCCCTGCTGTCCCTCCGATTCAGCAGTTTACAGAGGGTACAGGAGCTCACATGATCTACGATGTTAGTTTAAGCTAACTTATATTTAAAATCAACATAAGTAGTTGCTCATATTTTATCATTTAGCATTTTTCGTCATTATCCGAGTGCCACATCCAGCACCATCATAAGAGCGAAGCCCACCGCCGCACCGATGGTTCCTATATTGGTATGCTCGCCCGCCTGAGACTCAGGTATCAGCTCCTCTATGACCACATAGAGCATGGCTCCCGCCGCAAATGCAAGGAAATACGGAAGAAGTGGTGTGACCTGGACAGCCAGCAGTGCCGTGAGGAAACCTCCGACCGGCTCCACAGCTCCGGACAGCGTTCCATACAGAAATGCCTTCTTCTTGCTCATGCCCTCGCCAACAAGCGGCATGGACACAATTGCACCTTCCGGGAAGTTCTGTATAGCGATTCCTATGGAAAGTGCAAATGCACCTGTGACGGACACGCCCATATTGCCCATGGCTGCGCCGGCGTACACAACGCCCACTGCCATGCCCTCGGGGATATTGTGGAGCGTGACTGCAAATATCATCATGGTCGTCTTCTGAAGCTTTGACCTGACGCCCTCCGGTTTGTCACTTTCCAGATGAAGGTGAGGTATCACCGTGTCAAGAACAAGCAGGAATATGATTCCAAGAGTAAATCCGATAAGTGCCGGCAGCCACGCTATCTTTCCCTGTGCCTCCGCCATGTCTATGGACGGAATGAGCAGTGACCATATGGACGCCGCGATCATGACCCCCGCCGCAAACCCGAGCAGAGCCTTCTCCACAAGCGGGGATATCTTATCTTTCATAAAGAAAACCATGGCCGCTCCCAGTGTTGTTCCGGCAAATGGTATAAATAATGTTATGAACTCTGACATTTCATCACCTCTTTATAATATGTATTCTGTCTATACTATATTCGTATAACCTCTTCATTAGTTCATTTTTTTTAAATTGCGACTACAATTTAATTGAACAGGCGTACTTTGTCAACACAAGTTTTTGCATATGATAGAAGTTATCAATACCGGGCCAAAATGCTTCGCATTTCGACAATTTAAGTGCTATAATATCTGAGGTTATGCTATAATAGGCATGGTTGTACCAGCTTGGATATATTTGTATGCAAATGGAGATAAATATGAAGAGAACAGAACGAATGATCTGAGTATTTTTTATTTGACATAATTATTTATAGAAAGCATAATAAGTGATACATTTAGTCGTACGGATCATAAGTCCGTACAAATACAATAAAAGACACATTCCAAGGGGAAAAGTATGAAAGAGAATTTACAATTTACAGCTTTATTGGATATTTTAAGCAGGCAGGATCTTATAACTGAATATTCGGAGGATTGCAAAGACATCACTCCTTCCCATATAACCATCAATTCCAAGGATGTGGTTCCTGGTACATTCTTCGTGTGCAAGGGTGCCTCATTTAAGGAGGATTACCTGAAATCAGCCATCGCACAGGGCGCCATCGTATATTTGTCACAGCAAAAGTACGACGACGTGGACATTCCTTATATTATTGTAAATGATATAAGAAAGGCCATGGCTCTCGCTGCCAGATGGTTCTTCGGCAATCCAGGCGATAACATGACCAAGGTCGGAATCACCGGAACAAAGGGAAAGACCACAGTTACATTTGTCATGAAGGATATACTGGACAAATACACCGACAACAGATGCTCAGCATTCTCAACCCATGAGATTGATGTTGGAACAAAGGTTTTTGAGACCACTCTCACCACACCTGAGCCTATTGAACTCCAGACATACTTCGACATGGCTGTAGATGAAGGCTGTACACACTGTATAATGGAAGTTTCTTCCCAGGCCATGAAGATGAACCGTATCTACGGAGAGCACTACAAGGTCGGAGTATTTACCAATATCGACTACGATCACATCAGCCCGACAGAGCACGCCTCCATGGAGGACTATCTCGGATGCAAGGTATCCTTCCTGAAGCAGTGCGACAACGTTGTGCTGTACAGTGACACAAGATATTTTGAGACTATATATAATGAAGTAAGAGACAAGCACGTTGTTGTATACGGAAGCAAGGAATCTGTAGAAAAGCTCATGTCAAGGGATGACGATTTCTTTGAAAGGGATACTGAATTCGCCAGCATCCACAATGAAGATCTCACAGACCATAACAGCTACTTTGAGCTTATATACGGAGGAGAGAACAGAGCATACAACACCAACCTGATCGGTGATTACAATGTTGAAAATATTGTTGCCGCCATCATCTCCTCTCTTCTCATCGGCATTCCAAATGATCAGATCAGAAGCAGCATCAGAGATGTATATGTTCCGGGAAGACTACAGGTATATCACTGGAAGGATCGCACATTTATGATCGACTACGCACACAACTATATAAGCATGTACAGACTGTATGAGATGGTTAAAAAGACCATGAAGCCAAAGTCTATAACCGTTGTATTCGGCTGTGGCGGTGAGCGTTACAAGAAGCGCCGTGAGGATATGGGAAGACTTGCTGAACAGTATGCCGACAAGGTGGTTCTCACCATGGAGGATCCGGGATTTGAGTCCTGTGAGGAGATCTGCAAGGAGATCAAGCAGTACATCACAAAGCCTTGCTATATAATCGTTGACAGGGAGCAGGCTCTCACAAGAGCCCTCGACGAGGCCCAGCCTGGCGAGCTTGTCATCACGACTGGAAAGGGTATCGAGAGCACCCAGAGGATCAATGGAACTTTTGTGCAGTGTCACTCTGATGCGCAGGTTATCGAGCATTGGCTGACGGAGCATCCGGAGGAATGATAAACGAACGGTAATTGATCTGCTCCGTTTACAGGTATTGAAAAGGCTGGTCACTATATCTGTAATCCCATCACGTTCGACTGCTGTCGCTTCAGAATTTTCCATTTGCACTCGCTTACGACCGCGATAAGAGCGTTGCGGTCTTCAGCTCGGCAGGAAAATCCTGAAGCTCGGCAGTCTTCACTACCGATGGGATTACAGATATAGTGACCAGCCTTTAATATAGTTTGTAGACGGAGCAGACCAATTGCCTGTGTTTTGACTGAACATTAGATATGCAAGGGGTAAACTGCCGGTTTATTGTTTTTCTTGCAGTTCAGTTTATAATGAATAATAGAAACGGGGCGAAAGCGCTGTTATGCAGGTGACAGGAGTTGCCTATCAGACTGACGTAAACTTAATAGTCGTAGCAGGCTGTAGAGTGATGATGCGTGTGATGTTCCGGGAAACAGTGCATGGCTGAGCTTCATAAGGGTTGTTTGTTTACCAAAACCCGGATAGGCAGAGATGCCGAAAGAAAACATTCAGGGAGTTCTACTAAGTAGAACTCCTTTTTTATCTGTTATCTTCCACCACTTTCTCCCTCATCTTCGGATCGAATTTTCCATTTCGGATCATTGCTATCTCCCGTTTGAACGGCTCGTAGCTTTTCTTGCTGTTTTCCGGGTCTTTGATGTATGGGGATTCCAGGATCTTTGGGACTTCCATGAAGTCTGGGTGGTTCATGATGTACATGAGCGGTTCAAAACCTATCTTGCCAAACCCAAAGTTCTCGTGTCTGTCTTTAGCCGCTCCCGGTTCATTCTTGCTGTCGTTCATATGGAACACGGCTATCTGATCTTTGCCGATGAGTCTGTCGAACTTCTCCACAACTCCATCGAAATCATGTATGATGTCGTAGCCCGCATCGCTGGTGTGACAAGTGTCAAAGCACACACGAAGCTTGTCATTATGACTCACTCCATCATAGATTCGCGCAAGCTCCTCAAAGTTTCTTCCAATCTCACTGCCCTTTCCCGCCATGGTCTCCAGAGCTATGTGGCATGCGGTGTCCGCGGTCAGGACTTCATTCAGGCCCTTTACTATGCTTGCAATTCCCTTGTCCACGCCCTCTCCTACATGTGAGCCCGGATGAAGGACTATGGTCTGTGATCCCATCGCTGTCGCCCTGTCAATCTCCTTTGCGAGGAATTCCACTGCGATTTCATAAGTCGCAGGATTTACTGTATTTGCAAGATTGATTATATACGGCGCATGGACCACGAACTCCTCTATGCCGTTCTGAGCCATGAGTTCATGTGCCTCCTGTATCCTAAGCTCCGATATATCTTTGCGTCTCGTATTCTGTGGTGCGCCTGTGTAGAGCATAAATGTATTTGCGCCAAATGCCACAGCATCCTTCACTGAGCCTAGCATCATCTCCTTGCCCGACATACCCACATGACATCCTAATTTCAACATAATTTATCTCCATTCATTCTAAACTGGTTTCAGTTTACTCTATCCTCGCCGACTGCACAATACGCTGCCGCTACAATCAATAAATAGCTTTTTCTAATTTTACCATATATTATGTAGACTGTTCGCAAATCATTTGGTAAACTAAATACCAGAAACCAACTTATATTATACATTTGGGAGAAAACCGCTATGCAATTAAAAAATGTACTAATCGTCGTAAATGACATTGAACGATCAAAAAAATTTTACAAAGATATCTTCGGGCTTGAGGTTATCTTGGACAACGAGGGAAATGTGATCCTGACGGGAGGGCTGGTCCTTCAGGATGCAACTATTTGGGCTGAATTCATTGAAAATCTTGTAATTCCACATAACAATGCTTCGGAGTTATATTTTGAAGAAAATAATATCGAGGAGTTTGCACAAAAACTTGATGAGTCGCCATACGACATTGAATATGTCAATCGTCTCATGACTCATTCATGGGGACAAAAAGTCATCAGATTCTATGATCCTGACGGCAATCTTATCGAGGTTGGAACGCCATAATTTTTCCTATATCCATTCCCTCTATTTCATGTTACAATTAATGACATATTACCCAATTGGAGGACAAATTTTTATGAGTAACACAGGAAGAACCTGTAAGGTTCACTACACAGGAACATTCAACGACGGAACAAAGTTCGATTCTTCATATGACAGAGGCGAGCCTATCGAGTTCGTTTGCGGTGCAGGACAGATGATTCCGGGATTTGATCAGGCAGTTGAGGGCATGAACGTTGGCGATATCATCGATGTACATCTTCGTCCTGAGGATGCATACGGAATGCCTGACCCGGAGGCCATCATCAAGGCTCCTCTTGCAGATATGCCTGGCGCTGAGAATCTTGAGGTCGGTAATCAGGTATACCTTGCCAATTCCATGGGACAGCAGTTCCTTGTAAAGGTCATTGAAAAAGATGACGAATCCATCACATTTGATGCAAACCATGAGATGGCCGGCAAAGAGCTCAACTTCAAGATAGAGCTTGTATCAGTGGACTAATAGTAACGATACTTATGTTAGAAGGAACCTTTTCACACTTGACGTCAGTTCCGACGGTCTGTCCCACCCAATTGGACGGACAGTGTGATCCGATTATATAAGGAGGCGGGAATCGTGAACATTTACATAGACGAATCAGGTTCTATCAATAAATATGCCACAAACGATCAGTATTTCGTGGTGTCTATGATCCATGTCCTCGATCCCGTCGCCCTTGAGCGTGCTTACAAGAGATTTATTTCTTCCAACTATGAGATGCTTCTTGATCTGGACAGTGATAAGGTCGATGACATGACCGGCAAGATCACCAAGCACGGCGGGAGAATGTTCCGGGACGGCAAATTCCGTGAACTAAAAGGTGCACAGTTTGACAGAGACATGAAGCACATATTTGTGGATTACTTCTCCAGGAAGCATCACTTTGACGTGTACTATATCATGATGAAGAATGAAAATCTGCCGAACCGATTCTTCGACAACATCTCCAGGACATTCAACTTCTCCATCAAATCTGCCCTGCTCTACTTCATACAGAATGGATATCTTCCTGACGAGGACTGCTTTCTGCAGCTTGACGAGAGGAATGAGCGGGTAGAGAACAAATCATTCCTTGAAAATTATCTGAACACTGAGCTTTCACTGTCAGGTCAGGTCGCAGGTAATTTCTCAGTGAGCTACTTTGACTCGGCCTGCAACAAATTTGTGCAGATAGCGGATGTATTTTCTAATCTGTTCTATTCTCACTTGCAGACCGGGCACTATACTGATGAGCTGGAGCTTATGAAAGAGCTGGGTATACTTAAGGGTGTTTACGAGCTGACATAATCAAAAAGGGATTGAACCTTGCGATCTGTATCGCGGTTTCAATCCCTTTTTTGAAATATTTAAAATACCAATTGCCTCCGAGCGATGCTCACACAGAACACTTACATAGATAAACGCACTATCGAAGGACTTACTGTTGGTACTTATATAATATCATGTTTTGCTTCAAAAGACAATAAGTCCGTGTTAAATTCACTGAAATTTTCACTCTTTTTTATCTGTCCTGCTCTCCCGTCCATGTCCAAACGCCAGATAGCCTATGAAAAGAACAAACAATGCTGCAACTCCCATCCAGATACACAGCAGTTTTGGTCCCTTCGGGGCAAATGTATCATAGTATCCCTTGAAATAGATTACCACAATTATAAGCGGCAGCACGTATGACATGTATTTTCTTAGGTACTGCGGAAACGGCTTACCGATACCGTTGTCTGCCTCAGCGACAAAGTTTTCAAATCCCCATCCATTCTTTCTTGTACAGAACAGGACAAAAAGTAATGATCCGAGTGGGAGGATATTTCCCGATACGAGAAAATCTTCCAGATCCATGATATTTGTACCCGCTCCCATCGGAGTGATTCCTGAGAGCATATTGAATCCAAGCACAGCCGGCAGGGAGAGCACTGATATACCGATCAGATTTATAATAAGTGACTTCTTTCTCTTCCATCCAAACATATCTATACTTATCGATATGATATTCTCAAACACCGCGATAACCGTGGAAAGCGCCGCAAATGACATGAATATGAAGAACAGAATTCCCCACACTCTGCCTCCCGGCATGTGGTTGAACACATTCGGCAGGGTCATAAACAGAAGTGATGGTCCCTTGTCCGGGCTGATCCCGTACGCAAAGCATGCTGGCAATATGATGACTCCGGCCATGAGTGCCACAAATGTATCAAGGTACATAACACTCTTCGCCTCGCCAGACAATTTTCTCTCCTTGCCTATATAACTTCCAAATATCTCCATGGATCCCATACCTACACTGAGTGTAAAGAACGCCTGGGTCATGGCGTCAAATAATACATTGCCCCAGCCTCTGGCATTTGCACGCTCGATACTTGGAACAAGATAGAACTTAAGTCCTTCTTCGTTGCCCGAGAGCATGAGCGAATTCACTGCCATGACTATCATCAGAACTATAAGTGCAAGCATCATGATCTTTGTCACTCTCTCCACTCCGTTCTGAAGTCCCAGTGAACATATACCTATGCAGCACACGATGACCGCAAGTGTGATTGCGACCATAAGTCCCGGTGATGCAAGCATCCCTGTAAATTTGTCTTCTATTGCTTCTACTGACCCACCATGAAGCTGTCCTGATCCCATGACGTACACATAGTATACCATCCAGCCCGCTACCATAGTATAGAACATCATCAGCAGATAGTTGCCGGCATAGGCATACCAGCTGAATTTATGCCAGTTGCCGCCCTTCGGCGCAAGCTCCTTAAGCGCTGAACCAACGCTCTTGCCACTCCCTCTGCCTATCGCAAACTCACAGGTAAGGATAGGATATCCCAGAAGCAGCAGACACAGCAGATATATCACGATAAATATTGCTCCGCCATTCTGCCCGCATATATACGGGAACTTCCATACATTTCCAAGACCAATAGCACATCCCGCCGATACGAGGATGAACCCCAGTCTGGAGGCGAACTTTTCTCTGTCGCCGTTGTTACTTTCTTTACTCATACAATCTTCTTTTGCAGATGTCTGTAAAAATGGCACCTGCCTCCTTCTATTATATATTATCAGGATTATCAGGCTGGCACTATGTGTCGATTTTCAAAACCTGATACGCCCTTTGTCTGTGTCAAACATCTACTTCAAGCCATTACATTATGTATTTTCCATCTCTGCTGACACATACCCTGTGATTGTAACATACATTACAGCATTTGTGTGTTTAAACTTTTACAGATTAAAGCAAATTTTATCCCATATTTGAACCAGATAAAATACAGGTATTTTTATGTTTGCTGCGCGTTTTCAACAAGTATATTTTCCTGCAAAATAAATCTATTAATTTACATATAAAGGATTACATTTTTCCATATTATATTTTATTATAATGAGTAGAATGTTCTTAATACTAATAAGACCGTTCTCCGTATTTTGAGGCAGATTTCTGTGTGGGTTTGCAGTACCTTATACCTTAAACCACCAGCGCATAGCTGCAAGTGCGCTGCTCATATTATGGAGGAACGAATAGTAACGCATGCGCCGCGCGAAGTGCATTTATATGCGCATGCTGCATTTTTATAAGGAGGACATTTATTATGGCTACATGGCTTAAAGATGCAATTTTTTATGAGATATACCCACAGAGTTTTTATGATACCAACGGCGACGGTATCGGTGATTTCAACGGAATCACTGCAAAGCTTGACTATATCAAGTCTCTTGGATGCAACGCTATCTGGATGAATCCTTGCTTTGATTCACCATTTTCCGATGCAGGCTACGATGTAAGGGATTACAAGAAGGTTGCCGAGAGATACGGAACAATGGAGGACATAGAGAACCTCTTCGCTGAGGCTCACAAGAGGGACATGCACATTCTCCTCGACCTGGTTCCAGGCCACACATCTGAGGAGCATGCATGGTTTACCGAGAGCAAAAAAGCTGAGCAAAATGAATACTCAGATAGATATATGTGGACTGACGGATGGCTCTGTGGCGGTGCAGGTCTCAACTACATCGCAGGAGAATCACCAAGAAACGGTGCCTACATCGTCAACTTCTTCAAGTGCCAGCCGGCTCTCAACTATGGAGTGCTTAATCCAACTGAGAGATGGCACAAGAGCATGTACGATCCTGCATGTATCGCAACCAGAGAGGCTATGAAGGACATATGCCGCTTCTGGCTCGACAAGGGCTGTGACGGCTTCCGTGTAGATATGGCAGATTCACTTGTAAAGCATGATGATGCGAACAAGAGCGGAACAGTTGCCGTATGGCAGGACATTCTCGGCGATATACACGCTGAGTACCCTGAGTCAGCATTTGTATCTGAGTGGGGAAAGGCTGAACAGTCAATCAAGGCCGGCTTCGACATGGACTTCTATCTCGACTGGATGGGCAACGGATATAACTCTCTGGTAAGAGATTACGAAGCTCACCTGAATGCATTTGCATCTCTTCCAGAGTCACTTGACGACAGCACGGAGAACAACAGCTTCTTCAAGGCTGACAGCAAAGGAACCTGCGACCACTTCATTGATGAATACATGGGAAGATACGAGCAGATAAAGGACAAGGGTGCTATAGCCCTCATCACAGGAAATCACGACACTACACGTATCAGCTACGGACTCTCGGAGGATGAGTTAAAGCTTGCCTACGCATTCTTCCTGACAATGCCTGGCAATCCATTCATCTACTATGGCGATGAGATCGCTATGAAATTCAGAAGCATGGCAAGCAAGGAGGGCGGATTCACCAGAACCGGCTCAAGAACTCCTATGCAGTGGACAAGCGGTGACAACATGGGCTTCTCATCAGCGCCTGCCGACAAGCTCTATCTGCCGGTTGATCCTGCAGAAAATGCCGCAAATGTTGAGGCTTCCGAGGCAGATCAGAACTCCCTGCTCAATACAGTGAAGGCCCTCACTTCTCTCAGACGTTCACAGGCCGATCTGCTGGACAAGAGCAACCTTGAGATCATCAGCAGAAAGCCACTTGTATATAAGAGAGGGAATCTACTCCTTGCAGTGAACCCTAAGAATACGGACACCCAGTCAAGGAAGCTTGCTGAGCTGACTGGTGACGCAAAGGTTATCTATTCTATAGCAATAAACGGCACACAGCCAGGTATCGCTGACGGAGTTATCACTCTTCCGGCACAGAGCTTTGTTGTGATAAGCTGCTAATTTGGAACAATATATAACAACTCAATAACCATATAAAAAGGTCATTACATAATATGGCAATCATCCATACGGATTTCATTCCAAATGTGGATTGCACATATTATGCGATGGCCTCTTTTTATCTTCTTCCCTGTGGTCATCTCCCCAAACTTGTGGTAATATTTAATGGATTATATGCTCATGTGCCACGACAGAATAAGTGCACATGACATACAGGATTATAAAGGAGAACAAGATTATGAACATGCAGGAAGCTACAAGCATCATGAAGGCTGACAGCTACAAAATGGCTGCACTTTCAGAAGATACAAGAAACAATATACTAGTACATGTAAAGGACGCACTCATCGCACATAAGGATGAGATATTTGCGGCAAATGCAAAGGACATGGCTGCTGCCGAGGAGAACGGGATCGCAGCATCAGTCAAAAAGAGACTGAAGTTCGACGAGCACAAGCTCGCTGACGTGACAAATGGAATCGATGAGCTCATAAAGCTCCCTGACCCGGTTGGACAGATCCAGCTCAAGAGAGAGCTTGACGAGGGGCTGGTCCTTCAGAGAGTCTCCTGCCCTATCGGTGTCATCGGAATCATATTCGAGGCAAGACCGGATGCGCTGGTCCAGATATCATCATTGTGCATCAAGAGCGGCAACTGCGCAGTACTCAAGGGTGGCAAGGAAACTGCCAACACCAACAAGGCTCTCTTCGATGTGATCTACAGCACAGCCGTTGCAAACGGAGCACCAGAGGGCTGCATGCTCCAGGCAAGCCAGCACAACGAGATCGATGAGCTTCTGTCATGCAACAAGTCCGTTGACCTGCTCATACCTAGAGGCTCAAATGCATTTGTGCAGTATATAATGAACAACACCAAGATCCCTGTCATGGGACACGCAGACGGAATCTGCCACACATACATAGACAAGGATGCGGATATTGAAAAGGCAATCCCTATCATCATAGACGCCAAGACACAGTACACCGCCGCCTGCAATGCAACGGAGACACTTCTCGTCCACAGAGATGTGGCAAAAGAAATGCTTCCGGTCATGGCAAAAGCACTTAAGAAACACGGTGTAAAGCTCCGCGGAACCGCCGAGGCAGCGGAGATCATCAATCAGGCTGAACGCAATATGAGCAGCCATAACGTTTTTGAGATCATGGGAGACGACGATTTCAATACCGAGTATCTTGACCTGGTGCTCTCAGTCAAGATCGTGAACAATGTGCAGGAGGCGATCTCACACATCAACCACTTTGGTTCACATCACACTGACTGTATCGTGACTGAGAATAACGAGACCGCCGCCCTCTTCATGCAGCTTGTCGATTCGGCCGGAGTATACCAGAACTGCTCCACAAGATTTGCCGATGGATTCAGATACGGATTTGGCGCAGAGGTCGGAATCAGCACAAGCAAGATCCATGCAAGAGGCCCTGTAGGACTTGAGGGACTTGTAACCTACAAATACAAGCTTTACGGACATGGACAGATAGTTGATGACTACGCAACCGGAAAGAAGCAGTTCCATTTCAAAGACCTGTAGAATAATAAACGATCATCAGCGGGGACTCTCTCATGTACATCAGTCCTCGCTGATGCATTTACTATATAAATAGGAATTACATAAAAATGAAAACAATACTGAAAATATTCAAAAACGACCTGATCGGTATCAAAAAAAGTATACTCACAATAGTTCTCGCCGTTGGACTGTGCATACTGCCTGCGCTGTATGCATGGTTCAACATATTTGCAAACTGGGATCCATATGCCAATACCGGCAATATCAATATCGCCGTCGTCAACCTGGACAAGGGCTACACAGATGCGGACGGCAACGAGATGAACATGGGCCAGTCAGTGGTCGATAAGCTGAAAAGCCAGACCAGTATCGGCTGGGTATTTCCGGAATCTGAAAAGTCCGCCATCGGCGGTGTGAAATCAGGCACCTACTATGCCGCCGTCGTCATTGATGAGGATTTCTCCTACAACATGTTCAATGCCCTGACGGACAACTTCGTAAATCCAAGCTTCACCTACTATGAAAATGAGAAGAAAAATGCCGTGGCACCTAAGATAACCGACACTGCAGTCTCAACGCTCAAGACAAGCATCAACGAGACCTACGTCAAGGCGATATCACAGAAGCTTATCACTGCCATTGACGACTCCGACACAGATCTGTCGAAGGATCTCAAGGGAACGGATTTCATCACAGCACTCAAGACCGTCGATGACAATCTCGCCGGATACCAGAAAACCATAGATTCCATAATCAAGGCAAATAACAAACTCAAGACCAGCACAAAGCTCAAGGACGCAACTGACAAGAGCAGCAAGCTTCTGTCCGATGCGGGTTCCGCCATTGATTCAAGCATGTCCGATATAGACTCAGTGGGCTCAACCTACTACACTGTCAGGAATTCTCTTCAGGATCAGATTGACAGCATCGCGCAGGACATACAGAATCTGAAAAGCTCTGCAAAGCTTATCCATATGAAGGATGATGCAGAGAACATATCTGCCGATCTTGAGAATATCAAGGCAGATGCAGACAAACTTCAGCAAAAGATCGATGCAGTCGACGAATATATCAAATCTCTTGACATAAGCAACACGAATGAGGTTTCAGATGCACTCAACAAGCTTGACAAGCTGAAAACAGAGGTTAAGAAGATTTCCTCTCTCACCGCCGACACCATCGATAGTCTGGATATATCTGCGATCACAAATGCAGAAAATGCCGTATCAGATAAGCTCGACCAGATCATCGACTCTGTCTCAGACATAGATGACACATTTACCAGCCAGGTCATTCCTGACATGGACAACATTATCCTGAACATCAAAAATGCACTGAAAAACGCTCAGGATCTGTTAAATACCCTGAATTCTACCATCAGCAGTGCAAGCTCTGTATTTGACAATTATAAGGTGACTATTGCATCAATGAACACCAGTCTCACAGACCTCTCCGATCTCATAAGTGGTATACGTGACAAGATCCAGACCGCCACAGACGAGATCAACAAGGCCGCCGACAGCGAGGTGACCGACATGATCATAGCCTTCCTCAACGGAGACTCAGAGGCGCTGGCGTCATTCCTGTCAAAGCCTGTTGCTGTCGAGGAACATTACTACTACAGCATTGCCAACTACGGCTCGTCCATGGCACCATTTTACTCAGTGCTTGCCATCTGGGTCGGAATGACAATTCTCGTCTCCCTCATGAAGGTGCATGTGAAGGATGCGGACTATCTGAAGGATGCCAGACCACACCAGTTGTTCTTTGGAAGATACCTTATTTTCTTCCTGCTGTCTCAGCTTCAGGTTCTGGTCATAGTGCTTGGAGATCTGTTCCTGCTGAAGATACAGTGTCTGCACCCATTTGCATTCTGGGCAACTGCGGCACTCGCAGGGCTGACATTTTCAATATTGATATATTCACTCACCATATCATTTGGCGACATAGGCAAGGCCCTCGCTGTTGTGATCATGGTGCTGCAGATAGCGGGGAGCGGTGGAACCTACCCTATAGAGGCTCTTCCGAACTTCTTCAGACAGGTGTACATATTCTTCCCATTCCCATATGCGATAAATGCAATGCGTGAATGTATTGGCGGAATGTATCACGCAGACCTGTTCAAATATCTGCTTGAATTGTCAATTTTCATTGTGGTTGCACTGGTCATAGGACTTATAATCAGAAAACCATTTATCCATATCATGCACTTCATCGAGAAACGTATGGAAGATACGGATATGATGTAATGCAAATAAGGAGGAACACCCATGAACGAAGATACAAATTCAAATACAACCAGCACCGAGCCATCTGACATAAAGTCCCAGGTGCTTGCATTCAGAGACAATGCCCATGCAGCAAATGTAAAAAAGCTGAAGGCGGGTATTAAGTGTATATTCACTGTTCCCGCATGCTTCCTTATCCTGCTCTTTCTGACCGGCAGCTCCAAGATCATATTTCTTGTTCTGTGGATCGCCAGCCTGTTCATAATCGCGGCGTATCTGATACATGTGGAATACTCGGATTACAAGGTACAGGAGATGGTTAACTCGCTTCAGGATACGGAAGATAATATTGACGGTCTCATCGACATCAACAGCATATATACAAGAGTCGCTGCACCGAAGAAGAAGCTGGACGACATAATAACAAATGTAAAAACAGACATTCAGACACAGATCACCGCCGTGCAGGACAAGGTGGCTGAGATGGCTGAGGCTGTGCAGAATGATCAGAGTGTGTCTGTGCAGTCTGATGAGCAAAACGAGACAGTTCAGACGGATGAACATGGCGACTCGGTTCAGACGGATGAACATGGCGACTCGGTTCAGACGGATGAACAGGATGAAGCCACAGAAAACACAGAAGCTGACAAGGAGGAATTATCATGAAAAACATTTGGCGTGTATACATATCTGATCTGCGCAGGATCACCACAAATGTTGTCGCACTGTCCATAGTCATGGGTCTGTGCATAATCCCTTCCCTGTATGCGTGGTTCAACATCCTGTCAAACTGGGATCCGTATGGAGAGTCCGCCACCTCACTCATGAAGATCTCCGTCTACTCCGAGGATGAGGGAATCGAGATGAGCGGAATAAATCTGACCATCGGAGACATGGTGATCGAAAGTCTTGAAAACAACAACACTATCGACTGGACATTTGCCGATAATAAAGATGAGGCACTTGAACTCATCGCCAGCGGGGAATGTTATGCCGGAATAATCATACCAAAGGACTTCACGGCGAACATGCTCAGCATACTAAATGGCAACATCGTCAATCCCAATATCGAATACTACGAGAACAGCAAGAAGAACGCCATTGCCACCAAGATAACCGGTAAGGTCAAGACGACCGTCCAAAACGAGATAAACACAAAGATCATAAGCACGCTGACCGAGGTATTTGCAAATGCCGGAGATTTCATTTCCGGAAATAACATAGACGGTTCAGACCTCGTTGCCGGTCTTGAGAGCAAACTGGAACAGATCTCATCCACGCTGGACAATTACGTCTATATGCTGAATACATTTTCACTGCTCACAGAGTCTGCATCAGATGCCATCGATACCACTCAGCTTCTGTTTCCAAGCATAGACAGCATGGCACAGAGCGGCTCAAGCAGTCTTGGCAATCTGAGTGACAGCGCAGGCATAAGCAGCGACGTTGCAGACACCTCGATATCACTGCTGAACACAGGTCTCGACATGATCTCTGACAGACTTACAGAGCTTGGTAAAACCGTGGACAGCCTCTCAAGAACCCACGATATCGGATCAGTGTCAATCGAAACTGACCTCAATGGTTCCCTTGGCACCAATGTTCTGGACACCATAAACCGATTGATCGAAGCCCAGTCACCTATAGTATCGGATGCCAAACTTCAGTTTGAAAATCTGAACGAAGACTTAGCAAAGCTTGTATCCGACACAAGCCTGTCGGACGAAGAATTTGCATCACTGAAAAAAGCGGTATCGTCCGACATAAAGAAGTGTACAAATGACATTGCTTCAGTGAAGGATCTCATAAATAACGAACTTTCGCCTGAACTGAAATCTTCGTTAGAGAATATCCAGTCATCTCTGGCGCAGGCACAGACCGTGCTGGCAAATGTTCCGGGAAACTTCAACGATATCAGCAAGTCCCTGACCGAGTATCAGGACATTCTGAAGGACGGAACCTCAGACATCGCGGGAACGATCAAATGTCTGAAGGATCTCAAAGAAAGCATAGACAAGATCAAGGCCGACATACAGACGATCACGTCTAACAGCAGCTACCAGGATTTCATAAATGCCATCAAGGACGATCCACAGGTGATAGTGAATTTCATCTCATCACCGGTACAGATGAACACAGTTGCTGTATACGAGATATCCAACTACGGATCAGCCATGGCACCATTCTACACGGTCCTGGCACTGTGGGTCGGTGCTCTCATACTTGTGGCACTCATACACGTTAAGGTCAAGGACAATGAAGAGCTTGAGGGCGTGAAGCCTTACCAGAAGTTCTTCGGAAGATATCTTAACTTCTTCGTCATCGGACAGGTCCAGACAATCATAACCGTTATGGGCGATCTGTTCTACGTGGGAATACAGTGCAAGCATCCGATAGCATTTGCACTGGCCGCCATAATGACGAGCTTTGTATTTACATTCCTGATCTACTCTCTCACCGTGGCATTTGGCAATATCGGTGAGGCCATCGCCGTGATCATCATGGTCATTCAGGTTGCGGGAGCAGGTGGAACCTTCCCTGTGGAAGTGCTCCCATCAGTGTACCAGTACCTGTACAAATTCATGCCGTTCTCATACTGCATGAACGCCCTCAGGGAATGTGTCGCCGGAATGTATCAGCACACCTACGGCAAATGTCTTGCCACCCTGCTGATATATGTTGCGATCTCAGCGGTCATCGGACTGCTGCTCGCCAAGCCTTGCGCAAAGCTTCTTGACAAGCTGGAGCACAGCAAGGAGAAATCCGGATTATTTATATAGTTAACGACTCAGGTAATTACTGTTTTTGACTGTTGCAATTTACGCCCATCTGCACTGTGTAATTTCACTGACAGGACTGTATCCGTATGAAGCTGTGGTTGTGAGGATATAATATGTGATTGACAGCGTTATTTAACTCCACATTCGGGTGATATGTCATCTCCCTAGGATTTTCTTATTTTGAGATAATTTGCTCGTCATTAGCACAAAAATATCTCTAAAATGATTATTTGCATGAAAAAAGGATAAAATTCCCTTGCTTTGTCCCAAATATCACTTTTCAGGACATTTGGCGAGAATTTTATCCTTTTTACACATGTAATCATGCTAAAAGTTATAATATTTCTTACTTGAAAAGATTGTCGTTCTCAAAATAGTCAATCTTCATAGCACGGCGCACATCTGCAAGCGTCTCTGCTGCCTTTGCTCTGGCAACCTCACTGCCACTCTTTAAGATGTCGTATACATCCTGTGGTCTCTTCTCCCACATCTGACGGCGCTCTCTGATAGGCGCAAGCTCAGCCTGAAGAACATTGTTCAGGAACTTCTTGACCTTTACATCACCGAGGCCACCTCTGGTGTAGTGCTCCTTGAGCTCATCCATACCACTGTAGTCTGGAAGGAACTCCTCAAAGTACTCTGGCTTGCTGAATGCATCAAGATATGTAAATACTGAATTGCCCTCGATCTGACCAGGATCCTCTACACGGATGTGGTTTGGATCTGTGTACATGGACATAACCTTCTTCTTGATATCTGCAGGATCCTCTGACAGGTAGATACAGTTTCCAAGTGACTTACTCATCTTGGCCTTACCATCTGTACCTGGAAGTCTGAGACATGCCTCATTGTCAGGAAGAACGATCTTTGGATCAACAAGTGTCTCACCGTATACCGAATTGAACTTGTGAACGATCTCCTTACACTGCTCGATCATAGGCATCTGATCCTCTCCAACAGGAACCTCTGTGGCCTTGAATGCTGTGATATCTGCAGCCTGGCTGATAGGATAACAGAAGAATCCAACAGGGATACTTGCCTCGAAGTTTCTCATCTTGATCTCTGCCTTAACGGTAGGATTTCTCTGGACTCTTGCCACTGTTACAAGGTTCATATAGTAGAATGTGAGCTCTGTGAGCTCTGGTACCATTGACTGGATGAATATAGTAGACTTCTCAGGATCTATGCCACAGGCAAGATAATCCAAAGCAACCTGCATAATGTTCTGTCTGACCTTCTCAGGATGCTCTGCGTTGTCTGTAAGCGCCTGCGCATCAGCCACCATGATGTAAATCTCATCATACTTTCCTGAATTCTGAAGATCGACTCTTCTCTTAAGTGATCCTACATAATGTCCCACATGAAGACGGCCCGTAGGACGGTCGCCTGTTAATATTACCTGTTTCATAACCTTCTCCTTTATATTGTATCTTTTATACCTGTCATTTATATATCTTTTTATAATCAGTCAGCTTATTTTTTACCCACTGCCAGCCTCACCGATTACTCGGCCAGCAGCTTACTCAGCTCATACTGGAAGGAATCGATCTGATTGTTCTGTATATCAATTGCCTCTTTTATATCATAGTCTATAAGTATATCGTTCTTGATAGCTATCATACGATTTGCCTTGTCCTTCTTGAGTACATCAACGGCATACGCACCCATGAGTGAGCCATACATCCTGTCCTTTGCCGTTGGCTGTCCGCCTCTCTGTATATAGCCAAGCACCGATACCCTCGACTCTATACCAGTCTTATCAAGAATCATCTGTGCAAGCTCTGGAGCATCTGTAACACCCTCGGCCACAACCACCAGATAGCTGTTTCTTCCGTCAGCATGCTTTGCCTTTATCGTATCTATGATACTGTCATAGTCACCATCCCATTTTTCAGGAATTATGATGGCATCAGCTGATGTCGCCATGCCTGCCCAGAGCGCTATATAGCCTCTCTTTCGTCCCATGACCTCCACGACGCTGCATCGTCCGTGGGAAACCGATGAATCTCTTATCCTGTCAATGGCCTCCATGGCTGTATTCGCCGCTGTGTCAAATCCCAGCGTATACTCAGAACATGCAACATCTCTGTCTATTGTTCCAGGGATGCAGATGGTATTGATACCCTCATTCTGAAATGCTATGGCTCCACGGAGTGTTCCATCCCCACCGATGGCAACAAGCGCATCTACATCGTGATCTCGCAGATTCTTTGCCGCCTGCTCGCGGTATTTTTTCTGTAGGAATCGCTCGCTTCTGCTGGTGAAAAGTATCGTTCCACCCTGATTGTTTATGTTCCTGACGTCCGCCAGGCCAAGCGGCTGTGTCTCCCAGTCGATAAGTCCCTCGTAACCACGCATCACACCGACTATCTCTATTCCACTGTTGATGGCTGATACAACCACAGCCCTCACAGCTGAATTCATGCCCGGAGCATCTCCTCCGCTGGTCAGAACCGCTATCTTTCGTATGTCACTCATTTGTATGTCCTCTAATTATTTTTATACTGAAGCTCCTGCTTCTTGGCAGTAACCCTTGTATCCTTCTCTACTGAGTTGGTGATAAATGTATTACCACCCACAACAACGTTGTCCTCGATGATAGTCTCTCCTCCAAGGATGGACGCGCCTGAATAGATGGTTACATTGTCACCGATGGTTGGATGCCTCTTGGCTCCCTTGAGTTTCTGACCTCCCTGTGTAGAGAGTCCTCCAAGTGTCACGCCCTGATATATCTTCACATGCTCGCCGATAACAGTCGTCTCGCCGATAACGATTCCAGTACCATGGTCAATAAAGAAATACTTTCCTATGGTGGCCCCCGGATGAATATCTATTCCGGTCACGCTGTGGGCGTGCTCAGTCATGATCCTTGGTATCATCGGCACATCCAGCAGACAAAGCTCATGTGCCATACGGTATACAGATATGGCATACAGTCCAGGGTATGAAAGTATGACCTCATCCTTGCTGCCCGCAGCAGGATCTCCGTCAAATGCCGCCTGGATATCAGTCTCAAGATAGTCTCTTATCTGAGGTATCTTATCCATGAATTCATATGTTATATCCATCGCCTTATCCTCAAGCTCAGCATCTGTGAGCTCAGGAAACTTTTTGCAATACCTGAGAACTATCATGATCTGTTTCTTCAGATGGAATATTACATCCTCTATGATAACAGACATGTTATTCTTCAAGCTGTATATCTTATACAGCTTGTCGCTGTAATAACCCGGATACAGAATCTTCATGAGTTTGTCGATCACATCGATAATGGCTGTCTTATCCGGCTCGTTGCACAGATCCGTCTTGTTGATGGCTCTGTCATCGCCGAAATCATCCAGTATCCTCTGCACGATCCCCTCAATTCTCTGTTTATCTGATCTATCCATTACTTATTCAGATCCTTTCTAATAATATCTCCCAATATCACCTGCCCAGACAAAATCTGCCGCGATGATATCTTCATATTATAATATGTGCTTAAGTCGATAAACACACAGCTATTCTAACAAATTATGCACATTCATTCAATAGTGGGATTCTGCATGCAAATTATCCATTTTGTATACTTTTATAAAACTTTCATTAAATAATACCTATCCCCATTGCAAATATAACTCTGTTACTGTATCGTCTATATAAAGAAAAATACTAAGTAATATTGACATTTCATTAAATTGAACATACTATAATAGTAAGTCGGATGAGAGACTAAAAACCTTATCGAGTGGTCGGGATGGAGACCTAAAACCCATCCGATTGCAGAGATTACTGCTAAAAACAATTGTTCAGAGGAATGGAATCTTTCCATTCCTCTTTTCTTTTACAAACACAAAGGACAACTTATGGAAAAAATCCCTTTTAAAGAACGTGTAAAAAATATTGCTATAGATTGCGCTGTCAAATATACAAACACCTTTTGCAATTATGAATACTTAATGATTTCAAATGCATTTGCTGAAAAATACGTAAAAATTCATGCAGATAAGGACAACTATATGCACCTGCTTGGTATAAATTCTAATCTTTCAGCATCCGATTTTTACAACAAATGCATAAAAGGAACACTGACAGCAAATGATTTTGACTTTAAAAAGAAAAATCAATCTGAAAAATCTACCAAGGGTTCTGTAAGAGAAAAAATAGTTGCTTTACCGCATTTTTGCAACATGTTTTCAGCATTTGATATTGAATGCCAACAAAACTTCTCTAAAGGTAAAGTTTCTTGCAGCTTTGCCTCTGCATCAAACAAATACACTATTGGCTTTGTTGCCACTGGCAGACCAATGACTCTTATGAAAAACAATCAACTTGACAAAAATAAATCCAAACCTGTAATCGCCGTGCTAAGAAAAGAAAAAGGCTCTAACACTTTCAACGACATTATCTATGGAGACATTGCTGGTTACGAAAACATTGTGTCAGAAATCAACCAAAAGTGATCACCTACATTAGGCGCAGCATAACCATATAGCTCACAGTCCCCAACAGAATACTTAACAGCGTATTGTGCCTCCATTTGTATGTCCCGCCTGTCACCAGAACGCCAACGAGACTTGGTATTCCAGTTGCCACCGGAGCCGCCACCGCCCCCTTCAGACAGTACACTATGAGTACCGCCATGATGGTCGCCGGAAGCACCTTACCGAGTTTCACCAGCATCTCCGGCATCTGCCTTTTTCCACCAAATATGACAAATGGAAGTGCCCTCAGTGCAAATGTTACAACTGCCGACATCGCAATTCCTATCAATATATATTTCGTATTCATGATATTTTCCTACTTTCTCCTCATATTCCACACCACCAGCACCGCTGACGCTATGATCAGTGACGGCAAAAGAAAATACTGCGGTCCAACTACCAGCAGACACACTGCCGCTATCACAATTCCTGCAATCGCTGGGATATGGCTCTCCGCCTTCTCCCACTGATCGATAAATATGATGACAAACAGCGCCGTCATACAGAAATCAATCCCCGTCATATCAAACGGAATGATCTGCCCCAGGATTCCCCCGGCAACCGCACCGATCATCCAGTAACACCTCGACAAAAAAGCCACCCAGAACATGATGCTCTGTTTCTCCTTACCAGTGTCCGGCAAGGTGCAGTTCACAGCATAAGTCTCATCCGTCATTGTATGTATCATATATAATTTCCGCTTTCCCATGCGGTTGAACTCATCCACAAATGTCAGCGCATAGAAGCTCTGCCTGCTGTTCATCAGAAATGCAGTGAGCGCCATGGTGAGTATGGAGGCTCCGCTTGAAAGCAGTGTCACAAGCACAAACTGGTACGCTCCTGTGTACACCGTCAAACTGACCAGCAATGAATAATACCATTTGAATCCGGCATTCTCCATCATAATTCCGTATGCCAAGCTGACGAACAAATAACTGCACATGATTGGGATTGATTTTATGAATGCTTTTCTGAATATATTTCCCACGAGTTTTCCTTTCTCTCAAGCTAGCGCGACGATCTCCAAATTCACTTATTACAATAGCTCTAAATCAGCACAGCACAAACTTGGGGCTTATTGCCACGCAGACAAAGCAGCCATAATTATCCTACTATTTCTATAGGATAACCACGATCATTCTAACATACTGCATATTATTGGGCAATACCGCCATCTCATTCAAAGGTATAAATTCTCATCTCATAGCCCCTCTATATATAAACGCCGCACACACCGCCGTTATAAGCTCTGCTACCCAGAACGCATTCCACACACCAGCAGGTCCGAAACCACAAAGCCTTGAAAGTATCCATGCAGCCGGGATTATGACAACCACATATCTGAGCAGGGATATGAGCAGGGACGGAGTTCCCTTTCCCAATCCCTCAAGTGCCCCCGATGCAGTTACCGACACAGCCGACACTACAAATCCGGCACATATGATGCGCAGTGCTGTTCCACCTGCATTTATTGTAGACACATTCTCTGTGAACATACCTATAAGCCTTTCCGGGATAAGCAGGCACACAACAGTTCCAGCCAGCATGATTCCAACATTTAATGCAAGCGTTATGGTGAATATCTTCTTCACTCTTGCATGCGCTCCGGCACCATAGTTATATCCTATGATAGGACGCATTCCCTGAATGATTCCATTTGCCGGCATATACAGGAATGTCTGAAGCTTGTAGTACACGCCCAGGATCATGACATAAGTTGCCGAATACATGCTGAGTATGGCGTTGAGTGCGCTTGTGAGCAGAGAAGGCAGTGCCATATTGAGTATAGCAGGTATGCCTATGGCATACAGCTTCTTCACCATCAGACCGCCCTCATGCAAATGCCTTATGCCAAACTTCACATTTATCGGTCTTCCAAAGTACACAACAAAATATATGATCAGTGTAAACACCTGTCCCAAACCAGTTGCCAGTGCAGCGCCTTCTATACCCAGTTCAGGAAATGGTCCCACACCAAATATCAGCAGCGGATCAAGCACTATATTCACAATACAGCCGCCCATCAGTCCAACCATTGTAACTATCATGCGTCCAACCGACTGGAACACCTTCTCAAATGCAAGATCAACCGAAATAATTATAGAAAATCCAAATACTATGTCTGCGTAACGACAGCCAAGGTCAAGGACGTCTCCACTTGCCTTGAAGGCTCTGAGAAACGATGGAATGATGGCAATACACACGACTGTCATCACTATTCCCTGTATAACAGCAAGAAACATCCCCCAACTAGCTGCCCGATCTGCCCGCTCATTATCCTTGGCTCCAAGATATATGGCTATCACCGCGTTTATTCCAACACCAAATCCGATCGCCACAGCATTTACAAAATTCTGCAGTGGAAATACATACGAAAGTGCTGTCATCGCATCCTCACTTATCTTAGCCACAAAGAAACTGTCAACTATATTGTACAAAGCATTCACCATCATCGATATAACCATAGGCAGTGCCATGGACATCAAAAGTGGGAACACCGGCTTTTCTTTCATAAAATTCTCGTTCATAAAACCTCCATCCCCGGATGGCATAAATAAAGCCCCACAACCTTGCGGTTGTGGGGCGAAAAGATGACCTGATCCGGAAAAATCCACCAACTTGTTTTCGTTAAAATTATTATGTATGATTTTATACTTCAACCAGCATATATGTCAAGATCCTGTACGACCACAAAGTAGCCTCTGTCACCATCCTCTTCCACTGGGATAGCATGTATAAGGCTTGCACCCCCATGGTTGTTTGCACAGCTGACTGACAAAACCCCTCTGAGGAAATTTTCTGTCTGATATTCCGTATTGCCGCCTGTGTAACTCTCCATGCGCTCACGGCTGAGAAAATCTCTGACTATTTTTCTTGACCGATCCGAGTCAAACCGGTTACTTATCAACCCAATTACTTCATCGTAGTTATTCGCACAAGATACAGCATTGTTCAGCTCAGAATCGCCTTTTATAACACGGTATTTATCGTTCTCATAATTAACATATATAATATCAGTATACATATATGCGATCCTTGCCTCTACCCTGGATTGAGCCTTTTTTATATCAGACTCTATCTTGTCAAGTACGGTCACTCTGTCCGTACCATCCCTGTTGATGCTGTGGATCACGCTGACATTCTTGCCCTTCTTTTTTGCTTCATACAGCGCAGTGTCCGCGACATTCATACACTCTTCTGTGCTGAATCCTGAACCATTGATCTGACATATACCAGCACTGCAATGGACATTCTGCCCTCTCTCCATTGTCTTGCGCTGAAGTTTTCTGGCAAATCTTATCACCTTTGACTCCAGAACAGATATATCCGATAAGCCCTTGTGAAGCACAACATACTCGTCTCCACCATACCTGCAGGCAACGTCCTCTTCATAGCAGTCACTCCGGAGAAACTTTGCCACCTTCTCAATCCAGTAATCACCAACTGCGTGACCATATGTATCATTTACACTCTTGAAATCATCTATATCCACAAATACAAGAGAAGCACTGTCTTCGTCAGTCATGTTATCTATATACTCTCTTATCCTCTGCATTCCGGCTGTCTTGTTGTACATGCCGGTCAGAAGATCATGCTCAGCCTCGTACTTTGTACGCTCAACCTCCTGTCTGGATCTCGCAAGTGATCTGTCCATCTCGACCATATCAACTGCAAACATGATCTGTGTAGAAGCAACCACAGATATTGTCTGGAATGAAATCCCATAATAGAATATGACAACAACCGTGAATATACATGGCAGGATAAAATACAAAACACTTGACCAGAAAACTCTTTTTTCCAGTCTTTTTTTATACTGCAAAAGTATCGAAAAGCTTAGAACAAGTCCTGCTACTGCTATAAGCTGCGACAACAGATAACCGCTGCTCCTGTGATAGAAGTTATTGCCATCTATATAATAGAACAACTTGTCACTGAACTGGGATATAATGAGCAGGACTATCCCAGCAGCACTCAGAACTACCACGCCCCTTGCTTTCGCTGGCATCTTCGTCTCTCCTCTGTTGAGAATGACAAGAAGATAAAACGTAAACAAAGTCATATATAAATAGTTGATAAAGAACACGGCAAAATTGCTTATCTTCAGCATGTAATAGGCTGTCTGTCCTGTTTTTCCCTGATAATACCATGACAACATATCTGCAGCCAGCAGGATGATACATGCAGCCTCCATACATAGACTCACATTCTTTTTATCTCTATTATTATTCTTCTGAAGGAATATAACCACAAATGCAAACAGACAGATTAATATTCCCCACATTTCAAATGCTATATTAAATACAGCAGTCCTATCCACTAACTATGCGCCCCCTTAAACTTCCTGGCGATTTATTGTAGTAATTGTACAATTTGATTTGTGCAACATTTTCTCAAATTTATAAGTTCATATGAGAACCATTCTATATATCATACCTTAATTTGTCAATTACTAGATAACACATATTTATGGAATTTTGTCGCCACAGGGGACATATATGTCCGGCTGTCATGAACAACATAATAAAGCCTGTCAACCAGCTGATGTTTTATGCTAAGAACCTTCACATCAAGCCTTTTGAGTATATCCATGTAAGGTACTACCGCTATTCCAAACCCTGCTGCCACAAGTCCGGCTATGACCTCATCTTCCTCCGTTTCGCATGCTATCTCAGGAGCTTTGCCAAGTCCTTCAAACATCTCATCCACCAGGCTTCTCATTCCAGATCCCTTCGAAAAATATACGTGTTTATATCCAAGTGTATCCTCAAGTGTCACCGAATCTCTGTCTGCCAAAGGATGTCCTGACGGTGCTATGACAACAAGATCCTGTCTGCCGACAGGAACGGCGGAAAATCCCATCGTCTCAGGCGGTCTTGAACAGAAAACCATGTCATATTTTCTGGCCGCAAGATCATCAAGCAATTGCCCTGTGGTCCCTGTATGAAATGTAAACGACACATTTCTGTTTTCAGCTTTCTTCAAATACTCCGCTGCCAGACGCGGTACAAATTCCATTCCAAGAGGTCTTATGAGACCAAGCCGTATCACGCCATCCCCGGCAGCTTCCTTTTGTATGGACTCCACCCCCGCATCAAGCGTGCCAAGCGAACGCTCTGCACATGCAAGGAATTCTCTGCCAAATGCAGTGAGCTCCGTATTGCGCCCATTCTTTTCAAAAAGCATTACCCCAAGTTCTTCCTCAAGCTGGGATATTGCGTGACTGAGGCTTGGCTGCGTTATATTCAGATTTCTGGCCGCATTTGTGTAATGCTGAACATGGGCCAGTTCAACAAAATATCTAATATATGACAGGTTCACTTATAACTCCCCCTTTTCATTATTTATACATGATCCTATTCATATTTTAATACAATCCGAATATTTTTTATAGACAAAATCTATCAAACCATAAAAACTATTTATTTGTTATGTTGTGTTGTCGGTGCTACAATCAAAAACCACAGGGATATATATATGAAGTCTTAGACAATTAAAGCTCCCCTGATGCCGGGGAAATCAAAGGCTATGTTATAAAACACATTAATGAAAGAAATGAGGAAAAGCAGAAAATGAATACTCAATCAGGAAATGCACATCTGCATAACATGTGGGGCGAGATCGCCCTGATAACAGCAGTCACCATCAACAGTTTCGGAGTGGTTCTCATGCTCTATTCTGCAGCAGGAATATCGGCAATATCCAGCGTGCCATACGCATTCTCGCTGGTTCTTCCAAGACTGACTCTCGGAACCTGGACATACATATTTCAGGGCGTACTTATTCTCACCCTCATGATCATGAGAAAGAAATTCGTTCCCCAATATCTGTGCAGTTTCATAGTTGGTTTCGTATTTGGCAAGATGCTGGATATCCATGAGATGTGGATCGGGGCTTTGCCAACTGCCCTCCCATGGAGAATCCTTTACTTTGTGATAAGTTACATTTTGATATGTATCGGAATCGCACTGTCCAACAGATGTGGACTTCCGATCATCCCGACAGACCTTTTCCCAAGAGAGCTGTCTGAGATTATATCGGCAAAATATTCCAAGATTAAGATTTCGTTTGATGTGATCTGCCTTGCAACGACAGCTGCCATGACAGGTTTTATCCTCGGTCATATCTACGGTCTGGGAATTGGCACAGTCCTAGCTGCCTTCACCATGGGCAAGGGAATCGCCATAGTTGGAAATGTCATGGACAAACATGTTACAATAGCTCCATACATAACAGCACACATTAAGCGCCACGGCGCCCACAAAGCTCAGTACGCAGGACACTAAGAACAAATTCAACACAAAAAAGAACCGCCTGAGAGAATCACATTCAAATTACAGATTTTCTCAAGCGGCTCTTTTTATATCCCCACGACCAGGCACGTAGATAAAAAATAACCATATATATGCCAGTCGGTAGTGACGGCAACCGAGCTTCAACGCTTCTTGCCGCATCGGAGATCCGCAACGTCCTTATCGCGGTCGGAGATGCGTGCAGATAGAAGCAAGTTGAAGCGACAGTTGCCGAACGTGACTGCATACATATGGTTATTTTTTATCGTCCGTGCCGTCCGTCGCCTACGCATTTGCCAGCTGGCGTCCAAGCTCCCTACACTCCTCAAGGCCTTCTGCGTCAGGTGTCTCATGACACATAAGTCCGGCTCCGCCTACGAGTTCTGCGCCTGCTGACTGCATTCTCGCCTCCCAGTCGCGCATCCACTCGCCATCTCCCCAGCCGTATGAACCGAAGAGTGCGATCTTCTTGCCTGAAGCAAATCCCTCAACCTCAGCAACAAATGGCTCCATCTCAGCCTCCTCAAGCACCTCAGCTCCCATAGCCGGGCATCCAAGTGCAAATACTGGTTCATCCTTGAGTGCATCCGGTGTGATGCTGCTTACAAATACTACCTCCGCTTCCTTTCCGGCATCTCTCACGCCGTCTGCGATAGCCTCCGCCATCATCTGTGTATTTCCGCCCTGTGTCCAGAATACGATATTAATTTTGCTCATAATAATCCTCCTTATAAAATTATATGTAAAAGGGGGCTTTCCCTATACATCCTTGTAAACTGTGTTTATCTGCATCTTTCTATATACTTCTACGCCGCGTTTCTGCTCGCCGTGTACATCCCCATGATATCTCTCATATGCAGTCCATTTGAAAGAAATTGAATAAGTCTCTCTTCCGCACATTCAAATATATGAAATGTTCTCCGCTTTGATTCAGCATTCTCATATACCTTCCAATAACCGGAGCAAAGTGCATTTCTTCCGTTCTGCAGAATAAATCCCTCCACATCCTCTGGCGGGTATCCCAGCAGCAAGCCCATCTCGTGTGGGAACCACTCCTTGCCAAGAGCTCCATCGCCACAAGCCTGATCTTCATGTGCCGGTTGTTTTGAGGTGAATCTTCCTCTGCTCTTTAAGTACTGCTGATATTTTTCACGAAACACCGCAAGTATCTCAGAAAGCTCCATGTCCTCATATCCCAGCTCAGACATAAGTCTTTGCACATCATCCCTCTGGACAAATGCCCTGAGCTTTGCCGCATTGTAGATAAATACATTTACCCTGCCACAGGTTGCTCCCAGTGTGTACATACATATATCACTGTCCTTCAGTATCTCCACCATCTGACGATATCCGCTGAGTTCTATGTTCAGCAGATTTGACACCTTGACACCCGTTATCACCGGTGCACATTGAAGTGCCATCTGAAGTTCCACGTCACCGAGCTCCATGCCCTTCATGATCTCCCATGTATTTTCACTCATACAAAACCTCCTTGTGACAAATAGGTTTGGTTAGCCTTGTCTAACTCTAGTGAAAATACTACATGATTCCTCCCCGAACGTCAATAACCCGGAGTGAGACATTTTCTCACTCCGGGTTATCTTGTTGATTAAAAATATACATTTATAAATTCTGCTTTATCATCGTCCTGCGTGGCTCTTTATTTCCGCCTGTTACCATATTGAGCAGCCGCCACACACCATATGCACAGATCCCACACACAGCCACAGGTACAAGGAGCACTACTATGACTCCTGTGCAGACTCCTGTAACCAGGTATCTAAACCATTTCATCACATCACCATTCCTCATATCTACTGCCATCTTAATGCATTCCTCTCATTACATTATAAGCTGATCTTCTTAGTAAGCAGTGTCGCACTTCCTATATAACTGCCGATCATGCATACAACATAGAGAATAAGCTGCGGTATGTTCTTATACATCGCGTCAAGCATAGTCTCCACCTGCACGTTCTTCCCAAGGTGCGGAAGCTTGTATGCTATGTAGCTCACCAGCACATAAAGAGCCACAAAAAGTATAAAGCTGACAACACCCTTTATCTTCTTGTTCTGAAGTACTGTTGAAGACAGTGACACTGCAAGGTACGCTATAGTGATCATTGTATAGAATTGAATAAGTGCTACTACTATGAACCCTGCAACATTTGCAATGACACTTCCTATTGACAATCCTCTTGTTCCCAGAATATCATCCAGCACAAGCTCAACGCCAGCTACACCGCCGTTATGTGACTTAAGCAGGTTATAATCAACAACTATAAGCAGTCCAAGAAAGGCCACAAGTGTCGCACCGGTGAGCAGGATTGAAAGCAGCTTTGCACCGATAATCTTGTAATTTGAAATTGGCGTCATAAACACCATATACCCCGTCTTGTTCTTCAGATCCTGACTGTATATTATCACACCATATATCAAGACGAACATAAACGAAGCCCAGCCTCCCATCACAAGGAAGATGATACCAAGTCCAGCTAACAAATCCTTTTCTGCAAATATTCCAATCACGAACAGCAATTCTGCTGCCGCAAGAGCCGTTATAACCACCAGAAGTGGAAATATTCCACGTCTGTATTCATATTTCATCATCTTTAACATAATATCTATCTCTCCTTCATCAACAAATTTAACTATCCAATATGTATCGCCCCTCTCGCTCACACGAGCGGGGCAGGTCGTCGGAACCGATTCCTATTATGAACTTCGTTCATAGCGGTTCCTCCTAAGCATATATTTCCTTATACATATCAACTATCGACTTGCCCCTGCTCACTCGCAGCTCCTCCGCATCACCCTGAAGCACACAGGTGCCATTCTTGATAAAGAATGCGTGATCCACGATCCTCTCAAGCTCATCCACAAGGTGGCTTGACATGAGCACGGCTGTGTCATCCGATATATTCCGGACAATCGTGCTGATGATCTTCTCCCTAGCTATGATGTCTATTCCATTCAGTGGCTCATCCAGCATGACGATCCTGCTGTCTCTGGACAGAGTAACCGCTATCTTGAGCTTTGCCAGCATTCCTGAAGACATGCTCTTCGCCTTCTGATCTGGATTCAGCTCCATCTCAGCAAGCAATCCCATGTATTTGTCATAGTCAAAGTCATCAAAGAAATCTTTGTAATACTTTCCTATGTCTTTACAGTTCATATATCCGAAGAAGAAAGCCTCCGTCGGCATATACGCTATGTCTTTCTTTGACCTGTATGTCATAGGCACTCCATCTATTGTGATAGTTCCTGAATCCGGCTTGACCAGACCGGCTATGATCTTCATAAGTGTTGACTTTCCACTTCCATTCGGACCGAGCAGCGCATATATGTGTCCCGGCTCAATCTCCAGTGACAGGTCAGATATCGCTGTGGTGGTGATATACTTCTTAACAAGATGTTCGCATTTTAACATTGTATCATTTCCCTTCTTTTTTATTCCTTTTTACTTCCCGAAGTGTTCTTTTAGCAGTTCAAGGATCTCATCGTGTGAAAATCCCATACCGGTGAGCTGTTCATCAAAGCTCTGTATGATTTCCTCTATTCTTTCCTTTTTCAGGTCGTCTATGACCCTGTCATCCTCCGTCACAAATGTTCCTATTCCACGTCTGGTATAGGACAACCCCATAGACTCCATCTCGCTGTAAATCCTCGCTGCAGTATTCGGATTTATCTGGTATTCTATGGCAAGTTCTCTTGATGACGGAAGCTTAGATCCCAAAGGCAGTGTGCCCGCTATGATCTTCTGCTTTATATCCTCTATGACCTGAAGATATATGGGGATATTCGTCTTAAATTCCATCACACACCTCCTCCTTGTATGTTGTCTAGCTCTTCTGTACTGCTGTACTAGTTGAATAGTACACTAGTGTCATGGTGTTGTCAACTGTATTTTTAAATAAAGCATATTTTTTTAGTTTTTTGTCATCTAGATAGTAACTCATGCATCAGGTCATCTCGCCATCTTTGCTTATTACCTACATTTTATCTCATATACAATGTTTTCACTTAAAAGATAAAAAATTATCCATAAAACACATTATTCTGTGTCCTACGGATAATTTTTTAAAATTTTTTCTTTTTTAGAGCTTTTTCATCTATTTGGAGATAATTTTATATCTTTTCCCTGGTTATCCCAACAGCCACTAGAGAATTCATACAAATTAAATTTCTAACAAGCCCTCAGCACCAGTGCTTGCAGCTCGCACACATTCATATAAAGCTTCTCAACTCTGTCTGCAAATGTCGATGTGGAGAATTCATATGCCGACTGCACTGCATTTCGTCTGAGCTGATGCCTTAAAGCAGGACTCATATCAAGCCACTTCACCAGCGCAGTTTCAAATGTTTCCTCATCAGTAAATTTCCAGCCATTCTTTCCCGGATCAACCACATCTACAAGGCACGGATCCTCTCTGCACAGAAGCGGCACTCCCGCTGCCAGAGCTTCTACATATGTAAGCCCCTGAGTCTCGCTCGTGGATGCACTTACGAAGAAGTCACCAACCTGATAATACTCAGCCACCTTATCAGGCTCGATCATGCCTGTAAATATCACACTCTCTGAGATTCCAAGCGCTCTTACCTGTTCCTCTACCTCCGCCCTATATGGTCCGTCTCCAACTATCATGAGGATTGTACCATACCCGTGCACTCTCTTCTGGCATCTAAGTATCTCCTGGATATTCTTCTCCTTCGCCAATCTGCCAACATAGAGAAGAACTGTCTGGTCATCACTGAGTCCGTACTGCTCTCTGATTCTGTGTCTGCTGTCCGTTCCAATGTATTTTCCGAATTTATTCATGTCGATTCCAGAGGGGATCACCTCAACAGGACATAACACATCATACTTTTTAAGCACATCCTCTATCTTCCTGCTTGGTGCTATCATGGCATCGACCCTCGATGATAACATCCTGGTAAGTTTCTGCACAACTTTGCGTCCCCACGCTGCATTTGGCGAAAAGTAATGAGTGTAATCCTCGTATATCGTGTGGTATGTGTGCACTATCGGCGCATTTGTCTCATCTGCTATCTTCTTCGCCATGAAGAAGGTTGAGAACTCGCATTGGGAATGTATGACATCTGGTTTCCATTCTATGAGTTTGTCTATGACCGCCTTGATAACAGGCATCTTAAGCCTCGCCTCCGGATAAATCTTTCCGGCACCTACTGACGCCGCATATATCACATCTCCAACTATATATGTGTGGTGATTTCTCGAGAGTGTAAGTATCTTTACCTCATGTCCTCTTTTCTTAAGTTCATTTGACAGATTTACAACCGATGTCACAACTCCATTTATAACAGGTTCATACCAGTCCGTAGTAATAAGTATCTTCATGATCTATCGTCTCCTTCTATTTCAGGCGGCTTTCATTCTGTCCATCACCACCTGCACCTTATCCTCATATCAACTACTTTCTGGTTATTACTCTGCCATACACTTATAAATTTTCGTTGTAACAAATCTAAATATTATATAAATTGTATCTATGGGCACCCCAAAAATGTATCTACGGTCCCCCCATAAACGGATAGTTATCTGTCATTGATTGATTATCAGTTTCACAAAAGTTTCTCGGATATTCCTGGGTGAATTTCTTGACAATTTATTTAGAAAACTCCTTGCATTTTTTCCAGAATCTTCTTATACTATTATGGCAGTGTTGATAAACACACTCGGTGCGTGGCTCAGCTTGGTAGAGCGCTTCGTTCGGGACGAAGAGGTCGTGGGTTCGAATCCCGTCGCACCGATTTTTTTATGCACAAAAGCATCTGGATTCCCTGCTAAAATATCACATCTGATCTCTTATCCGCATCAGTCTTGAAATACTCCACCATATTGTGACCCGTTATGGCCGCAACCACCGAAGAAGGAAACTGGCTGCACAGATTGTTATAATTTGTCACACCTGCATTGTACAGTCTTCTTGCCGCCTGGATGTGCTCCTCCGCATTTGTGCAGCTGTTCTGAAGGACCTCTATATTCTTGCCCGCCACCAATTCCGGATACGCCTCCACAACTGCATTTATCTGATCCGAGGCATTTTTCATAAGTTTCTCTACCCCGGTCTTCTCATCAGGTGTCATGCCTTTTCTGAGCTTTATCGCTGTTATCAGATTCTCGCTCTCATACGACATATAAGTCTTTACCATCGCATACTGTTTTGTGAGCAGATCATATCTCTTTGCAAGAGCAATATCCACATCCGAGTCCAGCTCTCTCACCTTATTTTCCGCTGCTTTCAGAGCATTTGCAGTCTTTATCGCATACGCTAAAAGTATCAAAACTATTACCACCAACACACAAAATACGAACACACCTTTGCTAAATAATATTGTAAACATACATTTCCCTCCGTGTACTTTTGCTCATTTTCACAATTTCTCTTCTATAGTAACAGAGCCGCATCCATCGTCTCCTGCAGCATGCGCAGGTATTTGTCCAGATAAGCCTCCACATCACTCATACTTTTTATATTTTTCTCCTCGTCAAATACCATGTATTTATCACTCTTGCTTATACACATGTACAATCTGTCCCCATCGAATGTCACATGGAGAGACGCCTTCTCCTTTGGATAAAGTGCCGCCAGCCTCTCCATGACATCCGGTGTAAGCATATAAAATATATTCTCCTCGTCATTGCAGTTTATAGTGAACAGCAGATTAAAGTTCTCGTTTTCTGTCTTTTCTATTCTTCCCACTGCGCCACGCTCCAGACCGCACTTCAATATATTCTTCATCTCCAGTTCGGAGTTTCCCATGACTCCCAGCAAAGCCGATGAAACCTTTCTATATGGTATCTCAACAACCAGCCCGCCAAATAATTTGTCTATTTTTTTCTCTTTATCACCATCACTGTCCTCGTGATAATACTCGTACTCCATGTATTCATAACTGCACCTGAAATGAACACCCTTGTATGTTCCCTCCACCATGTCGCGGCCGTTAACCAGCAAAGGCTTGCCATCCAGTGTAAATGGTCTGCCAGCAAAGCAGTTCAGTCTTCTCATCTGTTCATCAGGAAGTCCGCCCTGATGTCTGTATACGCTACCCTCTCCATAACGTCTCCTGATAATCTGTGGGATCAGCTCCGTGTAAATAACACTGGAATCTGAAATATTCTCTTTTTTCTTTTTGCTCTTACTCACCCATCTGAATATAAGGAAGATAACTACTCCGTATACGATCACCAGTCCGCCGGGATTTTCTGAATCTGTTCCGCCACCAGCTCCCGCACCGCCTGATGATATGTTGTCCATACCGCCAAATATCTGCTCTACCATGTCAAATATCCGCTCTGTTATACTCATGCCATTTATCAGCCCGGCCTCATTAAGTATCGTGAACGCCATGATCACCACTACTACGGTTATGAGCACTATTCGTATCCCGAGCCATTTTGTCCTTCTCTTCGCATCCGCCTGATCGCTCCTTCTCTGAAAATCACCGGGCAAGCCTCCATTCTCGTATCTTGATATAACATCCTCTGACCGATCATTCTGTCTGGCTTCCCCGTAGAGCCTCTCCTCTATCTCCTGGCGCCACATGGCATCAAGTGCTTCCCATCTCAGCTTTATCTGCTCATTTGTCATGCCCTGCTCCCGCATCTCTTTCTCTCTTTGGCTGCGGTATATTCTGGAATACATGTTGGGCGCTCCAGCATCCGGTCCAAGATACATTCGGTCTCTCTCATCTATCGGCAGATCGGCATATGCATCTCCGGGCATAAGCGTCCCATCCGCATAGTTCCTGACATGATACTTGGCTGATTCATTTGCAAATTCAAGCGCGCGAGCCAGTCTATCCCCGTATTCCTTTTTCATCCGTGATTTCTCCTTTATCCCCGTCCAGATCAACTGTTATTTGATTTACTATAAAACTTTTTCACATCTGCCCACTATCAGCGCCATGTAAAATTTCAGTCAAATGCGTGCAAGACGGCACTTATCTGCTCAATATAACCGGCGACTCCGCAGTATCAAATGAAGGTGGGGACGGAGGGGACAGGTACCTCCGTCCCCACCTCTGTCTCCATTTTTTCTCAGGGCGCCTCTATCTGAGCAACGAAAGTTTTTTATCCCCCTAAATGTTATTTCACAGATATACTTTAGCAAATTTGCGTATAAAACTCCTGTTCACTGTCCATACTCTATTTAGAAGAAAATCCACAGACTGCCAGGCAGTCACCAGTTTTTTCAGATAGATTCATAATTTCAGGAGGTATACAGTACATGTCAAATATGTTTTGTTTTCAGTGTCAGCAGACAGCGGGGGGATCCGCATGTATCAATACTGGAGTGTGCGGCAAGCAGCCATCCACATCTAATCTACAGGACGAGCTTGTGTGTGAGCTTATAAAACTTGCAGAACTCTCAAAAAATGAGAATAAACACAGCGCGGTCGCCGACAGACTTATCATAGACGGTCTTTTCACAACCCTGACAAATGTAAACTTTGACGACAATGCAATAAAAGAATTTATGGGAAGGGTTAAAAACGAGCAGAACAAGATCAGCAGACCTGAGGCTGAAAAGATACAGGTGATCGACCTATGGGATGGTGACACGGATATAGTGTCCTTGCGTTCCACCCTGCTGTTTGGACTCAAGGGTATGGCGGCATACGCCCATCACGCCATGAATCTCGGCTACACAGATAATGAGGTTCTGAAGTGGTTCTACAAGGGACTGTGCGAGGTTAACAGGGAGCACAGCGTCACCGAATGGATAGAACTCATCATGGAATTGGGCCAGGTCAATTTCAAATGCATGGAGCTGCTGGACAAAGCCAACACTGAATCATTTGGCAATCCTGTGCCTACGAGAGTAAATGTTGACATCAAAAAAGGGCCATTTATCGTGGTCTCCGGTCACGACCTGAACGACCTGTCACAGCTCCTTGAGCAGACTGAAAAGACAGGAGTAAATGTATATACCCACTGCGAGATGCTGCCTGCGCACGGCTATCCGGAGCTTAACAAATACCATAATCTGGCGGGCAATTTCGGAACCGCATGGCAGAGCCAGCAGACAGAATTCGAAAATATACCCGCGCCGGTGCTCTTTACCACCAACTGTCTCATGCCGCCAAGGCCGAGCTACAAGGACAGGATCTACACCACATCAGTCGTGGGTTATGACGGCATGGTTCACATCTCAGGTACAAGAGCAGGGAAGAAAGATTTTACCCCTCTGATCAAGCACGCACAGAAGCTTGGCGGCTATGAACACGACAGGAGCATGAGCGGCATAAACGGCGGCCATATGCTGACGACCGGATTTGGCCACAACGCAGTTCTGTCACAGGCTGGCAAGATCATAGATGCAATCAAGGCTGGTCATATCAAACACATTTTCCTCGTTGGCGGCTGCGACGGCGCACATCCGGGACGCAACTATTACACCGAATTCGTAAAGCAGACTCCGATGGACACCCTTGTCCTCACCCTCGCCTGCGGCAAATACCGTTTCAACGATCTCGACCTCGGCGAAATTGACGGGATTCCTAGAATACTCGACATGGGACAGTGCAATGACTCCTACAGTGCCATCAAGGTTGCTTTGGCTCTGGCTGATGCATTTAATTGCAGCATAAACGACCTCCCACTCACCCTTGTCCTGTCATGGTATGAGCAGAAGGCTGTCTGCATACTCCTCACCCTGCTGTCGCTGGGCGTGCGCAACATGTATATCGGACCGACACTTCCGGCATTCATGTCCGAGACCGTGGTGAAATATCTGGTGGAGAATTATAAGCTAAACCCGATCACTGCTCCTGAACAGGATATGGATGCGATACTGAAACGTTGAGTATATCACTTATACTCTCCGCCATATCCGCATTTATCCCTATAGCTCTGTTTCCAAGACTTTCTGGAATCACAGCCTGATCGAGATTTAACCTGACAAGGGTTACGTTATCGTGTTCTCGTGTCAGCTTTTCAAAAGGAAATCGGATTATGGTTGGCGTGTTAAATCCAACCCCCAGCTCAAGGAGCACAAGCTTCCTGTCCAGGGATCTGGAGACAAAATCACCGAAGCGTCGCTCTGCCTCATACCAGGCACTGTCCTGAACAAAATAACCATCCTTGCGGAGGTTCATGTCCATAGAACCTCCGCAGACAGGACAGCGCGGATACAGTTATCGATACAATTGTGGCATGGCACATAACATCCGGTCATACCGCTGTTTGCAGCGTTTACTATGCCTTTCTCATCATTTACCTGTGTCGGGTATTCATCCTGTATCAATAGAACGGCTCAAGCACATATCTGCTGTCATCCGGGTACACACTGTTCATAGATGGATTCTCCGCAAATATCCTGTCGATCCACAGCTTCTGATCATCCAGCCTGTGCGCCTTTCCGCTCAGCCTTATCATCTGATATTCTCTGTTCATGCCCGTCACCGCAACATTTCCATCACGCATGAGCTGCGCGTAAAAATCCTTGTCCCTTGCCGTGCAGAAATAAACTTTCACACCTTCAAACAGCACTGAGAAAAAGACATATACTTCCGGCAATATATCTGCCAGATGCAAAGTTACAGTAAAATAAAAAATAAAGTGGACGGGGGATTCAATCCTCCGTCCACTTATGTGTTTTATATCTAGTTGTTGGATACCGTTTCCTCGGATTGCTGCGCCTCCAGCGACACAGTCTCTCCGGACATATACTTCACATAATCCAGATAGTCATTATTCCAGTCCGCATACTTTTCTGAATGTCTCTTATCCTTAAAAGAATAATTCTCTGAAATATATTTTCCAAGATAGGCGCTTACCTTCTCTGCGCCCTTACAGTTGAGATGTCTTCCGCCATCCCTCGTGTCGGTACTCCAGTCGATCACATAATCGCCCTTGAGCGTATTCATATCGACAAAATCAATATTCTTGGCCTTAGCATACTTAACCATTGCATTGTGTCTTGCATAATTCCATGACTTCGCCGTCGGAGTCTCCATGAACATGATCTTGATTCCATTCTTCTCACACTTGTCTATAAGCTTATCGAGCAGTATCTTTGATACCTCCGGTATGTCCTCAACAGCCTTGGTTTCCACCATCTTGCTCTGGCCTGAAAACGGCTTGACCTCCATGCTGAGATACTGTCCTCTTGAGGCTGATCTGTATGTGTAGTCCCTGGCACCGAACATGTCCGAAACACTCATGCTCTTCCACCTGTTGTGGTACTGTGCAAGAGGCAGATACTTATATGCCAGATTCTTCAGGTTGTTCTCAACCTTTTTCAATGTCGTCTTGCCTGTCCAGAGCATATTCACATCAAACACCACCAGCTTTGGCTTCTGACATGTGAGCACTTCATCCAGAAGGTTGGATGCCCCGGTCACATTCTGGAATCCCTCAGCCGCCACATATGTTGGAATTCCATATTTGTTCCATATATACATCGGAGAACATGCACTGTAGGCATTGCTGTCTCCAAGCACCAGTACGTCTATCGAATTCTTCGGTTCTCCATAGAAGCCCCTTGCATTCGAGTTGGTTATTCCGCTTCCCGGATCGCTCCGCTTCGGAGTAAACGCAGCTCCCAGCACTCCCATGATCATCACGGCCACCAGGGCAAATGCTATGGATTTTATTATATTACGTCCACTTTTCTTCATAGATAATCACCTCTAAAACTGTGCATATATAAATCCAGCCACCTCATAGCCCTTGCCATATGCTCCGAGTATGATCACTCCAAACAGCAGCACATAGTAAACTGCCCATCTGAGGGCTATATTCTTCGTTGCAAGCTCTGCTCTTATCTGGTGTCCCTTCTCCTTGTAAAGTCCAACCAGGAACAGAATGAGCGCGCCCACTGCCAGCACTGCAAAATCTGCCATGTCAAGCTTCATTCCAAGCAAAGTTCCATTTGTCAGATCCGCAAATGTAAATCCCCTGAACATGGACACAAACATGTGTCCAAATGCTGTAAGATCATCAGCCCTGAACATGAGCATTCCCACATTCACAAAAATGAAGGTCCTGACAACCTGAAGCAGCCTGTATACCTTTCCCTGGCGGTCAACATTCATTTTCCCATACAGCTTCTTGAAAAGAGGCTCCATGAGAAGTCCGATTACCATGATAGCCCAGTAATAAAGACCATACATGACGTACTTCCAGCTTGCGCCGTGCCAAATACCCGTTCCAAACCACACTATGAACATCGCTATAGACATAGGAACAAATGTCGCGAAGAAAGTATTCATATGTTCCCTGGTCTTCTTACTCAGCTTCACAAATGGCTTAGACAGTGAAACTGAATAGAACACATAGTCCTTGAACCATGCACCGAGAGTCATATGCCACCTTCTCCAGAACTCACTGACCGTCTTTGATATAAACGGCTGATTGAAGTTCTCTGAGAGTCCTATTCCGAACATCTGGGCACTTCCCCTTACTATATCCATACAGCCTGAGAATTCCGCATAGAGCTGTAATGTGTAGAGCAGCATTCCTACTACTACCGGAAGTCCTGTGTAGCTTGCGTAATTGTCAAATATCTGGTTCACATACATATTTGCGCGATCTGCAATAACTATCTTCTTGAAGAAGCCCCACAGTATAAGCTGGAGTCCCATGGTCATGTTCTCATAACTGAACCTGTGCCCCTCATACATCTGCTCTCCAACAAGATCGAACCTGGCTATAGGTCCCTCAACAATGTGCGGGAAAAATGCAAGGAAAAGTGCAACCTTGCCAAACTTGTCCGATGCCCTGTATTTGCCTCTGTACACGTCCACTATGTAACTCACCGCAGACAGTGTGTAGAACGAGATTCCAAGCGGCATCATCCTCTGATACATCGGATTCTCTACATTTATGTGTATGAGTCCAAGCACATCTGTAAATACCTGTCCAAGGAATACCGAATATTTCAGGAATACCAGGATTCCTACATTCACAAGCACCACGCATACGCACACGCACTTTTTCTGCCATCCAATAAGTGCCTTGTACTCTTTTTTGCTTTCCTTTGGCAGAGCTTTCCTTGCCATGCTGCAGCCATCATCTATCTTGTTTATCAGCAGGCCGCCCACATATATGGTCAACGACCCGAACAGGATAAATATGATATATCTGCCTGAATTGATAAAATAAAACAGATAGCTGAATGCCAGCAGCACCTTCCATCTGTGCTTCAGTGGCACTATATTGTACACTATAAACGCTCCGAGCAATATAAATACCAGATACGATATCGACGTATATGACATATTTCTCACTCCTCCAGTATTTTTTGACGGCAGTCAGTCCCCGCCATCTTCCAATATCTATATCTGCTCTTACTCGTCTTCAAGTCTCTGGATCATATCGTATATGGTCTGGACTGTCTTGAAGTTCTCCGGTGTGATATCAACAGGAGAAATGTCTACGTCAAACTCATCGCTGAGCTGAAGCACCAGCGTAACCATCGTGATGGAATCCAGCACGCCATGTCCTATAAGATCTGTCTCGTTCTCATAATCAACTCCAGGTTTTACCTCATTCAAAATCTTTAATAATTCTTCCATAATCTCTTATCTCCTTATCAATAAAATTGTCACACATGCTGCGCGTATTCCGCCTTCAGCCTCTTCCTGTCTATCTTGCCATTTGCATTGTGGGGCATGCTTGTCACCCTGACAAAACGGTTCGGCTCCATGTAGTGTGGAACCCTCTCCTGAAACGCCTTAAGCAGCTCCGTCTCGTCCTTCTTCCTGCCCTCGTAGATGAACACGATCTTGTCCGCCGCATCATCATATATGCAGGCATAGCTTCTGATACCGTCTATGGCTCCCGCTGCCGCCTCGATCTCGCCGAGCTCTATGCGGTAACCCATGTGTTTTATCTGATAGTCCTTACGGCACACATAGACCAGCTCGCCGTATCTGTTGTATTTCACCAGATCACCGGTCTTGTAGACCAGCTCTGGATAGTACGGATTCAGCGGATTCTGGACAAATGCCTCTCTCGTCTTCTCCGCATTTCCGAAGTAGCCCAGCGCCACAAATGAACCTCTGGCATAGAGCTCACCCTCACGGCTGAAGCCCGTCTCAAGATCGATCTCCGGTGACACCTCCCTGCCGTTCTCATCAAGAACAAACACATCACAGTTGTTGCACGCATGTCCCATCGGCAGCGGCTCGTCATCGGCAAATTCTCTGTCCACCACATAATATGTACATATGTCGGTCGTCTCTGTTGGGCCGAACAGATTGGCATACATGGCATCCGGCAGATTCTGTATCCAGTAATTCAGCGGCTTTGTCGGCATCACCTCTCCGGCAAACAACACCTTCTTAAGCTCAGGGAGCTGGGCGTACTGGAACAGCTTGTAATTTGCAACGATCTGCAGTGCCGATGGCACCCAGTATATCGTGTTGATCCTGTATGTATTCATGAACTCCATCAGCTTCATAGGGAAGGTGAAATACGCCTTCGGTATGATGTACAGCGTGGCACCATTTTTAAGAGTGCTGTAGAGATCTGACACCGACATGCTGAAGTAGAACGGTGTCTGGCTTCCGAATATCGTACTCTCGTCTATACCAAATGCCTCCGTGTACCAATAGGTATAGGATATCACATTCCTGTGTGATACCACAGCGCCCTTTGGAACTCCGGTCGAGCCCGATGTGAAAAGCGCATACACGGGATCCGTGTCTATCGCCCTGCTTCTGACCGCATCCAACACCGACTGATCTGCACTTGTGTCCAGCTCGTCAAGATTTAATATCCTGAATACCTCTTTGTTCTCGCCTTCCTGTCCCTGGCATCCATCTTCATCCACGCCATTTCTGTAAAGCTCCAGCGCCTTCTCCATATGCCCGATGTCAGTCACGACTGCAACCGGATTCAGCGTTCCGAGTATCGACTCGGCTCTAGACGCCGGCATCTCCGCATCCAGTACCACATAGAAATTGCCACTGTAGACAACTCCCATATAGGCAGCCACACTCCCAGGCTTTTTGTCCAGCAACACGGCAACAGGCTTATTCCTCACGCCATCTGTCTTCTCATATATCCATGCACCGATCTGTCTGGAAAGCCTCTCCATCTGACCATATGTGAGTCCGCCTTCCTCATCTGCAACTGCCAGCTTGTCTGGATATTTTAAAGCCGAATTCTCTATAAATTCCAATATATTTTTCAATATTTACCACCTCGTTTAACCACCTTTTTCTTTCTTCCAAAATCGAATAGATTATATGCCAAGCCTTTCTGCCAGTTCAACTTAATATACATTCAACAGACTTAATTATATGTAAGAGTTATTACAATATGGTTACACTTCCTCAATCCATCAGCGTAATCCGCACTGCAGTTTCTCACTACACCTGCTGATTATAGCCGCCATCCCTTTAAGTTTCAATGAGGCGAATCTTTAAGATATCTTTAAGTAAAACAAAAAACAGCGGCAGACATGTCCATCCACGGACATATCTGTCGCTGACAAATGTATAAATATTTGTTTTCCCGGCACGGCTTACACGCCATACCTGATCCTTAGTCTCTTGACAAATCCCACAGATTTTCTCGTATTGTATAGCTTATCGGCAAATATATACAGGGTTCTGAGCTCTGCCCGGCCTTGCATCCATATAATTCCATCATAAAGAATATGGACTTTCAAACCTGCCTGCAACACGTGCATCAAACTCCAGATTCTCCTGTCTGTCCCAGCCCTCATATTTCTTTCTCAACTGTCTGTATACCTTCTGATCCATAAGCTGGCTTACCGCACTTATGTCCTCCCGCCGCACCAGCATATGCGCCTCATCCGTTCCGGCACATACCGCACGATCATAAAGTCCTGCTCCATCTTCTCTATTCTTCTGCCTTCTTTCCCTTCTCCTTATATTAATATAAAGATTAAGTATTGCGACAAGAGCTATAAGTTCCAGTATAACTCCTGCCACAAGGCATATATTCATATATTTCATTTCAAACAATCCAAACATTAATTCTCTCCCACACGCAGTTGCCTGCAAACCAAACATCGGCAAAATTCACACAACCATTCTTTTCGTTATAACAACATATTATCCTAAAGTATATGGCAAAAAGTAATTCCAGACGCACAAAAACCGCCAATATCGCTTATGATATGGCGGTTTTGTCGATATTCTTATTCCAGCTCCTCCAGAGCATCCAGATAACTCTCCATCCACTGCACCTGCTTTGCGCTTTTCGCATCTTCTTCATCCGGTTCGTCCGGATCATCCGGCCACTCATCGCCCTCGTCAAGCTCCTGCATGGTCAGCCAGTTGTCAGCCACCTCAAGCTGAAGCATCCTTCCATCGTCACACTCCAGACTCACCAGCACCATAAGCGGCTCCCCCGGAAGCCTCTCCTCACAGCCGAAGTCGGCCTCATCTATTCTCTTTATTGTCCACATATTATCACCTCATGTTCTGTAGATGTCATAAATCACTCTACCCGTATCTTCAAAAAGTCTATGAGTGCTTCCAGCGTCAATTCCTCCTTGCGCCATATCCATTCTGTCTCTATCGTATAGAACAGCCCGCCGCCTATGTCACATGCCGCCGCAAACTTCTGTCTCTGCTTTCTGGACTTCTTATACTTGAATATATAATAGTAATAAAGTCTTCCCTCTATCACTTCATGTTTCAGATATGCCCTTGTCCGCAGTTCCTCCGGGCAGGCTTCATCCTCCACCAGCTCATCCAGCACGTAATCCTCAGCCGTCTCATCATCGATAGCCTCCTGAAGTGAACAATAGACAAGTTCCGGCTTAAGCTCCTCATTAAACCCCGCAAATGCCGGATCACTGTCATCGCCATCTATCAGTCTATACCTCTGAGGCAGGTCAAAGCTTATCTTTCTGGCACCTGACTGCAATGAATATGTATTGGTTAATTGTGCATCTCCAGTCATCCCATAGATGTCCGCATATGGCATACCGTTTTTTCCATATACATTCCTATCATTTTCCATACCTGAACCTTCATCTAACTTTATAGATGTGTCCGTTGAATCATATGTATATCCGCCACCAGCATTTATCGTGCCAGAATAATCAGCATCACCATATCCTACACCATCATACTCGTTCCCACCGTTAGCAGCTCTATCCGCCTCACTGGCCTTCTTCGCCTGAAATCCGGATACTAGGAACGACACAAAAGCCAGCAATCCGATCAGAAACATCAATCCCTGTTCCGAAATATACGACCACAGCTCTGACAGATCCGATATATTTCCATGTGACTCTTGATATATATTGTATATTCCTGCTCCCCAGAACAGCACCAGCATGGCCCCGGCCACGACAAAGCAGGCGATCGCACTCTGTAAAACATACTTTAATCTTCTCATCTACCCTTCCCCCCTGTCATTTCGCTTTTAATACACACATGCTTGCATCAACATACCGCAAGCATCTACCCCAAAGATACCGCATATTATACCCTCCAGTTCGCAGAATATCAATTACATTTGATATTCTGCGGACTGAATTTGACTTTCTGTGAAAGTGTTTTGTGAATTAACTGCGGCTTATATGCAGAAAGACGGCACTCCCAGCAAAAGCTGAGAAATGCCGTCTCTCAGTATAATAATACACGCTGTAGTAATCCGATACCGTGAAATCCGCCTTAAGATTCTCTATCGCATCCAGACTCTCCATTATCGTATTTGTCTCCTTGATATCGGGGGCATCCGCCTGCAGATCGGTGTAGTCCTCACCTTTTATCTGCGCCATCGTTCCCTTGAGTGCATCGTTGGAGCTCTTGGAATCGCTCTTCACCATGACCTTCATTACGTCCATGGACTTCACGGAAAACTTGAGCTCTGCACCATACTTACCGGACTTGTTCATGCCTGCGATCATGGATTTTGATCCGTCTCTCACACAAAAAGAGAACCCCAAATCTGAAGTGTGTACTTCTAATCTGGGGTCCTTTTTCATATATACCGCATGAATCGATTCCCATCATCTTTCTAGGTGGAAGGTTTGTTATTGCAATAAGTGTCTTGCCGACTAACTCCTCTGGCTCATAGAATGCATGGATTCCTGAGAGGATGGTTCTGTCTGTGCCTGTGCCGTCATCCAGTGTGAACTGAAGGAGCTTCTTATGGAAGCTGTTTCATTTGAGGATTATATCAATCGACTAAAAGCACAGAATATTATAATTGAAACCGGAAACTCAAAGAAATACGGAACGGTTACAAAATACCGATTTTCGGTTGAACAACGTTTTCATCGTGGCTACTCTCTCGGTTCATTCTATACCGATGACAACATAAAAAAGAGAATTTCGAGACGACAGGACTATCTGAAAACACAAAAGAAAAAAGCGGAAGAACGAAAAGAAAAGCGAAAAGCTGCTTATGATGCCATGTCGCCCGGTGAAAAAAACTGGATAAAAGTCGATTGAAAATCTCGTCCATGTGTGACTTCTCTGGTGATGTATCACGGGATACCGTTGGCTTGCAGAAATGGTAAAATGTGCAGAACGCCAGACGCATGCAGGAGATACAAAAGAACCTGCACGATAGGTACGGCATCCGGTATACCGAGAATTCCAACATCCAAATCCTACAAAAACTACTGGAACAGGCTAAACAGAACATGCATAACCTTGAAGAACAACAGCGGCAAAATGAGCGTGACCTGAAGGAGTTGCAACACTACCAGAAGGAAATTGACACCTATCTAGGGAAAAAGCATGAGGATATTTAGTCCTCATGCTTATCAGTAAAGATTTTATAGGAAGATCATCCATATTCTCATTTCGTAAACTCTACGGAGTAATAATACATATAATCATTCTCTGTATTTAGATAATCTCCGGAAATATCCTGTATCGGTAACATACTTAATCCATTTTTACCATAAACCAAAGCCGCTAGCCCCTGCTCTGTTCCAAAATCTATCGGACATATATGGTTTATGCTTGTCGCCGATCTTCCATAATATTCCCGATCTTCAACATCATTTAAAATTGGATTTTCTGTTGTGTATTTCGTATAGTTATCTGCCACAATTAGACTTGCAGAAAATTTTTCAAAATTAGGAACAACCACTATCATTCCAGTTTCGGTAGATTCTGTACCATTAAAAGATATTTCTGCAATTTTCTCATGCGATACTCTTTTTCCGGATTGATATTCAGACAAGTAAACAAAAAGGCATTTATAGTTATCCTTTGTCTTATACCGAAACATCATTACCCCATCTGCTCCAGACATCAGTTCCGCAGTTTTCATTTCCGCACTATCCGGCGATACTTCTTCTATGAAATTTCGGGGTTGTCTCATCTTTTTACACGCTATAACAGCGATTACAGTGATAAGTCCTGTCAGAATAATACAAAGTGCTACAATGATTCGTCGCAGAAATTTCTGTTTATTCTTTCCTTCCTTTGACACCTGCAATAGCGTTTCATCAGACTTTTCTCTTACACTATCTTCGCTGATATCTTCACCGGCTAAAAACTCATTGACGCTGATTTCCAATATTTCACACAGTTCCATATATACTGAAACGTCTGGAAGGCAAATTCCACGTTCCCATTTTGAAACAGACTTATCACTCCTCCCGAGCTTATCTGCAAGCTGTCTCTGTGTCAGCCTAGCTCTTTTTCTTTTTTCTGCGATATATCTTCCAATCTTAGCAATATCCATAGGTCATTCCTCCTTTCATCATGACAATCTTATATTATCACAGCAAAAAAGTACACCTCTCAAAGGTAGAATTGCCACATTTACTGCCTATATCCAATCACAGCCACAACTTTTCCATTCTCTGCCTCTATGTTTGATAGTCACGATATTATATCTGTACGGCTTATATTTCTGTATTCGCTCGGTGTAACTTTGTATCGTTCCTTAAATACCCGATTGAATGTTCTCTGACTTTCAAATCCGCTATCATAGCATATATTTGTAATGGCATCACTGGTATTTTCCAAGCGATGGCAAGCATAATTTAGTCTTGCATCATTCAGATATTGATTGAAATTACGATGGAATGTTTTGGAGAATGTTCGTGATAAAACATACTTGCTCACTCCCAAATCTCTTGCCATATCATCTAACGAGAAATTCTTTCTAAAATTACCAGACACGTACGATACTGCCTGATAGACAAGATCTTTACTTCCCACATCTCCTTTCTCGACCAGTTTCAGCTTTCCAATGCATCTTGCAATCAAAATCTGCAGGTATGCCTGTATAACTGCTATATCCATGTGGTCTGTATCTAAGATGGCATTAATTGCCCGGTATACTTCCGGCTCCACCATTTCTGCCTTTATGATTGGGTAATCCGGTGCCATCGTCTGTATAATATCAGCATATTTCCCAATCGCAAATGGTGGAGAAATAATGTAAACCGCCTTATTCACTCCCGAAGAGAAAACCTGATAATGATGGATAATATCAGGAAATACAAAACCAATATCTCCCTTTTCCATGTGGTATAACTCTTGTCCAACTCCCAGCTCCAGTGTTCCATTTGTCACACATACGATCTCCAATGCATTATGTAAATGCGGAGCAACATGCTTCGATTTTCTTTTTAAAGCTAATATTTCTTCTTTTGTATCAACAAATGATAAATGCATTGGTTACGCCCCCTTTGCAAGATTTGTCTACTTTTCCTTTCGATTTGGCAGGCAATCACATTGTATTTATTCTATAATCAGCTTGTAAATAAGGAAAGGAGGTACGCATTATGAACAAGTTTAAGAATTATATGAACAACCTTTTAGTATTCTACGCTGATTACTTTGAACATGTATATCATGCATAAAATACTAAAAGGACTACTTTGTGAAAACTGAATACCTAGCTTGCACAAAAAGCATTGCCTTTCTCGAATGTTCAATTAGACAATGCTTTTCACTACATATAAACCTTAATACTCTGTTGCGTCTGTTACTTCATCAGACTTAATTCCCTTTTCAGCTTTCAATTTTTCATTTACAGCTTCCACGTTCATTCTGGAAAGAACAATCATAATTAACACATCAAGGATCAATGGCAACCATAAATACATAAACTGCATCATATCAAGTGCTGACTGCGGCTGTGTTGCATTTGTTCCGACATAACCACTAAGCTCTAATAACCAGCCACATACTGCAGTTCCGATTCCTCCACCAATCTTCACACCCAGTGATGTACAAGAATACATAGTTCCGTCAATTCTCTTTCCCTGTGTCAGATAAGTATACTCTGAACAAGAAGCAATCACTGCGTTCATATCTCCCTGCCATGGGCCCTGTCCAAGTGCTGCAAGGGCTGTAAATGCCAGCATAAGAGGAATACTTCCCATATATCCTGCTACAACAACCAACGCTCTACCAATAACGGCAATGATATATCCTCTGAGATTCAGCTTGTACATACCATTCCACTTGCCAACGAGTGTCGGAGTAAAGATAAGAGCTATAATAAGCGGGATATTCACCGCCCAGGCGAACTGACCAAAAAGATTCTTGTCCTTCAATACCCATGTCATGTAGTAGATACCAGCACCGATCATGGCACTATAAAGCTGCTGTAAAATATATGTTCCACAGATCATCATATAATACTTGTTCTTTACAAGAAGCTTAAATGCCTGAACCAGTCCATACTTTTCTTCATCTCCTTTTACTTCTCCATCGTTAAGCTCCTCCTCCGGAAGCTCTTTTACGGAGAGCGCTGAGATTGTATTTACAATCAGACCGATAATTGCATAGATGATTGCTACCGTTCTCCATGCTGCTGCATCTCCACCGCAGTAATCAACAAATTTTACGGTTACAGACTGGATCAAAAGGCTTGTAGAAAATGCGAAGATGAAACGATAAGATCCCATCTGCACACGCTCTTTACTGTTCTTCGTAATCAAAGAAGTAAGTGCAGAATACGCAATATTATTTGCTGTATAGAACACACCATTTAACAATGTATATGCAATAAAGAACCATGCATATTTTGCTGTATTTCCCCAGCTTGTAGGAACCGCAAAACAACATACCAGTGTAATCGCACATCCAATGTAGCCGTAAAGCATCCACGGTTTCGCCTTACCCATCTTGCTGTGTGTCTTGTCAATCATCGAGCCAAAGAAAATGTCTGTAAATCCGTCAAACAGTTTGGAAACTGCGATCAACGTACCTACTATACCTGCTGCAAGTCCGACTGAATCCGTCAGATAAATCATCACAAAGGACGTTAAAAATGCATATACTACATTTCCTGCTATATCGCCGGATCCGTATCCAACTTTGTTATACCATTTTAAATACTTTTTTTCTTCCATAGAATCACTCCTCATCTTAATCATGTTTAGAATTTCATGTGTCAAACAGTCTGATGCCTATATTATTCTAAATGCTTTTACTTTTGTTCTCTTGTATCCCGAATATCCCCGTATGTCCGGACTTATACGTCGATATTCGGGAAACGAGTTATATCATTATCCTTTCACATACGGAACCAGTGTAAACCGGAACCGGAATAATCTATCATCAAATCTGTATGCTTCTAACACGTCTGGTCCGCAGCTGTTAGAGCCTATTCCATTCTGTGCATAATCAAGACAGAATACCGTACTGTCCGATTCTATCAATTCATAGTTATGTGCCTTTTCTTCCAGCTCCTCCTGTGTATAGAAGGACGCATTGAATGAAAATGTATCTTCCTCTGCAACGGCAGTGATACCGTACTGGCTGTTGCCAAGCTCCACATAATCGCAGTCGTAGTGACTTCCGTTTTCCTGTGGGCGGATATAGTCCTCATGCATATCGGAAACCTTCAGACGATACAATCCGTGGCTTGCTGCTCTATGCTTGTCCCGGTAGCTTTCCTGCGGTCCCATACCGAAGAACCCTGCATCTGTAAGCTTCTTATCTAAGAACATCCGCACACCAAATCTTGGAAGATCCGGGAACTCCTCATCCTTTTTCACTGCGATATCCGCTCCAATTCTTCCGGCTGCGTCAATCGTCCAAGTGATTGTCACATCCATAATTTTCTGCACGGTTGCTGCCACGACCGAAGCCTGACTTGTCACAGTTACTCCGTGCTTTCCCTGAATCACCTCTGACTTGTATGCTCTTGTATAGGCTTCGTTGTAGTGGGCTTTCTTCCACTCTGCCTTGATATACATATCGTTATCCGTCGGTGCTCTCCAGATGTTCAGTTCCATCGGATGATTCATATATTCTCTGCCTGCAAATGTCAGGCTGTCAAAAAGTGCTGTCCGCTTGTTGACCGTATAGGAGAAATCCCGTCCCTTTATGATGATCTCTGTATCATTTTCCTGTACCTGAATACCGGTATTCGGCACTTCCTTTGTAAGCCAGCTTACTGCCTGCTGATTCTTTGCACCCTTACTGCTTACATCTATCTCATCAAAGCCTAAGACATACGCCTTGGAAAGAAGCGGGATGTCCTTCTTCAGCTTATAGAACAGCTTCAGATATACCTTCCCATTCTCCGGAATTGAAAGCTTTAAAGTTGTGCTTCCATCACAATGCGGTAAAATGGATACTTCGGAAAGCTTCCCCTTCCCGATTACAAGCCCATCCTGTGACAGCTCATAGGTAATCTCTGCATAATCCTTCAGATCATCAAAATCCATATAGTTGTGAAGCACTAATTCTCCACTTGCTGCATCATACGATACTACTCTTGCCGGTCGGTATACATTCTTGTACTCCAAAAGTCCGGTGTGTATCCTTCTGTCCGGATATACCAGACCATCCATACAGAAGTTGCTGTCATGGATTACTTCGCCATGATCGCCGCCATAGGCATAGATCGTCTTGCCGTTTTCGGCTACACCATGGGCGATTGCATGATCGCACCACTCCCACACGAAACCGCCGCACATCTTATCCTCTGCCTGTATCATCTGGAAATAATCTTCAAAATCTCCGGGACCATTTCCCATACTGTGGCAGTATTCCACCAGAAGGAATGGTTTGCTGCCATCCTTTTCCAAATATTCCTCTATCTCAGTAAGTGCCGGATACATACGGCTGTATAAGTCCAGATTCTCGTAATCATAGGTTACATCGTAATTGCGGTATCTGGCACTCTCATACTGCGTGATCCGCTCCGAATCGAACTTCTTTGTCCATGCCAGTGCCTTCTCAAAATTGCAGCCATAAGCGCTTTCATTTCCCATAGACCACATCACGATACAGAACCGGTTCTTGTCACGCTCCACCATCAGCTTCACACGGTCAACAATCGTAGCTTCCCATACCGGATCATCTGCTATTTTCTCATTCCAACGCTTAAAGCGGTTGTAATCCGTATCCTCTTTTCGATACAGCATAAATGGTCCGTGTGCTTCGATATCTGCCTCGTCAATCACCATAAATCCATAGCGGTCGCACATTTCATAGAAAAATGGTGCATTTGGATAATGGCTGGAACGAATGGCATTGAAGTTGTGCTGCTTCATCAGGGTAAGGTCTGTCTTGATCTGCTCCATGCTAATTGTAAATCCGGTGACCGGATCGGAGTCATGGCGGTTCACACCACGGAATTTAATCTTCTGTCCATTTAAGTAGATTACCTGATTCTTGATCTCGATCTTGCGGAGTGCTATATGGTCTACGATTACCTCCTGCTCCGTCTCCAGAATAATCGTATACAGATACGGATTCTCTGTATTCCAGAGTGTATAATCTACAATCTCAAAAGTCGCTTCTCCACTCTCGGAAATAACACCCTCGGAAACAACTGCTCCATTCTTATCCTCGAGCTTTACCCGAACCTCTGTCGGCTCGTAAAATGCTGCTGTAAGATTTATCCTTGCAATGTCTGAATCTAATTGTGTTGTAATGCGATAATCACGGATTCCCTTTTCCGGACGTTTTAAGAGATACACATCACGGAAGATTCCGCTCATACGGAACTTGTCCTGATCTTCAAGGTACGAACCGTCGCACCACTTCATCACAAGCACGGAAATCCGGTTCTCTCCTTCCCGCAATACGTCTGTCACATCAAACTCACTGGTCATGTGGCTCACTTGACTGTAGCCTACATAGGTGCCGTTTAACCATACATAAAAGCAGCTATCCACACCTTCAAAGTTAAGATATGCCTTTGGTGCTGCAGCATCCTTTGCATAGTCAAAGGTATGCACATAAGCTCCACATGGAATATCCTGTGGCACATATGGCGGATCAAACGGAAATGGGTAACGGATATTTGTGTATTGGTGTGTATCATAACCTGCCATCTGCCATACACTCGGAACTTTGATCTCATCAAAGCCCTCAACCAAATAACCATCCTCATAAAAGGCATCCTTCATATCATAGATGCTGTCAAAATACTGAAACTTCCATGTACCATTCAATAGCTGCATTCTGTCTGACAGCTCTCTGTGCTCTACCAGGTCATCCATCCGCTTGGAAGCCGGCATGTAATAAGCTCTCGCCGGCATCGTATTGTCATGTAATACACTTAAGTCCTCATAGTAACGTGGCACGATCATAAATAATCCTCCTTCATTCATACAGTTTATACACTTTTTTGTTGCTTGTAACCCTGCAAACAGTTTTCTCCTTACTGTCTGCTTTTTTTCCTTCTCGCTTTTGTTAGATTTATATTACCTTAATCCATTTCTTATGTCTATAAACTAGAATGGACAAAATATGCACAAAATGATACAATAATCCCATCAAGCAGAAAAGTGGACGAACTGCTTGTAGCATCGGACACTTTTCTATTTGATGGGTAAACAGTCATAAGCACGCAGGACGATAGTCCGGAGTGCGCATGGCTGGCACGATTTCGAGAGTTCGAAGAACGAAGAAATCGTGATTATTGTATCGAGTGAAAGGAGTGCTGCCCTATGTACATGAACACCGGTTATTTGAAACATTCACATATGGATTTTAAGGATAAAAGCCGACCACTGATTGTCGGTAGCTGCGGAATCTATCGTTTGTCTGAGCACCCAAAGATGCCAACCTATCGCCCAAGAGGACGTGTTGATTTTCAGATTATATATATTGCAGCCGGATGCGGACATTTTCATTTTGATACTGTTGATAACGAAACAATTGTTCCCGCTGGTAACATTGTCATATTCCGTCCAAAAGAGCTTCAGAAATATGAATACTATGGGGAAGATAAGACAGAAGTCTACTGGATTCATTTTACTGGAAGTGATGTAAAAAATATCCTAAGAAAATATGGTTTCCCAGATAACGAGAGAATATTCCCGGTTGGTACATCCATGGAATATGAGCGTATATTTAAGAGAATTATTATAGAATTACAACGTTGTCAGGATAACTACGAAGAAATGCTCACATTATTGCTCCGTCATCTTCTGATCATATTCCAACGTGAGCTTACCAGAGAGCAAGTTTTAAAAAATGAATATCTCGACCACGAGATGGATACCGCCATGACATATTTTAACGAAAATTATAACCGTGATATCAATATAGAAGAGTATGCGACATCCAAGGGGATGAGCGTCAGTTGGTTCATACGAAGCTTCAAGAAGTTCACGGGTTCTACTCCTATGCAGTTTATTGTTGCGCTCCGTGTCAACAACGCACAGGTCTTGCTTGAGACAACCAACTATTCCATCAATGAAATATCTAAGATTGTAGGCTACGATAACCAGCTCTATTTCAGCCGATTATTTCATAAGCTGAAGGGATTTTCTCCGAGGGAATATCGGAAAACCAGAAAGTCGGAAATATAAAACTAAAGCCCATCTATAATAGGAATAACTACTATTATGGAGCTGTTGGTTCTGTAGGCATGATAAGTTTCTTATTTTTCTCATTATGTATGGGACTTTCCTCCGGCATAGGCGTAATCGTTTCTAACTGTTTTGGTGCAAAAAAAGAAGAAGAAGTGAAAACTGCGATTGCTAACTCCATATATGTGATGAGTGGAGGGTGCGGACATTTTCTTGGACTATATAAGTGACCAATCCAAGTCTATGTCTGTACTCTATAGGACTCAAATATCCTAATGATTTTTTACATTTTCTCCATCCGATAAAATGCGCCTTTTTTCTCTAGCAATTCTTCGTAAGAGCCACATTCCAGAACATTTCCTTTTTCAATCACAGCAATCCGGTCAGCATTGCGAATGGTAGACAGACGGTGGGCTACGATCAGTGTGGTACGTCCTTTCACAAGTTTCTGGATTGAATCCTGAATCTTCTTTTCAGAGATGCTGTCAAGCGCAGAAGTTGCCTCATCCAGAATCAGGATCTTCGGATTCCGTAAAAATGCACGGGCAATGGAGATGCGCTGCCGTTGTCCGCCGGAAAGATTTTCCCCATGTTCTGTGATCATCGTGTCCAGACCATCAGGCAGTTTCTGGACAACTTCTTCCAGGTTGGCTGCACGTATGACATTCCATAACTGTTCCTCGGAGATAGATTCAGATCCATAGGTGATATTCTCGCGGAGAGTTCCGGTGAAGAGAATGGACTGTTGTGGAACGACGGCAATCTGCTTTCGGTAGCTGTGCAGATCCAGTTCCATCAGGTCATTTCCATCAACCAATACCTGTCCGCTGTCAGCTTTCAGGAAACCGATGGCAAGATTGAGGATTGTTGTTTTTCCAGAGCCGGAACCACCGGCAAAGGCAACTGTTTCCCCCGGCTGAATCTTGAAGTTCAGATGACTTAATACTGGTTTTTCATTGCCTTTATAAGTAAAAGATACATCCTGAAATGTAATCTCACCTTTCAGATCAACTACTTTTTTCTTCCTACAGTTGTCCTCAATATCATTTGCACAAAGCACATCACCAATCGATTCAACGGATTCCAGGCCTTTCGCAATGATTGGCAGCAAAGTCACAATACTTGCAATCTGAGCGACGATGCTGGAAAAATAAGTCTGGTATAAGGTGATATCTCCGACACCGATGATTCCTTTCCATGCAATGTAGGCTGTAAATGCAAGACAGAATACCTGAAAGATCTGAAATGCAACCCAGCTGATTGAAGAAAAGTATGTCTGAATCATATCAAGCTGAAGCCCTTTTTCAGCAACTTTACGAAGCTGTTCACTCATTTTACGGGCTTCCTGATCTTCCAGAGCGTGAGCTTTAGTTACAGGAATCATTTCAACCATTTCCATTACTTTTGCAGAAGTTTCTTCCATTTCTTTACGGAAAGCACGGTTATGGTTTTTGATTTTTCCTTTAAAACCAACAATGATCAAAACAGAAACCGGTATCGTGCAGAGGAAGAAAAGAAATACGATCCGACTTTTGAAGATGACCACTCCGAAGGATACACCAATGTTCAGAATGATAGTCAAAAGAGAGATAAAAATCTGAGATGCAAGATTTTGTATCTGTTCTACATCTCGCATGATCTTCGACTGAAGCCTTCCGGACTGCATTTCCTTGTGATAGGTAATCGACAATTGCTGAAGCTTGCAGACTAGGGCTTCTCGCAGTTCTTTCTCTACTGTTCGTACCGTTTTAGCATAGAGCCAGGTATGGATGTAGTTGGTTGGTATGTTCTGTACCAGAAATGCAATCATAAGGATGGTATTCAGAATCAGAATTTTGGTAATATTCCCGTTGTGGTCTGTCACTGCATTGATAATATTAGCTGTGACGATTGGAAGAACCCAGGTTGGGGAATGCTTGATAATGAAAAAGAAAATGGAACCAACCAGCGCGCCATAGTGTCCCTTGAAAAGAGAAAGAAGCGTGCGCAGGTTATTTTTTCTGTTCCGGCTGAAGATGTGCATCATGGCAGCTTCTTCCTGCCAGAGATCCTGTTCTGAAGTTTGTTGTATGTTATTTTCTTGTGTCTCTCCCATAGTAGTCTTTAATAACCTCCTGTATCGGTTTGTTGCAGATTTCGTAGCTGGTATCTCTTGATGCAATACTTCTGGACGGGAGAACCGGAGCCCATTCCCACATGGCAAAACCATTGACCCATGAGCGCTTTGCACAGGCCTCAAACATAGCACGATACCAGTCTGGCTGTTCCTCCAGACGTAAATCTCCCTGAATTGCCCAGTTGTTAGGCACCAGTGAGGATCCTTTTCTGGACATGCATCCTGCTTCGGCGAAGAAAAATGGTTTCTTGAATTTCTGAACGACTTTTTCAATACGGTCAAGTTCCTGTTCCCACTGATCAATCGGATAATATCCGCTGGAAGAAATCATGTCGACACAGTCCCACCAGGTTACATTTTCTTCCTGATATTTATCGGTATTATAGGAAACAGGTCCGTGGTAATAGTTTCGGATCGCAGCGATTACGTTTCTCCATTCTTCACTGCGGTGTTCCGTCATTACCATCTCACATCCTGCAATAAAAAGATCACATTGTTCGGCTTCTGCAATTTTGGCATAGTGTGTCTGGAATTCTGTGTAAGAGGCAAACCAGTTTTCCCATTTCGGTTCACACGGAACATCTTTTTCAAAGAAACTGATGTAAGCACGCCAGACACCATTTTTACAATTAACGGTAGGTTTCAAGGCAACACGGATGCGCTTGCTTTTTGCATAGCGGATCATATTGATTAATTCTTCATCTGAGAATGTGGCACTGGAAGTGTAACAAATCTCTTCTGAGTGTGCGTGGTCCTGTAGCCCTACAGGAGCAAGGATTATGAAATCAGCAGCAGTGTGTTCTATCATATAATCAAAACTGTCACGGGCAGTCTGTGTAGAAAGAGAACCACGTTTGTGAAATGGGGCAAATGTAATTCCTTTAATATATCCAAGTTGATTTTGAATTTTCATTTTGGTAAAAACCTCCTGTCTTTCGAATTATATAGCTTCTATTTTCTGCTGGAAGTATATCATGTAGAAAAAAGATATGATATAATGAATCTATTACAAAATTGTAAAAATATATGATGGAGATAATCTGTGAAACCTTATTTTGAATGTTTAGACAAATTAAACAAACCATATGAAGCCTTTTTATTTGATGCACAGACATCTGAGATGTTCCCAATTCTTCCACATTGGCATTATTTTGTGGAGATTCTTTACATGGTGGAGGGAAAGGCGTATGTAGAGGCAGGAGAAGAGAATTATGTATTGGAACCGGGAGATCTGATCGTATTTTATCCACAGATGGCTCATGCAATTTATTCAACAGGACAGCTTCCAATCCGTTACTATGTCCTGAAATTTGATCCGGCACATCTGAATATATCCGGTTCGGCACTTCCATCGATTTCGAGTCTGATCGCCATGGCCGCAGTGGAGCAGAAGCTATCGGTTTATTTTTCGAAAGAGAAATTTAATCAGGAAAAAATGAAGCAGCTGATTCAGGGATCAGTGAAGACGTTAGAAGAAAAGCAATTTGGTTATGACATTATTATGCATTCGAATTATTGTCTTCTTATGGCAGAAATTCTTCGTGTCTGGAAGCAGGAAGGCTTTCAGATAAAAAAAAGGAAAAAGGAAACTGTATTAAGCGAAAAATTTACAGAGGTATCTGAGTACATTTCACAGCACTACCAGGAAGATCTCTCGGTGGCGGAGCTGGCAGAAAAATTTCATATGAGTTATTCGTATTTTGCCGCAATATTCAAGGAGTACTATGGACAGACCTGCAAGGAGATGATTCTCACGGTAAGACTGCAAAAAGCGGAGGACTTATTGCAATTCACAGATTTTGACCTAACTTATATCAGCCAGGAGACAGGATTTTGTGACTGCAGCCATTTTATCAAGGCGTTTAAACAGAAGTATGGAGTGACACCGAGGAAGTATAGGATGAAGGAGAAAAGTTTTGATTTTGTATCACGGAAGTAAAGAAATTGCAGAGGGATTATTACCTTCGTTTGCACCAAGATATACCTTAATATTCATATTTTCCCTCTTTTCAAAAATGGGCAATCCCGATTGGAATTGCCCATTCATCGTACTAATTATGCAATTTTTTCTTACTTACACCGATTTCTGCATCAAATGATGTAATTTTGATGTAAATCGCTGTTTTTCATTTTTATCAAATGAAGTATGTCCCGTCTATTTGGTAAAACGGTACATCTTTACATCACGTCGACTGACGTCTCCGTGTGTTTTTCGCCTTATGTCGGTGTTCGCAAGCGCACACCGCCGCAAGGCTCAGTTTTCTCATCTTAATAGAGCTTCGCACCTGCAGGAATATGGTTGTCAACCATCAGAAGGTGAAGCTTCTCCTCGCCCTCTTCCTCATGGATAGCTGAAAGAAGCATACCGCATGAATCGATTCCCATCATCTTTCTAGGTGGAAGGTTTGTTATTGCAATAAGTGTCTTGCCGACTAACTCCTCTGGCTCATAGAATGCATGGATTCCTGAGAGGATGGTTCTGTCTGTGCCTGTGCCGTCATCCAGTGTGAACTGAAGGAGCTTCTTGCTCTTTGGCACTGCTGAACATTCCTTAACCTTTACCGCTCTGAAGTCTGATCTTGAAAATGTCTCGAAATCAACCTCATCAGCAAAAAGTGGCTCTATATCTACCTTGGAGAAATCGATCTTCTCGTTTGGTGTGAAGAATCCGTTGTTGTCACCGGCTGTCTCAGATACTGAATCAGAATCTGAACCACCCTCACTCTTCATAGTCGGGAACAGAAGAACATCTCTGATCGCCTGTGAATCTGTAAGGAGCATAACCAGTCTGTCTATACCATAACCGATACCGCCTGTTGGAGGCATACCGATCTCAAGCGCATTGAGGAAATCCTCATCTGTGTGCTCAGCCTCATCATCTCCGGCTGCGGCATTCGCATCCTGAGCGGCAAATCTCTCACGCTGATCGATAGGATCGTTCAGCTCTGAGTATGCGTTACACATCTCCCATGTGTTGATGAAGAGCTCGAAACGCTCAACCTTTGTAGGGTCTGAAGGCTTCTTCTTCGTAAGTGGTGAGATCTCGATTGGATGATCCATGATGAATGTAGGCTGGATCAGCTTCTCCTCACAGAACTCCTCGAAGAACAGGTTCACGATGTCGCCCTTCTTGTGGCGCTCCTCGTACTCTACGTGATGCTCGTCAGCGATCTTCTTCGCCTCAGCGTCATCAGCAACCTGGTCAAAATCAACACCTGTATATTTCTTGATAGCGTCAACCATAGTCAGACGCTCAAATGGCTTGCCAAAGTCGATCTCGATTCCGTTGTATGAGATCTTGGTGCTTCCACATACCTTCTCTGCGAGGTAACGGAACATGGACTCTGTGAGCTCCATCATACCATAGTAATCTGTGTATGCCTGGTACAGCTCCATCAGAGTGAACTCAGGGTTGTGACGTGTGTCAACACCCTCGTTACGGAATACTCGTCCGATCTCGTATACTCTCTCAAGACCGCCGACGATAAGTCTCTTCAGGTAGAGCTCAAGTGATATACGGAGCTTTACATCCTCATTGAGTGCATTGTAATGTGTCTCAAATGGTCTGGCTGCGGCACCACCGGCATTGCTGACCAGCATAGGTGTCTCAACCTCCATGAAGTCACGTCCTGCCAGGAAGTTACGGATCTCCTTTAATATCTGTGATCTCTTGATAAATACTTCCTTGCTGTCCTGGTTCATGATGAGATCCACATATCTCTGACGATATCTCATATCTGTATCTGTCAGTCCGTGGAACTTCTCAGGAAGGATCTGGAGTGACTTAGAGAGAAGTGTGATCTCCTCTGCATGTATGGATATCTCACCAGTCTTTGTTCTGAATGCATATCCCTTAACTCCATATATATCACCGATATCTGACTTCTTGAAGTCAGCGTATGACTCCTCACCGATCTGATCTCTTGCAACATACACCTGAATGTTGCCCTTAAGATCCTGAATGTTACAGAAAGAAGCCTTACCCATGACACGCTTGAACATCATACGTCCTGCGATGCTCACATTGATAGGTGAAGCATCCATGATGGCTCTTCTCTCATTGTAATCGTTGTTTAAAACTTCTCTCTTCTCTGCCTCTTCAAGGTCCTCAACTGAAGGTGTCTGTCTACCAGCCAGAAGCTCTGCCTCATGTGCTGTGTACATCTCCTTCACATCTGCACTGTGCTGCTGCACATCATACTTTGTTATGACAAATGGATCCTTGCCTGCCGCCTGAAGGTCTGCCAGCTTCTCGCGGCGCACCATCTGCAGCTTATTAAGATCCTGATCTTTTCCCTTGTTATTCTGCTCTGCCATCTTCTCTTACAGCTCCTGTCTCTTAATATCAAGTACCCTGTACTTAAACTCTCCGTCCGGTGCCTCCACCAGAACCTCTTCGCCAACCTTTGCACCCTTGAGTGCCATTCCAACAGGTGACTCATCTGAGATCTTGTTGTTCATGATATCCGCCTGTGATGAACCAACGATATCGTACTCGATCTTCTCATCGAACTCGTAGTCATATACAACTACCTTACATCCGATACCTACAACTCCTGTATCGACCTCATCTTCGTCGACTACTTCTATATTCTTGAGCATGGCCTCGAGCTGCTCGATTCTTGCCTCGATGTCTCTCTGCTCGTCCTTGGCTGCATCGTACTCTGCATTCTCTGACAGATCTCCCTGTTCTCTGGCCTCTTTGATCTTAGCTGCGATCTCCCTACGTTTATTAACCTTCAGATTCTGAAGCTCTTCCTCTATCTTCTTGAGACCTGAATAAGTAACCACATTCTTCTTCTCTGCCATTGCCGCACATACCTCCTAAATATCATAAATTATTGACTCCACAGCTCAGCATTTCCGCATACTATGGTATAAAAAAATGCGGAAGATGGGACTTGAACCCACACGGTATTGCTACCACAGGCACCTGAAGCCTGCGCGTCTGCCAATTCCGCCACTTCCGCATGTTCACAACGAACGTTAATATAATATACTGTTTGCATTGGTATGTCAACCACTTTTTTTGCATTTCCGCAAGCATTTTCCCACAAAAAAGGGAAAACATATCTACCACATTTCCATGCATGTATATATGTTTTCCCGCAAATATATCTACTGCTTGTTATTACCTAACATATGCCATTACTTTTTGCTCTTGGCACTGGCGGTCTTGGAGTATGCTGACTGAGCAGCACATCCACCGTCGTTAACTGCCACTGCAGCGACCTTGTAATAGTATGTCTTGCCCTTTGCAGCCTTCTTGTCTGTAAAGCTGCATGATGATGTTGTACCGATCTTAGAGTACTTACCATTCTTCTTTGTTGCGCGATATACTACGTAGTTCTTCGCTCCTGTAACACTACTCCACTTTACTGTGATCTTCTTGGCTCCGGTGTTAGATGCACCTGACATCTTTGGTGTACCTACAGCATGTGTATACACTGCCTTATACTGCTTTGCAACTTCATAGTCAATGCTGCAGTTAACCCCGCTGACAATTGTCGATGGCTGTATAAAATATGTATACTCAAGCTTGGTCGTGAGCTTGCGGTCACTGAAGTTTGTTGACGTTGTCTGTCCCAGCCACTGGGTTGTGCCGAGAACAGGGTTCATTCTGTATACTGTGTAAGAATCTGCACCAGGCACCGCTGACCATGTAACTCTGACCTCGGATGTGGACTTTCTCACAGCCTTTACATTCTTAGCAAGAGGGATATAGTTGACGCTGACGGATGTCATCTCGCCCTGCTTCTTACCCTTGTATGGCACTACGTATGCAGAGTAATACTTAATACCCTTACTGCTGCTTCCTGTATTCTTGAACTTGTATGTATTTCTGGCTGCAGATTTGATCACTGCAACCTGCTCAAGCTTATTTGTGTAGTTATTTCTCGCAAATATCTTGTAGCCTGAAGCTCCCCAGACTCTGTTCCACTTGAGATTGGTGTATATCGTCAGGTTTTTCTTGTCTTTGCTTGCAGATACCGTGGATGAGACAGCCTCGAGCTCTCTCACGCTCTCTGTGTATCCGGTCTGGAGCCATTTGTATGTCACGTTCTCACAAATGACCTTTCCGCCTGAAACACTCTGGCTCTTAAGCTTGAATGAATACTCAGCGCCAGATGCAAGTCCCTTGATGGTGCATGATGTTCCCTTTGTCGCAACAGCTCTCTTATATCTGTCTCCCGATATATCGGATCTCATATACCAGACTTCATACATATTTGCTCCGGCTGCCTTATCCCATGTGAGCTTTACTGAGCTCTTTGTGTTCTGAACCGCTGTGAGCTCTGTGGTACCCATGAGTATCTTTACGCCGCGGACCTCACTTGCAGTTCCCTTTGAAACCGCTCTGGTAGAGGCATCATAATACTTTGGAACTACCTTGTAGTAGTATGTCTTTCCAGCCTTAACTGTTGTATCTGTATACTCCGGTGTGTATATCGTCTTTATCTTCTTAAAGCCCTTTGTCTTTGAAGTTGAACGGTACAGATCGAACTGGTTAGCAGCGCCGTAATCGCTTACCGTTATATCAGCACCCTTTGCGCCTCTATCGACTGAAAGCTCCGCTGTTCCAAGCCTGCAGTCCACCTTTGCAACGGCTGATGTCTCTACAACCCTGGATGTCTTATTGTATGAGTCAGTTCCGGTTACTATCTTCGCCATATAGTAATAGGTATTTCCTACTTTTACATTATCATCATAATACCTCACTTCAGAAGCTCCATACATGTAACCGACGCCTGACAAAATCTTCGTAAAGCCTCCTGATGGCTTTGTGGATCTGTACACCTCATACCAGATATCATTCTGTACGTAGCTGTCAAATGGGAACGACACAGATACTCCACCTAATTCTCTATATCCGGTATCTCCCGTAGAATATGATACGTATTCTGAAGGCTTCCTGCTGCGGCTGAACTTAGGTGCTTCAAAATATATCTTTCCCGACTCCTGCGACACCGTCTGTCCATTGTCATCACTGACTACCAGCTTAAACTGATATGTCGCACCGGCAACTCCTCTGAATTCCGTATCCACATGCCAGCTTCCGTCATAGTCACTGTCTGTCCACGAGTCATACCATGCTCCATTTACATAGAGAACAGCCTCTGTTCCATATCCCAAAGCGCTTATATGTACAGAACCGCTGCTTACGGTATCCTGACCTCCTACACTAAAATATGTTATGGATGCTTCTTCAGCAAACGCCACCTCAGCCTGAGCGGACTGTACATCTGCACTGCCGTCTGCTGCCATTGCTGGCAATGCCTCACCAAACACCATGGTTGAAGCAAGCGCCACGCATAAAGCTTTCTTTATCAATCTATTCTTCATAGTTTACCCCTTTTCATCTATTTGCGGATCTTTATTCCCTTTGCATGTGATGCAACTGACTTGACTGTCTTTCCTCCATCATTAACTGTTGAAGCCACAACCTTGTAGTAATAGGTCGTTCCCTTCTTGAGCTTCTTGTTCATGTATGAAAGCTTTGTAGCTCCAGTCTTGCCGACCAGCTTGTATGTTCCATTCTTGCTGGTTGAACGATATACATAGTATCTGGTTGCATTTGTAACCTTCTTCCATGTTACAGTCGCTGTACCCTTGGAACCGTTTACAACCTTTGTTATGGCCGGTGATGCAAGCTTATGTGTATAGTCACTGCTATACAAATCATATCCGCTGCTGAATCCAAAGTCTGTGCCTACAACAACAGAGTATGTATACTTCATTCCGTCTGTCACGTTCACATCCGTGAAGTTAGTTGCCTTTGTCGATCCTATGTACTGGCGTACACCGAGCTCTGTAGTTCTGTATACATAGTATTCCTTTGCCCCGCTTACAGCAGACCATGTTATCTTGGTCGATGTTGTGCTCTTCTTTACAGCCTTAACACGCTTTGCACTTGGCATCTCTGAATTCCACAGAGTGTTATCCTCGCCTCTTGCCTTTCCCTTATATGGTCTCACATATATCTGAGAGTATTTGCGCTCCTTGCCCTTGGCACTTGTGTTTGTAAATGTATATGATGTCTTTTTTCCCGATGTTATCTTCTTGATGGTCTCTATCTTGCCTGTACTGCTGTTGAGGCCTGATATAACATATCCTGATGCGCCCCAGTCTCTGTACCATGTGAGAGAATATCTTACAGACAGGACATCCTTCTTGCCGTTCAGTGATGAAGATACAGCTCCCGCAGTCAGATCCTGGACTCTCTTGGTGTAACCCATGGTCCTCTCAGATGTATCTGTCGTCTCATATCTCACGGCAGCTCCTGATTTCTTGACTGTCCTTATCATCACCTTGTATGTTCCGTTCGGATCAAGCTTTGTAAGGGTGCATGAGTTTTTCTTGGTGACCACCATACGCTTGTATGCATCACCGGTTATATCGGTTCTCTTTGCCCATACCTCGTATGATACGTCTGCGGTATTGTCCGCAGCCCATGTACACTTCAGTGATCTGTTGCCTGTCTGTATAAGGCTAGGTGCACCTGCTGCATTCATGATAAACTTTACGCCGACAACACCAGATGTCTTTCCTGTTGTTATCTTTCGTGTCTGTGAGTCGTAATACTTTGGCACTACCTTGTAGTAGTATACCGTTCCACTCTTGACCGCTGTGTCCGTGAAATCAGCAGAATATATAGTCTTTATCTTTCTGTAGCCCTTGCTCTTGTTTGTTGAGCGGTACACATCGTACTGATTTGCAAAATTGCTGGTCATCCACAGGAATACTCCCGGCTTACTTATCTTTTCTGATACATTCATGCTTGAAGCATAGAGCTGATCCACCTCTGGAATGCCCACCTTTACTGAAGCTGTCTTACTTGTAGCTATGACCTTGCTCGTCTTCACATACTGATCTGAACCGCTCACGATCCTGAATCTGTAATAATATGTAGTTCCGGTCTTCGCAGTGCTGTCAAGATATGCAAGTCTTGACGTGTAAGATTCACTTCCCGTTGCAATCGTGGTAAATGGCCCACCTGACTTGGTCGCTCTCTGAACCTCATACTTGACCTCATCTGAATGCCTGCTATCAAGATATACGCTGACAGACACATAGCCTGGTTTTGCATAGCCAGTGCTTCCGACTGTATATCCTACACTAACACTAGGATCACCATCAAAGCTCACCTTGTCAGTTTTGACCGGTGAAACCTTCTGTACAGTCACCTCTCCATTTGAATCGTAGGCTCTGACCTCTGCGTTGTAGGTGGAATCAAGCAGCGCCGGGATCTCACAGTTAATACTAAAGGACTGCTGGTCCTCTCCGTTGTACTGTTCCCCGCACTTTACTCCATTGACCCAGACCTCAACTCTGTAAGCCCGGCCGCTTGCATTGATCGTTATGGTTCTTGAGTTCTTATAAGCTCCCGCATACCATATGCTGACATTGGCTGCCGCCACATCAGCCTGTTCCTCCGCCGCCACTGTGGCAGCAGTTCTTCCGTCTGCCGCATTTTCCACACTGGCTGCCATAGCCGTGCCCGCCTCACCGAGCATCATGGCTGAAGCCAGAGCAATGCACAGACATTTTCTCGCAATGTTCTTTCTCATAATATCCCCTTTCCTTTTCTATCTTTAAAATAAAGACATGTTCTCTTTTATTTTAAATTCCCGGAGCCCCTTAGTCAATGTGGATAAACCACAGATTCATTTGTCTATAGACGACAATAGAGACCGGGCATAAAACCTCGGTCTCTATCAGCTTATCCATATTCAAATATATCGCGTGCAGCTTACTCCTCTGTGGCTGCCTCAGATGCATCTGTTGCAGTTGCCTCCACCTGAACTGATCTGTTCATGAGATAGTCAAGCACGTTCTCCTCTGTGGCATAGAACATCAGGTCTGACTCTGAGTAATACTTGTCCACGTCTGAGTCATTCTCCAGATTGTTCTTGTCCATAACCTTCTGTCTGTACGCCTTTATGTCTGCGTTATCGGCGATGAGGTCATTGTCCATTGCTATGCATGACACAACGATCTTCTCCTTCATGACGTTCTCAACTGTGGTGTGAAGGTACTCAAGGAATGATGCCTCGTCCTCATATCCATAGAAATACTTCATATATGCCTCGAAGTCGATTCCGTAGTTGTCTGCGGCACTTCTCACATTTGACACCATGGACTGAATGTAGGAAGCTACCTCATCCTCAGGATACTTGTCAAATGTAACCTTCTCCTCAACAGCCTTGAGAACAGAAGTTCTGTCTGTCTCGTCCGCGGAATCGTCCTTGTCCTTCTGAACATCTTCCTTCAGATGTGCTGTGTAGTCATCGGTTGTTGTGTACTCACCATCAGTAGCCTTCTTGACCAGTGCGTCTGTGTACTCAGGCACCGTGGTAACTGATATATAATTGATCGTAACCTTGTACTCTGCTGTAAGTCCGGCAACTGTTGTGTCGCTGTAATCATCAGGATATGTCACTGTGATCGTCTTGACATCACCCGGCTTGCTTCCTATGAGCTGATCGTCACTGCCATCACCAAGAGTGTTATTTCCCATGGTCAGTGTGTAATCTGTCTTGCTGTCCTTCTCTGTTCCTGAGACAGTCTCAACATAGTCCACATTGATCTTGTCGCCATCTGCCACTGTGCTGGTCTTATCCTCTGTAGTCTCAGAATTGTCACTGCAAAAACTGCTTATCGCACTGTTTACATCGTCCTCGGACACCTCTCTCGATGCCGGAACATATTCGATATCAGTGTATGCCGCCTTGTCTATGGTCGCACACTTTGAAAACTTCTTAAACTGGCTCTTTGTGTCATTGCTGCCACAGCCTGTCATCAGGCCTGCGCACATGACTGCCACCATTCCTGCTGCAAATATCTTCTTTGCTCTCATATCTTTCTCCGTACCCCTTTACTTACTCTTCAGCCTGCTCTGCGTCAGCCGCCTCTGTTGACTCTGTGGTCTCTGCAGCCTCAGTTGTTGCTCCAGTTGTCGCCTTTGCATTGTCCATAAGGAAGTTCATGACCTTCTCTGCCAGAGCGTTATACTTTATCTCAACGTCTGTAAGATTCTGTCTGAGCGTAGACTCATCAACACTGTTCTTCGTTGCATAATCAGCTATATACTTATCAGCCTCGTCATCTGTGACACTGATATTCTCCTTCTTGGCAATGGCACATACGACCATTCTCTCCTTCTGTGATTCCTCACAAACCTGCTGTACATACTGTTCAAATGCAGCGCTGTCATCATATCCATAGTAATAGTAGATATATGTGTCATACTCTATTCCGTTTGTCTCTGCCTGAGTCTTTATGGATGTTATGATCTTGTCAGCATTCGCCTGAACATCATCTGCTGATATGTTCTCTATTGTACTGTTGTTTATAACGGCAACCATGACCTCATTCTGAGCACTTGCAAGAGCTGAATCCTCCTTGTCCTGCTTGAGCTGCTCACGTACAGATGCCTCATACTCAGCAGTTGTCTTATATGAAGTATTGTTTGCAACCAGCTCATCATTGTATGTAGCCGGTTTATCTATCTTTATATAGTTAAGTGTCGTCTCGAACTTGGCCGCCTTGCCATTTAACTCATCCTTGCCATAATTCTCAGGAAAGGTTACATTCACGGTAAATGTCTCTCCCGGCTTATGTCCAACTATCTGATCCTCAAAGTTATCTATGAATGAACCAGAACCAAGGACGAGATCATATCCGCTGCCATTGGTATTGCCTCCATCGAACTCCTCACCATCTACAGTTCCGACAAAGTCAATATTTACTGTATCTCCGTTCTTCGCCTCGCTGGTTGTGTCCTTATCAAATGTAGCAAGTCCGTTCACAAATGAATCAACCTTGGCCTGAACCTCATCATCCGTGACATCAGTGCCCTTCTCCTCATACTCCATGCCCTTGTATTCACCGAGTGTGACATCTGCCGCATACTGATCCACCATATCCTCTATAGAAGCAAATTCTTCTGATGAATTGTCAGCACTCTCTGTAGCATCAGAAGATGTTGCCTTACTCGCTGTATTATCCAGCTTTCCACTCGTACCATTACTGTCGCCACAGCCTGTCATAAATGACATGGACAGAGCGAGTGCAAGAACAACTGCACATCCCTTATTAAATTTTCGCATAATCATACCTCTTTTACTTTTTATTAGAAGTGTAACCATCTTCATGATAAACTTCAACGAGTAAACTTATACCATATTTTCCTGTAAAAATAAAGCAATTTGAAATAATTCATAGAATTCTCACAAATGATTTCACATTCCTATAACAGGCAGTTTTACATCTGTTTTTGTGATGTATTTTATCTGTCCCACATTAATCAAAGACAAATCCACAATATGTTGTGTCCACATATTTTTTATTTTTCTATATTTTGTATTTTTTGCAAATCTCCTGTAGACAAACAAAATGGGGAATGATATAATCGACCATGTTGAGACATCAGTGTGAGATTTGCGACGAGGCACCTTATTTGTCGCTAATTTTTTTGCGGCTTTTTCAGTCGGCATACCATATATTGATGTCTCCTGTATGGTAGTATACAATATTTAGGGGGCGTACTTTTTTAACGCCCATTCACATCACACACAGGGAGAATGGGAAATGCAAGTTATCAAGAGAGACGGTCGTGCTGTTACTTACGACCGAAGCAAGATCATATTGGCTATCCAGAAGGCTAACTCGGAGGTGGAGCCTTGTGAGAAGATCTCTGACGAGAAGATCGAGGAGATCGTCGGAAGCATCGAAGCCAAGAACCGAAAGAGAATGCTCGTTGAAGATATCCAGGATATCATCGAGCAGGGGCTGATGGTCGACGGCAAGTTTGTCCTTGCCAAGACCTACATTATATACAGATACAGCCGTGAGCTCATCAGAAAGGCAAATACGACTGATGATTCTATCCTCAGTCTTATCCAGAACAGGAATAAGGATGTCATGGAGGAGAATTCCAACAAGAATGCCACCGTCGCATCCACACAGCGTGATCTTATCGCAGGAGAGGTATCAAAGGATCTTACCAAGAGAATGCTCCTCCCTGAGAAGATCTCCAAGGCTCATGAGGAGGGCGCCATCCACTTCCACGACGCAGATTATTTCCTCCAGCCTATATTCAACTGCTGCCTTATCAACATTGGGGATATGCTTGACAACGGCACAGTCATGAACGGCAAGCTCATAGAGAGCCCGAAGAGCTTCCAGGTGGCATGTACCATCGTGACTCAGATCATCGCATCTGTCGCATCCAGCCAGTACGGCGGCCAGTCAGTCGATGTCCGTCACCTTGGAAAGTACCTCAGAAAGAGCTACAACAAATATAAAAAGAGATACACCGAAGAGTTCGGCGACAAGATAGACCCTGACACACTTGAGAAGCTCATCACCGAGAGACTCAAGGACGAGCTGAAGTCAGGAGTTCAGACTATCCAGTATCAGATAAATACTCTGATGACCACCAACGGCCAGTCTCCATTTGTCACTCTCTTCCTCAACCTCAGAGAGGACGACGAGTACATCAAGGAGAACGCCATGATCATCGAGGAGATCCTCAGACAGAGACTTGAGGGAATCAAGAACGAGGCAGGCGTGTATGTTACACCTGCATTCCCTAAGCTCATATATGTTCTTGACGAGCACAACTGCCTCAAGGGCGGTGAGTACGACTATATCACAGAGCTCGCCATCAAGTGTTCTGCCAAGAGAATGTACCCTGATTACATATCAGCCAAGAAGATGCGTGAGAACTACGAGGGAAATGTATTCTCATGCATGGGATGCCGTTCATTCCTCTCCCCATGGAAGGATGAGAACGGAGAATATAAATGGGAAGGCCGTTTCAACCAGGGAGTTGTCAGTCTTAATCTTCCACAGATAGCTATACTTGCAAAGGGAGACGATGACAAGTTCTGGAGTCTTCTGGATGAGAGACTGCAGCTCTGCTACGACGCACTCATGTGCCGCCACAGAGCCCTCGAGGGTGTAACCTCTGACGTCAGCCCAGTCCACTGGCAGTACGGTGCCATCGCCAGACTTAAGAAGGGCGAGGTCATCGATCCACTGCTCCACAACGGTTACTCAACCATATCACTGGGATACATCGGTGTATATGAGACCACCAAGCTCATGCGTGGTGTGAGCCACACAGATCCTGTGGGCGAGGAATTTGCACTGAAGCTTATGCACAAGCTCCGCGCAGCCTGCGACAAATGGAAGGCAGATACGGGACTTGGCTTCGGACTCTACGGAACTCCGGCCGAGAGCCTTTGCTACAGATTTGCACGTATCGACAAAGAGCGTTTCGGAACCATAAAGGATGTCACAGACAAGGGCTACTACACCAACTCTTACCACGTTGATGTCCGTGAGAAGATCGATGCATTCAGCAAGTTCAGATTTGAGAGCCAGTTCCAGACCATATCATCAGGTGGTGCCATCTCATATGTTGAGATACCAAACATGCGCAACAACCTGGATGCTCTGGCAGAGGTCGTAAGATATATATACGACAACATACAGTATGCTGAGTTCAACACCAAGTCTGACTACTGTCATGTATGTGGATACGATGGTGAGATCCTCATCAACGATGACGGCGAATGGGAATGTCCGCAGTGTGGCAACAAGGATCACAACAAGATGAATGTTACCAGAAGAACCTGCGGTTATCTGGGCGAGAACTTCTGGAACGTGGGCAAGACCAAAGAGATAAAGGCAAGAGTGCTTCATCTATAGTCTTTTATAGAAAAACACTTGATATATTCAGGCAACTGATATAAAATAACAGTATGCATTAATAATTTCAATTGTATGGTCTGCATGTCGTAGAGGGCAACGCAGGCCATACTTTTGTTTTAAGATAAATTTAGAAGGGATCACATTATGAATTACGCAGATATCAAACTATTTGATGTGGCAAACGGAACCGGCGTCAGAGTGTCTGTATTTGTATCCGGCTGCACACACCACTGCAAGAACTGTTTCAACCCTGACACATGGGATTTCGGCTACGGCAAGCCGTTCACGGATGTGGAGATCAACCACATAATAGATAGTTGCAAGGAGGACTATATAGCAGGTCTCTCCCTGCTCGGCGGAGAACCTATGGAATATGTGAACCAGCAGGGGCTTCTTCCTCTGGCAAGAAAGTTCAAAGAGACCTACCCTGACAAGACCATCTGGTGCTACACCGGTTATACATTTGAAACCGATCTCTTAGACCGCATGTGTAATGAATGGGAGTATACAAAAGAACTTCTCTCCTACATTGACGTCCTTGTGGACGGAGAATTCATAGACGAACAGAAGGATCTGTCACTGAGATTCAAGGGCTCAAGGAACCAGCGTATCATAGATGTACCAAAGTCCTTGAAGACAGGCACCACAGTCCTGTGGGATGAAAGCGGAAAGTATTTTAAATAAAAGAAAAGCGGTCTGGCACACCATTAAAATGATGATGCCCGGCCGCTTTTTTGTTACTTTCCTGTTGAACCGAATCCGCCGGCTCCTCTGACTGTATCGCTGAGCTCGTCCACCTGATGGAATGCTCCAACGATATAAGGAGCGATCACAAGCTGTGCTATTCTCTCCTCAGGCTCAACCGTCTGTGCCTGGGTTCCGTGATTGTGGAGTGCAACCATGATTTCCCCTCTGTAATCCGCATCCACAACTCCAACCTTATTGGCCGGTGCAAGCCCCTTCTTGGATGCCAGACCGCTTCTCGCATACACAAGTCCTGCAAATCCCTCAGGTATCTCCATGGCTATACCCGTGTGAACCATCACCGTCTGTCCCGGCTCTATAGTAATCGCCTCATCAAGACACGCATACAGATCCGCCCCCGCTGCGTACTCTGAACCGTATGTCGGTATGACTGCCTTTTCATCCAGCTTCTTAATATTGATATCGTATACTGTTGCCATCTTTCTTCTCCTCTTATTCGTCAAATTTTATCTTGTTGTACACATCCATATCCACACTCTTACTGTATGAATATCCGCTGTCCAGCTCATCTATCCAGTCCTTCATAAGGTTGTCATAGTATTCCGCATCAGCGGCATCCGTGAGCTTCTTCTTGTTCTCGGCCGTGGCCTTCTCATCCGTAATGCTTATCATCTGGAATATATGATAACCATACTCAGTCTCCACCACCGTGGAGACCTCGCCATCCGACATGCTGTACAGTATGTCCAGCGTATCCTGGCCATAGGTGCTCAATATATCATCCCTGCTCATCGTATGTGTTCCCGCATACTTAAGCTCCTTTGCGCTTCCAAGGAATGATATATCCATATCTGTGCCATCCGAGGCTTCCACTATGGATTCATATGCCGCATCCGCCTTTTTCTTCTGCTCATCTATCTTGTCCTGTGAGTACAGGGTGATATTTCCATAATCGTCCTCCGAGTAGCACTCAAAGAACATGTCATAAAATGTACTCATCCTGGCCTGCTCATCGGATATCTCCGTGGAGCTCTGCTTCATCACATAATCATATATCTTGTCTGCCAGTGCGCTCTCACGCAAAACTCTCTTCACCGTATCGAGTTCAAGTCCAACCTCTGCGATCTGGGCATCAGTCAATTTGTCATAGAACTCTTGCGCCGCCGTATCCTGATCCTTCTGCTCGCTTGCAGTCAGGCTTATGCCGTACTCCCCGGATTTGGTTATAAGAGTCTTGGTCTTTATGAGCTTTGATATCGCCTGACGCCTTGCTGCATCCACGGCATCCATCTCCAGACCATCATCAGTCACTATGCTCTGTTTCCACACGTCACTGCCATACTTTGATTCGTACTCCTCCTTCACAGTCTGGGCATAAATATACACCTCGTCTATCTCTATGTTCTGCCCGTTGTATCTGAGAACTACCTCCTTGCCAGTCTCCTCAGTGGCATCACTGCCACATCCAGTCACGGCAAATGCACATATGAGCGCCAGCAGCACACACAACCATCTCTTCAACTGAACCGCACCTCCTTATCTTTGTATTCTCCTGTCTGTATATTTCTAACTCACTATCTATGCTTTGTTATCCACACTGTCTTCTTCACTGTGGGTCATTATCAACATCTGGGACATATCCGCCACGACAAATTCCGCCTTTCTGAGAAGATCATTTTTCTCCTCCCGTCCAAGCTTCAATATAAACTCAGGCTTTGCCCCCATGACAAATTTCATCCTGCCTGAATAACTCTTAACGAGCTCATCTATCCCATCTACATTTATGTCAGCCCTGTTGTACATGACAAATCTCAGGTCTCCGTCCTTGTACCATATACGGGTTATGAAGCAGATATTTGCATTTGCCCTTAACAGTGCCACATCAAGAAGATTCATTGTCTCGTCAGGGATGTCGCCAAATCTGTCAATGAGCTCATCCACTATGTCATTGTACTCATCCTCATTCTTGATGAGGGATATTCTCTTACAAAGCTCCAGCTTGACAAAGTCGTTTTTGACGTACGTCTCAGGGATGAACGAATCCACCGGAAGGTCTATCTCCGTCTCGTATTCATGGAAAACCTTCTCGCCGCGGAGCTCCCTGACCGCATCATTAAGCATCTTGCAGTAAAGGTCATAGCCCACGACCTCATAGTTGCCCGACTGACTCTCGCCCAGGACGCTTCCCGCACCTCTGATGTTGAGATCCGCCTTGGACACCTTGACTCCCGAGCCGAGATCCGTATATTCTTTTATCGCTCTAAGTCTCTTCTCAGCGACCTCGGATATCATCTTGTTGCGCCTGTAGAACATAAATGCAAATGCACTTCTGTCCGAGCGACCAACTCTTCCGCGTAACTGGTAGAGCTGTGCCAGACCAAACAGGTTAGCGTCGTGTATGATTATGGTATTTGCATTCGGTATATCAAGTCCGGTCTCTATGATGGTCGTGCACACAAGCACGTCTATCTCCTTTTTGTTGAACCGGTACATGATGTCCTCCAGCGTGCGGCCATCCATCTGTCCATGGGCAAACTCTACATTTGCATATGGCACGAGGCTTCTCACATCATCCGCAAATCTCTCTATGCCTTCGACCCTGTTGTACACATAGTATACCTGACCATGCCTTGCAAGCTCTCTGGCAATCGCCTCCCTGGCAAGCTCCCTGTCATATTCCATGACATAGGTCTGTATCGGCCTCCTGTCCACCGGAGGCTCCTCAAGCAGGCTCATGTCTCTGATTCCAACAAGACTCATATGGAGTGTTCTCGGGATAGGCGTCGCCGTCAGTGTCAGAACATCCACATTGGTCTTCATCTCTTTTATCTTCTCTTTGTGATTTACACCGAATCTCTGTTCCTCATCTATTATGAGAAGTCCCAGATTCTTGAACTCCACATCCTTTGAGAGCAGCCTGTGGGTTCCTATGACTATGTCCACCTTGCCCTCTTTCAGCTCTCTGAGTGTAGATTTTATCTCCTTCTGGGTACAGAATCTGCACAACAGTCTCACCGTCACCGGATAATCCTTCATTCGCTCTGTGAACGTCTCATAATGCTGCTCGGCAAGGATCGTGGTCGGCACAAGATACGCAACCTGTTTGCTGTCACCGACAGCCTTGAACGCAGCACGGATCGCCACCTCAGTCTTGCCAAATCCAACGTCTCCGCACACCAGTCTGTCCATGATCTTATGGCTCTCCATGTCCGCCTTGACATCCTCTATGGCCTTTAACTGATCGTCAGTCTCAGTATAAGGAAATGTCTCCTCGAACTCCTTCTGCCACTCGGAATCAGGAGAATAGGCAAAGCCTTCCCTCGCCTGTCTCTCTGAGTACAGCTTTACAAGATGCTGAGCCACCTCGCTGACATGGCCCTTAACCTTGTTTCTTACCTTCTGCCACTCACTGCCGCCGAGTCTGTTGATCTTCGGGGCTCGGCTATCCTTGCTCCTGTACTTCTGGATCCTGTCCGTCTCGGAAGCCAGGACATATAATTTGCCGCCCTCAGCATACTCGATAACCAGATAGTCCTTCAAGGCGCCGTCGACCTCTATTTTCTCAAGCCCACGATAGATACCTATTCCGTACTTCTCATGGACCACATAATCGCCCACGCTCACATCCGAGAATGACTTTACTATCTCCCCGGCACGCGGCAGCTTCTTCCTCGAAGCCTGCGAATGTGATGTCTTGCTGGAGAACACATCTCCCTCACTGACCACGATGAGCTTCATCTCCGGTATCATAAAACCGGCTCTGAGCCTTCCCGGCATGACCGCCATCTCTCTGGCAGCCAGAGCTTTGTCCGGGTCGTTCAGGTAATGACATATGACGTCATTGTCCATGAGGTTATCGACCATTCTCTTCGCACCGACCGATGATGGCGATACGAACAGGACGCTGTATTTGTCCTTCTTCCATTTCTTGATATCAGTAACCAGCGCATCAAAATTGTTCCTGTAGCTGTGAACCTCCCTGCTCTCGATCTCCACGCGGTGAGCATACTTTACACGGTCATCCTCACCCACAAATGAGTCAAAGCCCACAACCTTGTAGCGTCTGCATTTTTCCAGAACATCATCATAAGTGAACAGAACCTTCATCTGCCCCGGGAGGATATATCCCCCCTCCAGCCTGTGCGTCAGGCTGCTAAGAAAACTCTTCTCACTGCCATCCGCCTTCTCCGTGACCTTCTTCGTCTCATCTATGAAAATGTACGCATCCTCCGGCAGGCAGTCCACCAGAGACACCGTGTCACTGTAAAAATAATCAACATAGCTGTCCACTCCGTATATCGCACTGAACTCCGTGAGCTGTTCCTTCAGCGTGGCTATCTCGCCCTTTATCCTGGCATACGCCTCCGTCTGAAATGAATCCTTAAGCTTCTTCGCATACGGCTTCAGCTCTGCCTCCAGCCTGTGTATACCTCTGTCGATCCTCTCCTTTGAAAGCACCATCTCTCCCGCGGGATAAATTACAAGTTCATCCACATCCTCTATGGATCTCTGGCTCTCCGCATCAAATGTCTTGATGGTATCGACTTCATCGTCCCACATGTCTATTCTGTATGGACATTCCTCAGTCAGCGGAAATATGTCCACGATACCGCCTCGTATGGCAAATTGTCCCGGCTCCTCCACACTGTCAGTTTTTTCATAACCAAGGTCCACCAGCTTGCCCTTAAGCTCATCCAGATCAAGAGACTGTGCCGCATGGATATTTATCACGTATTTTTTCATATAGGACAGTGCAGGTATCTTGTCATACATTGCATCTACCGTGGCTATGATCGTACATGGTTCTCCCGTTGCCAGACGCCGAAGAACCTCCATGCGCCGTCTGGTTATGGCATTGCCGTGGACATCTGCACTGAAGAACAGAATATCCTTTGCAGGATACATATATACATCCCTTCCGTAGAACTTCATATCGCTGTACAGCTCCTCCGCACGCCTGTCGTTATATGTCAGTATCAGGCGCACCGATGCGTCATCACCGAAGCCCTGCATCATGAATACTCTGTCCGTGCCCTCGCCCGTCGTACCTGTCACATTGACAAATCCATCTCCGGATGCAAGCCACTCCTTCAACTCTGTATATATATTCAGTTTTTCAAATGGCTCACCAAGTACACGTATCATTCTCCATCACTCTCAATTAAACTTATTCATAGCTGCAACTGTGCCATCCGCCAGTATGGTCTCCACCGCATCGCAGGCATTACCACAGCTCTCTCTTATATTCGCCAGATCTTCCTTTCCAAATCTCGACAACACATAATCAGCCAGATCCATGTGATCCGGCTTTTTGCCAACACCCACTCTGATCCTGACAAATTCCTGGCTGCCAACGTGCTGTATGATATTCTTCATACCGTTATGACCACCGGCGCTTCCCTTCTGTCTGATCCTGAGCTTGCCGACGTCAAGATCTATGTCATCGTACACGACTATCAGATCTTCAACCGTACATTTGTAGAAGTCCATTATCGCCCTTACGCTCTCTCCGCTGAGATTCATAAATGTCTGAGGCATGGCGAGTATGACCTTCTCTCCGTCTATTATACCCTTTCCTATAAGTGCCTTATGCTTTGCAGTGTCTATCCTTATATTATGTCTCTCTGCCAGCTCATCCAGAACCGCAAATCCTACATTGTGTCTTGTTCCGGCATATTTCGCACCGGGATTGCCAAGTCCAACTATGATCTTCATTTGGTCTCTCCATTTTCCTCCACCCAGGTGGATCGTTCTATTGTTATCTGTTCTCCATGATCTTCTCAGCATCTGCAAGCTGCTCCAGGGTGTTGACTCCTCTTATCTGGTCAGCATCGTCCATCGGAACAGCGGAAGCCGGAAGCCCCATTTTCTTTATTATCTCTATCGCATCCGGAAGATAATACTCTCCCTGGGCGTTGTCATTTGATATCTGTGACAGTGCGTCCTGAAGTGCTGCGCAGTCAAATATATACATGCCCGAGTTAACTTCCTTCACAGCCTGCTCCGCTTCGTCAGCATCCTTCTGCTCCACGATCTTTGCCAGGCTGTCACCGTCCCTTATGATCCTTCCATATCCAAATGGATCATCAAGCATCGCCGATATTACAGTTACACCATTCCCGCTCTCCTTGTGGAAATCAAGTGCTTTTCTGAGTGTATCCCCTGTCACAAGCGGTGTATCTCCACAGAGTATGATCACATCCCCATCACGTCCAATAAAATCTGCAGCGCACTTTACCGCATGACCTGTTCCGAGCTGCTCCTCCTGAAGCGCATAGTCAACCTTCACATCGTTGACACTGGCAGCTATGGCTGACTTCACCTCGTCTGCCTTGTATCCAACGATCACACACACCTCGTCTGCACCCGCCTGGCGCGCCGCTTCTATAGAATAATATACCATCGGTTTCCCCATCACCTGATGAACTACCTTTGGCTTATCTGACTTCATTCTTGTTCCCTTGCCTGCCGCAAGTATAACTGATTTTACCATTATTATATCCTCCATATTCTATCTGGATCTAAACAGATACATTCTACTTTATACTATATTTTTTTACAAGACCATATAAAAAGAGCCAATGCTATCAGCTTGGTGACTTACGCCTCTAGCACTGGCTCTGAATGTCTATTTGAGACTGGTATTACTCTTCCAAAGATTCCTGATACTTTGAAAGAATCATACTCTGCAGACGCTCTCTTGTAGCTGTATTGATCGGATGAGCGATATCTCTATATTCTCCATCCGCTGCCTTTCTACTCGGCATCGCGATGAACATGCCCTTCTCACCCTCGATGATCTTGATGTCATGCACAACAAACTCGTCATCGATCGTAATAGAAACAACCGCCTTCATCTTGCCTTCCTTCTCAACACTTCTGATCCTGATATCAGTTATCTGCATCTGAATTACCCCCTTAACCCTGACACACATTGCGATCCCACACGCAACTGTCATTTGTACTACTTATACCGTATGCATCCTACAACGCATATCTGAAATCCTTCTCCACTATTACCTTGATGTCCTCAGGTGTTCCCTGATGTACTGTGTTCGCGCGGAGTGTATCCCTGCTCTCCACGATACAATTCTCGATGATGGAATTATCACCGATGTTGACATCGTTAAGTATGATCGAGTTCCTGATCACACAGTTATTTCCAATGTATACCTTCTTGAATATAACTGAGTTCTCAACGGTTCCGTTGATGATACAACCGCTTGCTATCAAGCTGTTATTTACCACCGCATCTGCATTGTACTTTGCTGGTGGGAGATCATCCACTCTTGAGTAGATATCCGGATGCTGTTTGAAGAAGAAGTCTCTTACGTCCTTCTTGAGGAAATCCATATTAGCTCTGTAATATGACTCCTTTGTTCCTATGTTTCTCCAGTAGCTGTCCATCTTGTATCCGTAAATTCTCTTGACACCCTTATATCTCACGAGAATATCTCTTACGAAATCATTTCTTCCCTCGTTGGCACATGTCTCAAGAAGTTCGATGAGCTGTCTTCTTCTTATGACATATACACCTATGGAAACCGTGTTGGTTCCTGCCACAAGAGGCTTCTCCTCGAAGTCTATGATCCTGCCATCCTCGTTCATCTTGATAACACCAAATCTGTTGATGTCATCCTCGCCCGGTGCCATATCCTTGCATACAACCGTGATATCTGCACCATTGCTTATATGCTCCTCAAGAACCTTGTTGTAGTCAAGCTTGTAGATACCGTCTCCTGAAGCGATAACTACATATGGCTCATGGCTCTCCTTGAGGAACTTGATATTCTGATAAAGTGCATCTGCTGTTCCCTTGTACCAGTAGCTGTTAGCTGCTGTGATGGTAGGTGTGAAGATGAACAGACCTCCCTGCTTTCTTCCGAAATCCCACCACTTGCTTGAGTTCAGATGCTCATTCAGTGATCTTGTGTTGTACTGTGTGAATACCGCTACCTTCTGAATATGAGAATTGGTCATATTGGAAAGTGCGAAATCAATTGCTCTGTAGCTTCCTGTGATAGGCATGGCTGCAACGGCTCTCTTTGCTGAAAGATCTCCCAGCTTATTGCTGTTACCACCTGCCAGAATAATTCCTAATGCTCTCATGTCTACTCACCTGCCTTTATAATACTACCGCCACTCGGAAGTGTTCCGTCCGGATAATCCGAAGGATCTGTGTCACCGAATATTGCAGTGTTCTTACCTATTGTTACGCCCTCAGGTATAACTGAGTTCTCACCTATAGTAACAAGGCCAAATGCGTAGATATTAGGCTTCATCTCATTGACAGCTTCCTCACCAACTCCAAGCTTGGCATTTGCACCAACCTTGACATTCTCGGCAATGATTCCCTTTTCAACATAGGCACCAGCTTCGATCGTAACCCCATTCATTATAATCGAATCCTTAACGACCGCACCCTCTCCTATGGTTACACAAGAGCCTATAACTGAATTCTCAACGGTTCCGTATATCTCGGTCCCCTCTCCGATGATACACTTGGATACCTTTGCCGCTTCATCTATGTACTGAGGGGGTATGGCGTCTGTCTTCGTATATATCTTCCAGAATTCCTCATACAGATTGAACTCAGGAACTATGTCGACAAGCTCCATGTTGGCCTCCCAGTATGAACCGAGAGTTCCTACATCCTTCCAGTATCCCTTGAAATCGTATGCACATATCTTGTTGCCGTTCTCATGGCAGTATGGAATAATATGCTTACCGAAATCGCATCCCGGCTGATCCTTCATGGTAACAAGTGCCTCGCGGAGGATCTTCCAGTTGAATATGTATATACCCATGGAAGCCTTGTTGCTTCTTGGGTTCTCCGGCTTCTCCTCAAACTCTGAGATGATGCCGTCATCATTCGTTATAACTACTCCGAATCTGCTTGCCTCCTCCCATGGAACCTGGTATGTGGCAAGTGTCACATCCGCATTCATGGACTTGTGATAGTCAAGCATGTGTTCATAATCCATCTTGTAGATATGATCACCGGAAAGTATGAGAACATAGTCTGGATTGTAATAATCTATGAACTCTATGTTCTGGTAGATAGCGTTGGCAGTACCTGTGTACCACTCGCTGTTGTTGCTCTTCTCGTATGGTGGAAGAACTGTGACACCACCAATGTTTCTATCGAGATCCCAAGGAATACCGATTCCGATATGCTGGTTAAGTCTGAGTGGTCTGTACTGTGTAAGTACACCTACTGTGTCAATCCCCGAGTTGATACAGTTGCTCAGTGGGAAATCGATTATCTTGTATTTGCCGCCAAATGCTACCGCTGGCTTGGCAAGCTTGGATGTAAGAACCCCAAGACGGCTGCCCTGTCCACCAGCAAGGAGCATGGCGATCATTTCTTTTTTAATCATGTAAGTCACCTCTCCATGCAAAATTATAAAGACATTATACCATCCTTTTTATAATAATCAAAGTTTTTTATGCATTTTCACAAAAAAAATGCGCATTTTTCGATTTTTTTAAACATTTTTTACTCAGAGTATATATGACAAATGATGTATTTTGTCAGTATCAGGCGATATTTTTTAGTTATTACTTACTTACACTCAATTACATTTCTCATATTTTTCTTATATATTATGTAATTTTCATTTTGCAAACGGATATCTTTTTCATATAATGACTATATTGGAAGAAAATCATACAAAATACAAATGAGGTGTTGAATATATGTCAGAGATATTAGTAAAAGAATACCGTGGAAATATTGTTGAGAATGCACACCGCGGCTCCATCGCAGTTGTGTCATCCACAGGAGATACAATCGCCTACCTTGGCGACATAGAGAAACAGACTTTCATGCGTTCCGCAAGCAAGCCTATACAGGTGCTGCCTACACTGCTGGCAGGACTTCACAGAAGGTTCAACCTCACCGACGAGGATGTTGCCATGTTCAACTCTTCCCACTGGGGAAGCAACCATCATATATTTGTGCTGGAGGAGATCTCGCGCAAGACAGGATTGAATCCCGATGACATGATCATGAAGCCATGCGCTTCCACATCAGCTTCAGCGCTGGCGGCAAAGCTCACCGACAGGTCAAAGCTCCACCCAAGGCAGGGACAGAGCAAACTTCAGCACTGCTGCTCGGGAAAACATTTCAGCCTTATGTTGCTCCAGAGAGAGCTCACCGGTAAGCCGGACGGCTATCAGCTCAAGGATTCCCCTGTACAGCAGCAGATAATCAATTTCATATCCATGCTCAGCCAGACCCCTACATTCAAGATCGGGCTCGGCATAGACGGCTGTGGAGTTCCGGTATTTGCACTGCCACTTAGAAGCATCGCCATGTCCTACGCAAAGCTCATGGATCCATTCAGCCTGTCAAACGAACTCCGGGAGACTATAGACTACAACTTCTCATGCATCCACAAATATCCTGAGAAGATCAACGATTACGGAACACCTTCATATTATATCAACCAGAATCCTGACCTCATAATGAAGGACGGCTCCAGGGGTGTTATCTGTATGGCGATAAAGAGCATGAAGCTCGGTATCGCAGTAAAGCTTGAGGACGGATGGACGGATGAATATCAGGGAATGATAATCGCAAACATACTCGAACAGCTCAAGTACGAAAACACTGAACTCATCGAGAAACTGAAAAACTGCTACACGACCAAGCTGTTCAACGACTGCGGCATTGAAGTGGGTCACTCAGAGGTCGACTTCAAGCTCGATATAGATCCTACATTTTTTGAGAAGCCTGATGAGTATGTCGACTCCGATTCTGAATTTGGCGACACTGAATCAGATGAAAAATATGACCCTGATCTTGACAGCGCATTTGCTGATGAATACGATCCTGATCTCGACAGTGCATTTGCAGACGACAATACGGATACTTCCATCCACGCAGAACCGATAATTACAGATGCGCTGGATGACGATACGGATGATGAGCAGGAGGAAAATGACAGCAGCTTTGAGATAGACCTTTTCGGAGACGGCAATCTGGTGGATGCCGCCCCTGAGCGCACACCAGAGGAGGAAAGAGAGTTTCGCAACAAGAAGTCCATCCTCGGAATGACAGTTGTAAAGCCTTCGGCCAACAAGACATTTATCAGTAATCCACGCGTGGATCCTATAAGTGTAAACTCACATACAGTTGAGGCGCAGCCGGACACACCTGAATCTGACCAGAAAGACAATTCCGCGATTCCTGAATTTATAAAGAAGGAAATAAAATCTGCAAATATCATTTCACAGAAAAAGAGAGACTGACAGAGCAGATAAGATACAGGCTCTTGGCATTGCCTGCACATACAAAAAGGCCGGTACACATACACCGCATACAATATGCGTTTATGTGTACCGGTCTTTTGCATTTCCCCATCACAGACTTTTCAGGCTGTCCTTACAGGATGGACATATCCCGATGAATTCTAGGTTGTGTGACAGTATGACGAAATCGCTGTCCGCCTCCACGCCCATCTGTGTGATGGAATCCTGGTATGGAAGCTCACTGTCAAATATCCTGTCACATACCTTGCAGCGTATGTGATAGTGATTCTCGGTATTGCCATCAAAATGCTCCATCTTGTCCCCTGAATACACATTCATGACAATTCCCTCATCAACCGCATCAGAGAGCACCCTGTACACAGTTGATTTGCCTATCTTATATCCTCTCTTTTCCAGTTCATCTATCAGGCTCTGGACTGTAGGATGAGTCTTGAGCTCCTTTATAACAGAGTATATGACCTGTTTCTGCCATGTGTTACGCTTCTCACTCATTGTATAGTCCTCCTTCTGGTATTTATAATCTTCTATTAGGAACAGTTCTCTATAAGAGTAAGATAACACATTCCATATATTATTTCCACTATTTTTATAATGTAAGTTTTTCCTGTGATTCAATTCCATGTATGAGCATTTGCATGTGATCATATATATCACTGTCTGGTGAAGGTATATAACCTCAGTCCATGCTCTGTCCAGAGAGCGGTCTGGTCGTTGTAGCCAGTTCCCGCAAAGTTCGGAGCAAGGTTCACCCCAACGCGGTTAAACACTGCACCGGACGCCTTTACATATTCCTTCTCGCCCTGAAGCTTTACCACCTTGTCTATCGCACTCTGGGTCAGGGAATCAGGTTTCACATGCACCGGCGTAACAGTGTTGATGAGATCTCCCATGAGCTTTACGCTGTACTGCAGGCTTCTGCCCTCCATGACATAAACTGCATTCTCGTCAAGTCCCTTAGTCCGCATATGCTTGTAAGTGTAATTCGGTATCACCTGTCCCTCATAATAGCAAGACACCGCCTCGGAGCCATCCTGGGAAACCGTCATGAACTGGTACTCATTCCTCCGGAGATCTGACACTGTGCCATTCTCGATCCTGTGATATTCGCCGAACTGAAATGTGCGCCTGTGTCTCTTGTAGAACTCCACCTGCTCTTCTATTGCCTCCAGATCTTTCTTCTTCATATCGCACAGATTGCACTCATAGCCCAGCACGCCAAATGCCGCCACTCCGAATCTCGTCTCAAGCGGGGTGACTCTGAGTGTCTGGTGATTCGGGCATCCGGACACGTGACTGCTGACTACCGACATAGGGTAGCCATAGCTGTAACCCGTCTGTATCTCAAGCCTCTCCCTGGCATCCGTGTCATCACTCGCCCATATCTGCGGCATGTAACACAGTATACCGAGATCGAATCTGTTTCCCCCGGCGGCACATCCCTCAAACAATATCTCAGGGAAACGCTCCGTGAGTCTTCCCATGATGTCGTAGAGTCCAAGCACATACCTGTGTCCAAATTCACTCTGCCTGTCAGGCGGCAGCGTCTGGCTGTACCTGTCAGACATAATCCTGTTCATATCCCACTTAACATACGATATATTGGCAGATGAGAACACATTTGTCATGGCTTCCACTATATGGTCTCTCACATCCTTATTGGTGAGATCCAGAAGCATCTGATGACGCCCCTCGGCGTGGCTCTGTCCCGGCACTCTGACCGCCCACTCCGGGTGTGCCCTGTAGAGATCACTGTCCTCGTTCACCATCTCCGGCTCTACCCATATGCCAAAGTCAAGTCCAAGTGCATTTATCTTGTCCGCAAGCTGCTTCACTCCGCCCGGAAGCTTGCTGCGGTTCTCCTGCCAGTCTCCAAGTGAGGATGTGTCATTGTCCCTGTGTCCGAACCAGCCGTCATCCATGACGAACAGCTCTATGCCGCACTTCTTTGCTTCTTTTGCAAGCTTCAGCAGCTTTTTCTCATTTATATCAAAGTATGCGGCCTCCCAGCTATTCAGCAGAACAGGCCTCTCCCGATCCGCCCAGTGGCCTCTGACTACATGTCTTCTGACAAATGCATGCATATGACTGCTGACACCGCCAAATCCTGAATCTGAATATGTCATAACCGCCTCCGGCGACTGGAATGACTGTCCCGGCTCAAGCGCAAATGAAAATCCTTCCGGATTGATGCCGCTGAGTATACGCATACGTCCATATGAATTCTGTTCACAGCTCTCCATATGGTCTCCTGAATATATGAGATTGAAGCCGTAACACTCACCGTGTTCCTCTGAACTGCCGTGCTCAACCACCATGAAGAATGGATTGGCCCTGCTGCCCGAGGTTCCGGTCGACGATGAGACAGAAACTCTTCCCTGCCTTACAGGGTGCACCGATCTGTGCATTTCCCTCGCCCAGGCTCCTCCGAAATGTATCATGTCATATTCCTGATACATTCTCATATCAAACTGCATGGACATAAGTCTGTCCACCCGCTCCACGTCATCGCTTTCATTTGTCAGGCGGGCACTTCTGGTTATCACGTCGCAGTCATCCCATGTGACATATATTAGCTCAAGCCTTTGTCTGTAGAATTTGTCCCGGAGGGTTATGGTGAGCTGTGTTACCTCGCCCGCTGTATTCTGTCGCTCATATGCTTGTATGCTCTGCAATCCACCAGCCACACCGCTTCCCACTTCTGTGCCTTGCTGCTCATTTACTGTGTTGAATCTGCCATCTGTCCCCCTATGATATTCCACCGCACACGGAAGTCCTTCAAGCTCATCCCTGCCGTTTTTTATCTCGTATGATTCGTACACAAAGTCGCAGGTCGTACTGCCATTTGCATGGGTCATACAGACAAATGGTTCGCTGACATCCCCCTTGCCGGTTGACGACAGTTCCTGCAGCAGACTTTCTAAGGTAAGTCCACCATCCAGCGCTATGGCATTGCCGGTCTCGAACAGGCTGCGGTCGTGTGCCACATCCCAAAGTCCCGCAATATTCTGATCTCCGCAGTCCAGACTCCTGCCACCGTAGTACAGGTGCTCAAGGTATCCATCCGGGCGCACGCACATGACATACTGCGTCGACTTTGTCTCCAGTATGAATACCTGATGTTCTTCTATATATCTGATCATAGCGGTTCCTCCTATCTAAGTTTCGTCATGATCTCCTGCATCCTCTCCTCGGTCAGCTTGTATTTCCTGATGAAGAATACAAGTCCTATGATGAGAAGGACTATCGGAACGACCGTCATCATCATGGAAAGTCCCATGAGAGTTCCTGTGCTCTGCTCTATGACTTCCGATGTTCCATCTGCCGGCTGGATAAGTCCGACCCATTTGATCGCAAGTCCGGCAAAGAACACTGCAACTCCCGATGCAAGCTTTACTACAAATGTCTGCATGGAGCATATGACGCTCTCATCTCTCTGCCCATTCTTGTACTCTCCGTAGTCTATGCTGTCGGCAAGACACACGGTTATCAGCACATTTAGAAGTCCGCTTCCCGCAAATACCAGAAGTCCCGGGATGAACAGAACGTACCAACAAGGCACTCCGCCCACCGTCATACGGGTAACACCGGCAAGGCTGCAGGCAAGCAGCATCACATATCCGACGATCTCATATACTACCGAATGTACAAACAGCTTTCTCTTGGACATCTTCTTTCTAAAGAGCGGGAACAGCATCATAGCAAGTATCTGCGCACCGCCGCCAAATGCAGAGAACAGCGCATATCCGCTCTCACTTCCTATGTCATATGTGAAGAAATATATGAGCAGGTTGCTTGTTATATAGAGTGCAGAGTTTACGAGCACGATGGTGATGACCACCGCCAGAGCCTGGTCATTTGTCACCAGCGAATGGAACATCTCACCTATGCCATGGGACTCCACTACTGTGTCACCCCTCTCCTTTACATTTGCCACGCAAATGGCCTCCGAGATGACGAACACCACTGCAACCAGAAGAGCCCACCACTTGAAGCCGATGCGGTAATCCGTGATCTTCAGCTTGTCCGCCGCCAGGGCTGCGCCGCTGATGGCTGGAACTACTATCATAGTAAGTACAGTAGGGATGGCAGAACCCACGCCCGCGCAGGATCTTGCAAGTGCAGACAGATTCTCCCTCTCCTTGCCCGGCTCAGTGATGGCCGGGATCATGGACCAGTACGGAATATCCATCAACGTGTATGTGATTCCCCACAGGAAATATGTCACTGTCAGAAACACCTTCATCCCACCAGCTCCCATGCTTTCCGGCACGGCGAACATCGCATAGAGGACAACCGCGTTCAGCACGGTTCCCGAGAATATCCACGGTCTGAACCTTCCCCATCTGCTTCTGGTCTTTGCCACCACGATACCCATGATAGGATCGTTAAATGCATCAAACACTCTCGCCGCCATCAGCACTGTTCCTATGAACACTGAGCTGACGCCAAGCACAGAATTGTAGTAGTACAGTATATAGCTGGCTACCAGCATATACACCATGTCTTTTCCCACGGCCCCTACTCCGTAGGCTATCTTTGTCTTTTTCTGAAGGCCGCCCGCAGGTGCGCCATTCTGTGTATTATCCTGTGAATTTTCTCCCATATACAACCTCCTTAAAGGCCTAACCTTTTATATCTGCAAGCCTTGTCTCAAGCCACTTGTCAATATCGTCAAATACCTTATCCCTGCACAGCTCATTCAGTATCTCGTGTCTGCAGTCCTCATACAGATAGCATGCCACATTGTGCGAAACTCTCTTGTGGTATAACTCGTAGAGCTTCAGAACATCCCTGCCGTAATGTCCAACAGGATCCCTGTCACCGGACACAAACAGAACCGGCACATTCTTCGGTATTTTCGCTATGTTCCTATCCTCCTGTATATAGTGGAGTGTATTGAACAGCGTCTCGTAGCCCTTCAGGGTAAATGAGAACTGGCACAGCGGATCATCCACATATGCATCCACGCGCTTCGGGTCACGGCTCACCCAGTCTTTATTCGTCCTCTTTCTCACCTCACCGTCCACGATAGTGGTCTTCGGGATACCCCTGTTGTATGTTCCAAATGCCAACACTTCCATGAGGGTACTTCTGTATCTCTCGCCGTGCTGACTCTTCTCAAGCTCCAACACAAGTCTTCCGATCTGCAGCATATACTCAGGCATGCTTCCAGTTCCCATGCAGATAAAGCCGTCCACACTTGAGCCCTCCGTGTAAGGTGACGGATATTTTGGATCCCAGCCGTAGTCACTCATGTATCGTCTCGCCATAAATGAACCCATAGAGTGTCCCATCAGGAAGAACGGTACTCCTTTGTATGCCTTCTTCAGACTTCTAGTGACTCTATGAAGATCCGCGACTATTGCCTTGCTCGCATCGTAGGCATTCATATATCCAAGTTCATCCATATTTGCCGCCGTAAGCCCATGTCCCAGATGATCATTTCCTGCAACTACGAAGCCTTTCGCAGCAAGATATCTCGCAAATTCGTCGTACCTGTCTATCAGCTCTATCATTCCATGGGATATCTGAAGTATCGCCCGCACCTCGCCCTGTGGCTCCCACACGATAACGTGCAGCTTGTCCTTGCCATTTGATGATGGTATAAATGTCTCTTTCTTCTTTACCTTATACATAATGTAACCCTCCATTCTCAGTTCTTCATATCCATCGCCAGTTTTACGACCTCATACGCTCCGTCGTATATTCCATCCAGTTTGTTCCGCTTTATGTTCTCACACATATCTGTGAGTATGCTGTCATCCTGCATGAACAGCTTCATCATCTGTAGAGTGTGCGGTATATCACGGCACTCCAGTGTTCCATCTCCGATCTCCGCCGAGTGTATCGCCCCCCACTGCTCATGCCCGCCAACTCTCTTGATGAACAGCTTTGGAACTGGATAAAAGGCCAGCTCAGACGGCTTCGTTATGAGTACATCACAGCTTCTCATGAGAAGGTTGGTGCAGTACACAGCCTCATATATATTCTCATGGCAAAATGCGTGTATTCCGTACACCTCTTCCTTAAGAGCCTTATCCGCAAATGCTGTGGTGTCGCTCCAGTCATCGAAATGTGTAGTGACAAGGCTCTCCATGGCGGGTATCTCTCTCACCAGCTCTTCCCACACATTCATGTAGTCGCCCACATTTACATACAGGACCATGTTGCCCTTCTTCACGCTGGCAAGCGCCGTCCTGATGATAGCTGCAAATATATCCTTCTGTGCTCCGGCACCTCCTATGGTGAGAAGGAAACGCATCGGTGCCTTTTTCTTTCTTCTCTCTATTCTCCTGTCGCAGTCCTCCTCTATGGCTGCCACCAGCTCATGGTCTATATAGTGTCCAACGTATCTGATTGAATCGCCGGGCATAGGCTTAAGCACCTCGTCGCCCTGCATGCCGTTCAGTGTCCTGTATCCTAGATATGACGATCTGGTCTGCACCGTATGAAGGCTTCCCTCCGCAAGGTGGAGCGCCATAGGCCAGTTGTCCGGAATGGCGTTCACCACATGCTTCATTCCTGCGTGGACTGCTGCCTGAGCCGGCCACACATGTGTAGCCACAAGCGGGATATCCTTCGGAACATTCCCGAATACGGGTGTCATGAGCTCCGCATTCATCTGATCTGAGGCATTGTATGACAACTTCCTGAAGCCCTCATAATTCATAGGCTCCCACACCACCTTGTTGAAAGCCTTACTCTTTCCAGAGATCCTGGATCCCAGGGAATAGAGCTTATTCTGCGCCTCTATGACCTTTCCTCCAGTGGTCTCACTGTAGGAATTGAGATCCATCCAGTACGGCTTGTATCCCAGATGATTCGCTGCAGACGCTATCGCCATGGATATTCTGTAATGTCCGAACCCCATCCTGATATTGCCAACTATGATTCCTTTGTCCCTGTCAAACGCCTCACGTTCACCGGCATCCGCATCATCACTGACTCCGCCGTCGATCACAATATTGGAGACACCGAGAGTATCCCCAATATACGGATTCTTCACAACTGCAAGAGGATAATCCACGTCACTGTCATCACCGAATCTTTTTACAAATCTCTCTTTGGAGTTCTCCGCCTTTTTGACGACCTGACTGCTCATCCTGTTGCCAAATACAACCTCAGATCTCTTACCCATAACACAACCTCCTGTCTTTTATATATACCGCCCATCTCGCCCCAGTGAATGAAACCGGTCGTGGGGCCCTATTCCAGATAATTCCTTCATTCATAGCCGTTTCTACTCCTTACAGGATATACCATCCATAAGCACATCCAGTGTATACTGCACCGCCTCGTCAAATGTAAGTCCCGCGTCTATCAGGACTGTAGTCTCCATGTATTTCTCAAGCGTGGCCTCGAACATCGTCTTGATGACCGGAATCGGAATATTCCTTATAACACCCTCGGCAATTCCGCGCTTCAGGAGTTCTATGGTATTATCCCACTGCTGCTCCATCATTACTCTCACCCGGGCAAATATCCGTGGATATGAATTCTCCAACTGGTATATCTGCCGCCAATCCAGCTCGCTGTAGCTGTCCGGCATGGCTATGAGAATCGCCTTTATCTTCTCCACCGTGGTCAGGCGGTCGTCATCCATAACCGCCTGTTCACTTCTCTTGATCTGCTCGTATATATATGTCGCCGTGTCAAAGAACAATGATTCCTTGTCCCTGACGACCTGATATATGGTTTTCTTGCTCACTCCAAGTCGCCTTGCCATATCGTCCATGGTGAATTTGAACCCTTTCTCCCGGAACTCCTCTATGGTCGCCTCATATATCCTCAATTTAAGCTGCTGCTGTGCTTCTCCGTCCATAACTCCCTCCTGTCCATCCGTGTCTGTCAGCTTCCTGTACATACTTCCCGCTCAGGAAACTCAAAAACTATTTTTAGTTTCCCCGTTTCCTTGATGATAACATTTCTTTGTAGATATTGCAACAATAAAAATACGTTATCTCGATTTATGTATAATTTTTGCACAATCAACACAAATCTCAATTATTGGCCGGCGAATAATTTACAGAGTTCTGACACTCACAATTACATTTCTGCTCAGGCGTACCATCTGCCATATAGCAACAATAAAAAATACGGCATCTCCCAAAGCGGAAATGCCGTATAGTACATCATATATGTTCAGTTGGAATCGCGATTTTCCCGAAAAATATTTCTAGATATAATATTTCTGTCTTTGTATCACTCCTATGGCTGCTCCACATCAAGCACATACAGCTCATGGAGTGCTCTCGTACAGGCTATATAGTGCGCATGTCTTGTGACCATGCTTCCGTCGTAGGTTCCGTCCGTCATGACGTACACTGCATCGAACTCCATTCCCTTTGCAAGGAACTTTGGAAGTACGACCACACCGCCCGCATAGACAACCGACTGATTGGTGATGAGCGTCACCTCGGTGTACTCCGAAAGCTGCTTGTACACTTCGTAGGCGTCTGCCTCGTCATTTGTCAGGATTGCTATGTTGTCGTAGGCGTCCATGTCTCCGTAGCTCAGCTTGTCATTTATGAACTCCACAGCTTCATCCAGTGACTCACACTGTATCTCCTCAGGCACCCTGCCGTGCCTCTCCACGGTATTGCCGCCTACCCCCTCACCGCCAAGTATGCCGTTACAGAACTCTGTGATCTCCGCAGTTGATCTGTACGATGCGAACAACTCCTTGAGCTCATAGCCGCCCTGTCCGTTCCTCTTTGCAAATATCTTCGTCAGAACATCCACAACAGTCTCCTCAGGATCATAGAAGAGCACCTGATACCTGTCGCCGAGGATAGTCTTCTTGCAGCCAAACACCCTGTCTATCACCGCATACTGGAATATATTGTAATCCTGCATCTCATCTATGACGAGGTGCTTGATGTTATTGTAGGAATGACAGCCGTAGAAGTATACCTGCAGATACAATATAGGAAGGATATCCTCATAGCATATCTTTCCATATTCATTTCTGTACTCCGATATACCCGGATATTTCTTCTCCATCTCCGCCAGGAATCCAACATACAGCTCAACCAGATTCCTCTCTGCAAATAAATTTACCATCTGCTTCTGTATCTGCCTTGCCAGATTACGCTTCTTCTCGTCCGGGAACTCCTTTGGTGAATTATCCTCCACCCTGTCTACTATGAAGTATGCTATGTTCTCGAATCTCTCATACACAGGTTTTCTTGCAAATCTTCCATTGAACATGGCAGCTATATCCTCGCCTGTATACTCCACCTTCTGATAGTGGAAATTTCTGAACTTTATACCTGACACATACCTGTCCAGATACTCATTGAAACTGTCGTAGAAAGAGATGGACGACTTGACCTTGATATTTCTCATCCTCTGGTTGTCCTGATCGCCGCTGTCTATAATGAACTCCGACTGATCCAGCTTGCTCTCATATTCCTCCTCTATGAAAAGAAGCTCCTCAAGCAGACTGTCAAATTCCTTCTCAGGCACACTGTTCTCCTCGAGCTCCGGGAGAACCTCTGATATATAATCGCCAAATATACTGTTTGGAGACAGTATCATGACATTGTCACTCTCAAGTGTCTTGTAGTTGTACAACAGCCACGCCAGTCTGTGCATGGCTATGACCGTCTTACCGCTTCCGGCGCGGCCGTCCACTATAAGGTTATACGCCGTGCGATTTCTTATGATCGCATCCTGCTCCTTCTGTATGGTAGCCACCACATTTTTCATCTTAACACCACTGTTGCCGCCAAGGGCCTCCAGCAATATGGCGTCGTTGATGTTGGAGTCAGTATCCACCGCGTCTTTAAGTCTGCCATTTGACACCAGAAACTGTTTCTTCTCCACTATGTCTCCAGAAAACTCGTCATCTTCCATGTCATCCACATGGACATTGTAGGATGCCGGTCCCTTTTCATAAGCATAATACATAGAGGATACAGGTGCTCTCCAGTCGTACACAAGCTGCTGCCCATTCATATCTGACTGATAACCGCTCATACCCACATATACCGGGAGATACTCTTCGTCATCTTTATATTTGAATACAAATTTGCCAAAGTACGGCACCTTCTTCTGGTGCTCATACACCTCCAGGCGCTTCGCAGCTCTTCTGAGGAATGCCTCATCATTGTTCACCGACTGCATGTTCTGCAGGAACTCCTCGTCGTCCATGTCTCCATGGCTATCACGCATGTACTTCTTCTGTTCCTTTATATTGTCCTTTCCAAGCTCCATGGAGCCCTCAGTTATACTGATGCTGTAGTCGAGCTCCATCTCCACATTGTCAAAATAATCCTCTTCATCCTCCATCGTGGAGATCTTGTATTTTTCCAAATTCTTATTTTCTGCCATCTTATCTGCCTTTCGCTATTTTACCTTTACGCGCTGTACACTGCTCCAGCCGCCATAAATGGTCTTGCCGCCAACTCTTCTGTAGGTTCTCATCCTCACATAATAATATTTTCCTGAGAACAGAGAGCTTATCCTGCGTCTGAGTTTTGTGGACTTATTTATCGTTGCCACCTTATATCTGTCAAATTTCGACGATGTACTGTACTGGATCTGATACCCGCTGACATACCTGACCTTGTTCCATGTTACATCCATCGTCTTTCTGGAATTTGATCTGACCGTTTTCGCCTTGCATCCCGGCATCCTGTACAACCTGACCCCCGCAGTATCATACGAGCTTGCAGAAGTACCCTTGAACGCCTTGACCGTGTATGTATAGTTTCTGTAATTAGTCATATTCTTATCGACAAATGTGAGCGTTCCCGCTGACAGCACCTTGTACTGCTTCCATCCGTTCTGCCCCGGTGCCTTGCGGTATATTTTGTATCCACTCGCGCCCTTTACTTTGTTCCAGGATACCTTCACGCCGGAATATGCATTCTTCACGTTGTACTTCGGCTGGGTAAGTCTGACCAGTGCCTTTGTAGCCGCCGGCTGTCCCTCGGCCGTGCCGTTCACGCCCCTCACCGCATATCTGTATCTGATTCCAGCCGCCGCAGTCTTGTCAGTGTATGTTCTGACTCCTGAACCTTTTATCTCAGCTATACATTTGTATGCGCTTGTCGCAGTTTTCCTGTATATCTTATACCCACTTGCATTATCCGCCGAAGTCCACGACAGTCTCAGTCCATCCTTCGCATTTCCAAGACTTTCCACCGCACAGGTTCCGACCTTTGTCTCCGGATGTTTTCCGCCAAATGTATTAGCAAAATAATCCGCCATGTATGGACAACCGTAACCGTAGTATTTATCCTTTCCCGCTGTTCCCAGATCCACGGAATATGAGATAAGTCTATTCTTCAACTGGTCACTGTCAAGCTCTGGCTCCGCCAGCTTCACGTAGGCCGCCGCCGCTGATATATGCGGAGCCGCCATGGATGTTCCTGAAGTGGAAAACCCATGATTTGTTCCGGTCTTCCACGCCGATGTTATTTTCGTTCCGGGAGCGGAAAAATCTACGGCATTTCCATAGTAAGAATAGCTATCGTCAAATTTCACCGCATCCGTCGATATCATGTCTGCTGTCTCCTCCGTTCCAGCCTTCTGCATAAGCCCCGACACTGTTATCACATCCCTGCTGTCCGCAGGATATGACACACCTTCCACGTCGCTGATCTCCCAGTTGTTCACAGTGCTATTCGTATTGCCTGCTGCCACACACATGATGACGCCATCTTCTTTTGCACTTTTTAACAATTCGTCAAGCTTCGACCTGGTGTTGTCACTTGCATTTTTACCATAGAAGCAGAAGCTCATATTGATCACGTCCGCACCGCTGTCAAGCGCAGCCATGATTCCCTGCTGTACCGTTGACACCGTGGTTGCTCCCCGGCTTGTGAAACATTTGATGATCGTGAGCCGGACATTGTCCGGTGTCGCATCCGCTATTATACCCGCCACATGACTTCCATGTCCCATGTTGTCTCCGTAGTCGCTCCGGTCTTCGCCCTCGCAGCAGTTCATACTTCCTTCCTCATTTATCCTGCCTTCAAACAGAGTATCCGAGGAATTAACTCCGGTATCTATGACCGCCACATTTACCTTAGCATCCAGCTTGTACTCCGACACCTCTGCCTTCAGCCTGTCCATTCCCATGTACCTTGTGCCCCAGCTTACAGCCTTATATGTCTCCGATGCGGCAAGCATGGCATCAACGTTCCGCTGTTCAGCATACGAATTTGAATCCAAATCTGAATCCGCCAGCACATCTTCTGAATATATGACCTGATCAAGCATACATTTGTCAGGCTCGTACTCTTCCTGAAGCTTTTCGTATGCCTGTTTCGTCGCTTCCTCGGTATCGTAGCCAAGCACATAGTAATCGTATTTGTCATAGCAGATGACTGTTGTCGCGCCATAGGTCTCCGGCACTTCATCTGTATACAATATGATCCTGCGAAGACTGTATATGTCGGCTGACTCACTGCTGTACATTGCCGTGGCGTCGACATTCGCTCCTCTATCCATCACATCGGCCGAGTTTACCACATCAGCTTCGTCCATGGAATCTCTAAGCTCTGACACACTGGTTACGTATTCTACATTTTCATAATCCTGCGCGTACACCTTGGTATATGTGCCAGGCGCTGCCAGCCCACCTGCCAGCACCACACAGGCAATCAGGTACGACCACCTTTTCCTTCTCACCTATATTCCTCCTGTATATAAAAACAGCTCTTTAAACCACATAGTTATCTTTTAGTATAACATAAATGTGCCGCAGATGGTGAGTAATATCTGTAACCCAAAGCCTCCACAGCACATATTTTATATCAGAGGTATATAAACCTCTGACAACACAATACGGAGGTAAAGTAATGGCAACATTCACTAATCAGGCAACTCTGTCCTACAACGGAGGATCCACCAATTCCAATATCATAACTGGAGAAATCATTGAAGTCCTCACAGTCTCCAAGACGGCTGTGGTGGACACCTACCAAACACCGGATAAGATCACGTATGTGATAAGTCTCATCAATTCCGGAACTACCACACTCACAGGTCTGTCTCTCACAGATAATCTGGGAGCATATGCAGTGGGAAATACAACAGTATATCCTCTCACATATATTCCGGATTCCATCAGATACTACACCAATGGAACTCTGGTAGCCCCTCCGGCTGTCGGTGCTGCAGCTCCGCTGACACTCACTGGAATCTCCGTTCCAGCGGGTGGAAATGCTACTATTATATATGAGACAACAACAAATGAATTTACACCTAGAGGCAATGAGGATTCCGTGACCAACACTGTTACAGTAACCGGCGCAGGACTTACCAACGCAGTCACTGCAACTGAGTCGGTTTCCCCTGTTGCAGCTCCCGATCTCGCCATCACAAAGTCTGTGAGTCCTAGCATAGTTGCAGAGAATGGTCAGATCACTTACACCTTCCTTATAGAGAACTACGGCAACACCGAGGCATCCGCAAGTGACAACGTCATCATCACAGATACCTTCAATCCGATCCTCACCGGAATCACTGTGACATACAATGGAAATGCATGGACAGCGCCAGCCAGCTACACCTACAATGAAGCAACAGGCGAGTTCGCAACAGTTGCCGGACAGATCACTGTTCCAGCAGCAACATTCACACAGAATACAGCCACGGGAGTCATCACCACAACACCGGGAACGGCAACCGTGACCGTCACAGGAACCATCTAGCTGGCATGAGCCTGTCCGGGTCGGCAACCTGACAGCTTTGGGAACATTTCCCACAAAATAGCAAAAAAAAGAAAATTTTGTGCTCAAACTCCCGGATTCCCACTGAAAAGATACACGACTTCTAATCCATGTATCCTTTCCAGGGATTCGGAGGATTTACAGCACAAAATTTTCTCTTTTTTTCATAATACCTGAACACAGCTTGACACATCACTCCACATTCTTGAGCGCCTCGTCCATAGGAATCTTCTTTATCCTCTTCATCTGCAACAGTGAGATCACCAGATAGCAGGTAAAGCTGAGCACGAACATGAGTGGGAATATCCATGGTGCCATGTATATCGGCATCCATCCGCTTAGCATATCTATCAGCATTGCCCTGTATATCACCTTGATCGACAGGTAACTGAGCAGTATATCGAGCAGTGTCACCACCGCAACCATGACAGTTGTGGATGACAGATACAGCTTACTGATCTCCTTTGTGTCATATCCCAGTATCTTAACCATGGATATGGACACCGTGTTCTTCTCCACTATTAGTTTTGTGAGCAGATATACGAGAAGCATGAACATAACAAGTGAAAATACAACCACTATGTAGAACATACCTCCCATGGACTTGGTGAGCTGTCTGGACACCTTTATCATGTCATCCTTTGTGATCTCTGACACTAAATGATCCTCTATATCGGTCAGCTTGTCATTCGAGAAATAGCCGGTGAAGTAATCCTCGTCCTTGTCAAATATTTCTCTGAAATCACCCTCTGTCACGAACACCGCAAGGGCTGCCGGATACACCACAGAACCCGTCACCTTGAGCTCATATGTGTCATCAGTATAGCTCTCCTTGAGCTCAAGTTTGTCGCCATCAACTATCTCATATTTGTCTGCGTAGCTGTCAGATACCAGCACATCTCCGTCGTCCAGCTTAACCGGGAAATATTTACTGTCCGAGTGTATTCCATACACCATGATCTCATCATCTATATCTCCGGCCGTCCTTAGCGTCTTCATACAGTAGGTTTCCGCATTATTATTTGCCGTCTCCACCTGTGAATCCAGAACATACTGGTGGTCAGCTACCATATTATCCAATATGTCATTCTGATAGTGCTTCAGCATAGGATTCAACATAAGTCCGAACATCAGCAGAACCTGTGCGAAGTAAATTCCAAGAAGCATGACCACATATCCTGGAATGTTCTGAAGTATGACACGGGTCTTGAACCTTGTCATGAACTTCCAGTGAGGCAGCTTCACCGCCTTCTTTCTTTTTGATCTGCTGAGATCATGCCTCAGGAACCTCAGTGGTGAGAGCTTCAGTTTGCTGTTTACCACTAACAGGTTCACAACGATCATGATTATAAGAGGTATGACTGTGGTAAGCACAAATGCATCGGCATTCCAATACGTCACATACTTAGTGAGGGAATAGCTTCCATAGTAAAGCTGCGCACCCATATCCTTAAACACCGAATAGCCCAGCACGTTTCCCACCACTGATGCCACAAATGTAACTATGACAGGAAGTGATATGTAGTGAATAAGCAGCTCGCCCTTCGTATATCCTGAAGCCCTCAATGTTCCAATAACCGACGCTTCCTTTGTCAGAGTGTTGCTGATGGTTACCGCAAATATAAATGCAAGTATAACTATGACGATGTATTCAAACCATTTCATCATATTTGTATCACTGCCAATATCATCCCCTGCAAAGTTGATCGCCTGGTTCTGATACCTTGGAATGTAGCTCTCCACCGTAATGCCGTTCATGACCGCCTGTGTATACACAGTCTCAAGAAGGTCATCCGCCAGCTTTTTCTCATCGTTCTCCTCATCCGGCATTCCATCATCGTACATCCATGAATACGACCAGGTCTTATTTTTCTCCGGGAGATCATCAAATTCCTCATTTGACACAACCGCAATTCCGAATATCGTGGCATCAAACATAGTGTCATTGTTGTTCTGGAACATGGTACTGTAGTCGGAGAGTGCCACAAATCCGCACACGCTGTATACCTTGTCACCCGCTTTTATATCATCACCGATCTCTATATCGTTGTTCACCGCATACATTCTGTCAATGGCGATCTCATCAGTTCCTACAGGAAATTCACCATCCATCAGGCACATTTTATTTACATCGTGTCTTGGTGCGAATATCCTCAGTGTCCTTCCCCCATCATCTGCAGCATCATTTACAGAATTCACCGTATCATCTTTTGTCTCTGCATTGCCTTCCACATTACCACTATTGCCATCAGAGTCTGATCCGATCTTACTCATAGGCAGTTCATAATACGACATATCATAGAGCTTCACGCCCTCATCCTCTATATTGTCCTTCATATTGTCAGACGCCTCATCCGACAGATCAAAATGTCCGTCCTCCACGTTGTATTTGTCAAATGTATTGTCGTAGGTTTTCTTCATGCTCTCACCTGCAACCATGAAGCCCGACACCATTCCCGTCGTGATGACCATGAACAGGAATATGACTATATATTTTCCAAGCTCTTCCTTCAGTTCCTTTGGAATTCTTCTCCACAATGGATTTCTCATAACAGATCCCCTTTCCTATTGAACATCTACCCTGTCTGCCCAATTACCAGTCAAGCTCTACAGCGGATATCTTGTTCTCATTTACAATGTTGCGTCTTATCATGCCGTCCCTGAGCTTCACAGTCCGGTCCGCCATATTCTTGATGGCATCATTGTGGGTGACCATGATTATTGTGTTGCCATACTTCTGGTTCACATCCTCTATGAGCTTAAGTATCTCCTTGGAAGTGTTGTAGTCAAGGGCACCTGTCGGCTCATCACAGAGAAGTATATCAGGATTCTTCACGATTGCCCTTCCAATCGAGGTCCTCTGCTGCTGTCCACCCGACAGCTGATTTGGGAGCTTATGTCTGTGATCATAAAGCCCCAGAGTCTTTAACAGATCATCAACATCAAAAGGATTATCACTAAGGTATGCTCCAACCTCCACATTCTCCTTTACATTGAGATTAGGTATGAGATTATACATCTGGAATACATAACCGAGATGCTTTCTCCTATATCTGGTCAGTGTCTTCTCATCCATATCCCCTGTCTTCTCTCCATCTATGGAGATATAACCGGAATCCGGGCTGTCGATCCCACCTATGATATTGAGCAGAGTTGACTTGCCAGACCCCGATGGGCCAAGCAGCACACAGAACTCGCCCTTTGCGACCTCAAAATCAATTCCTCTAAGTACCTCAGTTCGGTTCTCCCCTGAACCGAAGCTTTTCTTTATCCCACTGATCTTCAAAAAACTGTTGTCTCCCATGATTCTCTCCTTTTCCACATTTTATATTCTCCATAAACGCATCGCATAGCTCTCATGCCGTACGTTGATATTTAAACGCATGATTATATGTTCATATATTTATTAGCACATATGTAGGCTCTGTGTCAACTATATTAGTGATAAATAATATCAAGTATTCTTTTATACACATTTACAGGAGCATTTGGGGATATCCCAGAAAAAAAGAGAAAACCACATTCACATCATATTGATCTGCCTGCTGTTTTCTCTTTTTTACATCTGATACCACACATGTGGCGATCAGAATCTATATTCTCTTATCTCACAGTTCTTTATGCCAAATGCTGCGAATTCCTCATTTGTCATATCATTGAAATACGACTGTACTATTCTTGATATTCCATTGTGGGCAACCAGAAGATATGTCTTCCCGGAATCTTCCGACTCAGCCTTAAGCTCATCTAACAAATTGTACACCCTCTGACACAGATGAACCATGGTCTCTCCGCCCTCATAGTGATCCAGAAAATGCGTCTTCGCCTTGGCGAATATAGCGCCGTTTCTGGCTGTTCCCTCGTATTTGCCAAAACACTGCTCACGGAGTCTCTCCTCGGCTCTCATAGGAATTCCTGTTATCTCGGATATATGTCTTGCCGTCTCCGAAGCCCTGACCAGAGGCGAATACAGGATCTCATCTATGTGATAATCTCCATTCTTTATCATCTCACCAAGCTGCTCCGCCTGCTGATGCCCAAGCTCTGTGAGTTCAATATCCGTGGCTCCACATATCTTGTTTTCCACATTCCACACGGTCTGCCCATGGCGGGTGAAGAACAGTCTTGGGCCAAACTTCTCAACAAGCACCGCCTTTGCATCGTCATATCCCTGTGTTATCCTCTTCTCAACACCTTCAGGCGAAAAGTCAAGCATGCCATCTATGGCACCACCAAGAGGAATGGACGGATATATATGTATCATCTCTGCATCATCGTATCTGTCGGTCTTCCTCTCATCGAGATGCACCACGACAAATTTTCTGTAGCCCTCATCATAGAGAGGCTGTATTGGCACATTATCTCCCCCAAGGAAGAAGCCTCCATCATAATACTTTGTCTTGTCTATCGTCTCCATAGGGAATATGACCGGTATGGCTGAAGAAGCAAGAAGTATACGTTCTATCTCCTCCGGTTCCATGCCTGACAGCTGGAATCTCTCAGGAGTAGGCTTGCCCTCCACATTGAGACATGTAGCATAACAGCTCATGTCACTGTTCGACACACCATCAAGTACTGGTGAATTCTCCAGTATGTCCATAAGTCCTTCTCTGGAGAAGAAGCCATCCTTTATCCTCATGCCTTTTGCCACAGCATCCAGTCCTATGCACTCTATTGCACTCTGTATGACTGGATTGTCTATGGTCGCGAGCTTCTCCTTGATGGACTCGAACCATTTGTTGCGTTTATCCTCATCGATATCCTTGTTGGAAAGTATCCTGTCGTTGGTTATGTCGTACCACATCTGTGTAGCCTTATCCAGATCACCACACGCATACAGTGCCGCGTTCAGCGCACCGACCGAGCTTCCTGACACCGCCTTTATATCGATCACATCTCTGTACTCCTCAAGAGCCTTCCACACTCCGATCTCATAGGAGCCACGGCCACCACCGCCACCGAGCACCAGACCGTATCCTTCCTTAACCGGCACATCCGGCTGCCCGTCCTGACCGCCCAGTTCCGTGTAATGCATCTGCTTCTTCTGCGATATAGTCTCCTCTATCGCCTTATGAAGCTCCCCGGCCTTTTCCTTTATCTCCTCTGTTCTCTCCTGAAGCTCCTGTATAACCTTTTCTTTATCCATATATTAATCCCCCTTACTATTCCATAATAAAGCTGCTCTATCCAATATTGTCATCTGATATATCCACCAATTATGATCATATGTGTGTTTCATTTTAACATGTCAGCAACTATACCCACAACCTTATACTCACTATATTCAGAAGCTTTACCATTTATAGAACATTTATTTACGCTTTATATATTATTTCTTTTATGAACATATTTCTTTAACATCCGATACACAGAATGTACACAGTACCATCTTATTATATATACAGATTGATGAGGACAGCAGATGTGCGACATGCCCAGGCAGCACCAGCGTATCTGCCGTCACTCAAACTAACAACAATCCAATTTAGATAGATGGGAGGCCGGATACCTCACAAGTCCGGTCACAACACCTAAAACCTTCCTTTATAACTTTATAAAAAAGACGGATATCAGACAATGAAACTTTTACCCATTTTCCATTTCTGACATCCGTCTTTTTGTATATATCAATTATTCTACAAGTATTTGTACAAGGCACTGCCACTCTCAGCCCTGCCGATCATGCTAAGTGCGATCCTGTCTCATGGTGTACCACCATTTGAAAACTGCACTTCCTATGATTATCACATATCCTATAATGCTCAGCATGTCAGGGATCTGATCCAGGAATACAAATCCCAGTATAGCCGCAAATATGACCTGACTGTAGTCAAATACCGATATCTCCCTGGCTGGAGCCTTCTGGTATGCTGCGGTTATACTGAACTGTCCACCAGCCGCCGCAAGTCCGGCACAGAGCAGGCACACAATCTGCTGCCATGTCATAGGTGCGTGGTCCAATATGATAAATGGAAGCGTCACCAGACATGAGAATACAGAGAAACACATGACTATGACCGGTCCGCGCTCCCCCTGTTTTCCAAGCTTTCTCACATAGGTGTAGGCTATTCCTGCCCCAAGGCCGCCTGCCACACCAACCATGGCATACAGAAAATCCATATGAAACGAAGGCTTCACAACGAACAAAGCACCTGTAAATGCCAATGCCACGGATGCCCACTCTATCTTATTTGCCTTCTCCTTGAGCACAAAGTATGATGCGATGATAGCAAAGAACGGAGAAAGCTTGTTGAGGATATTGGCATCCGCAATATTCAACTTGTCAATTGCGTAGAAATTACATATCAGCCCCGTCGTTCCACATATGCTTCTCGCCGCGATTCCCGGCCAGCTGCTCTTCTTTATCTTGAATTTCTCCTCAGTCCTCATGAGCATGGCAATGGCCACAACAGCGGCCACCGCATTTCTGAAAAATGCCTTCTGCATGGTCGGAAGATCCCCCGACAGTCTCACGAAGAATGTCATCAGCGAGAAAAAGAACCCTGCCATGATTATGAACAGGATTCCCTTGTATTTATCTTTTATTACCAGTCTTTTTGCCATTTGATCAACTCCCGATAATGATAAAATGCCGCCAGGTCCCGCAGCACTTTATCTATTTGAAAGCATCATCCTTGAGCCCATGCTCATACAGATACTGCTCCCACAGACTGTAATACTGCGCCTGCAAATGTATGTCATCCCAGGTATAGTCCTTTACAAGACCACCCTTGCCATCGTCCACAACCGTATTCATATCCAGATAGAAAAGCTTTATTCCATCAGCATATGCAGCTATGGCACCATTCTTGTCATCGATATTGTCATTGTTCACAATATCGTGGCTTGCCGAATAGTCGCTGGATACATGCATGCAGCCCATCATAAAGATCACTGCGTCCGGCTGAAGCGCCTGTATCTGGGCCACCGCATCGATATATGTGGATGCGTATGTCTCCGTATTGTAACCCGCCTCATTTATGCCGAGCATGATGTATATCTTTTTGAATTGTTTGCTCTTAAGCAGCTCTGTGAGTGTCTTTGTTCCATTTGAGGCGATCTTCTCACCCATCAGTCCAAATGAAGTAAGGCCCTCCATATATGCAAATTCTGCATTGTCCAGTCCGGAATACAACGCCAGTCCTTCCACTCTGGAATCACCTATAAACAGAGCATCGTCAAAATAAGACTTGTCAACCTTTATATATGGGTACTGGGTCTCAAGAGCGATCTGTGTGAGATCTCTGTAGCAGCTATTTCTTGCCTTTCTCTTCTTAACCTTCTTGTATTGAGTCTGTCTTGTCACCGGAGCAGCCGAACCGCCTGTATCTATGGTTGCTTTTTCCGTAGTTGCCTTTTCGGTGGTCGCTTTCTCTGTAGATTTCTCTGTTGTCTTCTCCGTGGATGCATTCTCAGAAGTCTGCTTCTCCGTGGATTTCACCTCCGTTGTCTGCTCCTCTGCAGCCGCACTGCCCGTGGACTCCGACGTCAGCTCGCTCTTTCCCGGAGCATCCGTGCTTGTTGCGTCAGTTCCGGTTGCCACCCTCTCATCAAGCAGCACAGTCTGGGCCATAGGATGATGAAAGCTGACATCCCATTTATACACGCCAAGCGCAGCTCCCACATAACCGCCTGCGGTAACTATCACGCCGGATATTATGAGTATCGAGAACAGTGGACAGCCTTTTATCATTTGCCATAATTTCTTCATCTGCCCACCTCCTAAAATCTAAAATAAAGGAATGGATTGGAGCCACCCTTTGCTATCTGATATACACAGAACCAGAACAGTGCGAGCATTACAAGCTTGCATACCCAGTTCTTGTAGAATTTCTCTATGAGCTTTCTAGGCCACGGTGTACAGAAGATCACGCAGATCAGCAGTAGCCACCAGTATGTGTGTCCCAGCATGATCAGCTTGTCCATGGCATGTGTGGTGACTGATCCCTCTATGTTCATGCCAAACATTCTCTTCAGGTACAGTCCCAGAAGCTTCAGATCAGATATGTTAAATATTGTCCATGATATCGGTATCAGGAAGAACATGTACACATGGCCAAGAACCTTCACCTTGTCAAATACCTTGCCAAGGAACAGCTTCTCCATGAGAAGGAACACGAACAGGAACAAGCCCCATATCAGGAAATTCCAGTCCGCACCATGCCACAATCCGGTAAACATCCACACAGTGAACATGGCAAGTATCATTCTGAGCTTTCCCTTTCGGTTGCCGCCCATCGGTATGTACACATACTCTCTGAACCAGCGTCCGAGTGTAACATGCCAGCGTCTCCAGAAATCTGTGAGGGAATGTGCCATATAAGGATCGACAAAGTTCTCCGGTATCCTGAAGCCAAGTATAAGGCCAATTCCTATTGCCATCACGGAATAACCCATGAAATCAAACAGGAGCTGGAATGAATATCCCCATGAACCAAGCCATGCGGTCACAGTGTTTATTCCATAAGGGCCAACCGTCTGCACATCGTTCCACAGACTGGCTATCTTATTTGCCAGAAGCACCTTGTACGCAAGTCCCAATACGAACAGTGTCGCACCGCGCTCTATATCGTCCGCCTTGACCTCTCTGTGATCCAGCTCAGGCTTCACCTCATCGTAGTTGACTATAGGGCCGGCTATGAGCTGAGGGAACATGCTCACATATGTTCCGAACTTGATTATACTCTTGTCCGCCTGATACTTGAGCCTGTACACGTCAAATATATACGATGTTATCTGGAACGTATAGAAGCTTATTCCAAGCGGCAGCGTGATCGCCACGCTATCAAATATCTTTGTTCCCGCTGCAGTGTTTATTATCTCTATAAAGAAGTTGATATATTTGAATATGAACAACATTCCAAAATCAAACACCATAGCCACCGCCAGCCAGCAGTTTCTCTCAAATGAACAGTCGATCTCCGAATATACTTCTATATCATAAAAACGCTTGATTCGTCTTGCCACCGAATAGTTAAATATAATAGAAAACATCATCAAGAACACGTATATGGGTTCGCCATACGCGTAGAACACAAGGCTGCCTAAAAGCAGTACAACATTCCTGTACTTCGGCTTTGTCACAAAATAGATAAGCAAAAATAAAGGCAGGAATCTAAATAAGAACTCCATGCTCGAAAAAACCATAATATACTCCTTAAATAAATACTCAGTCCAGTGTGAGTATAAATACTTTTACCACTTATGTCAACCGACACTAATCCTATTTTTTCTTAAAAAAACTATTGTTTTCGACATATTTTCTCACCACCACAACATATGGTACTTCGCCCATATCCACGCCCCTATTAACATAAAAAATGCGTGATCCATATTTCATGAATCACGCATTTTTTCTCTATTCTATATATGATCATATTAAGATCTTATGATATGACACATATCCCTATGCCATGTCTCAGCCTCATCTTACAGATAATCAAGTGGGTTGACATATGAGCCATTCAGGAATACTGAGAAGTGGCAATGTGTACCTGTTGAATATCCTGTTGAACCTGCGTACGCAATGGTCTGTCCCTGTGAAACCACATCGCCAACGCTTACTGCAAGTGATGAGTTGTGAAGGTACATCGTCACAAATCCATTACCGTGATCTATCATAACGTAGTTACCACCACTCTCGCCCCACTCGGCTACCGTTACAACACCTGCATCAGCCGCTGCGATAGGCACTCCGTATGAACATCCTATATCTATACCCATATGATTGGAGCTTGCTCCTGCTGTCGGTGACTCTCTAGGTCCGAAGTAGTCTGTGATAGGTCCTGATACAGGCCATATGAACTGACCTGAACCGGTTGTTGAACCGCCATTGTTACTTCCACTGTTGTCGCTGTCACTGCCTGAGTTATCGCTTCCACCGTTGTTATCCTGCTGCTGTTGTTCAGCTTCTCTCTGCTTACGCTCCTCCTCCAGTCTCTGCTGTTCCTGACGCGCAAGCTCTGCCAGCTTGTCATCCAGCTCTGACTCCTGCTTTGCGTATTCAGCCGCAAGAGCTTTCTGCATCTCAACATCATCACTGTACTTGTTGATCTCCGCATTCTTCTGGCTTATAACATCATCGAGGTCTGCCTGCTTGGTCTCCAGGTCTGCCTTTACCTTCTCTACATCCGCCAGATCATCCTTGAGTGTCTGCTGATACTCTGCTATGTCATTCTTAGTCTTTACCAGCTTGTTGAGCTGCTTCTGGTCATATGTGCTGAGCTGATCAACATACTCAGACTTGTTAAGACTATCCTCAAATGAAGCCGATGACATAAGTGCATCTATGTAAGCAACATCGCCCTCCTCGTAGAGGTACTGTATCCTCTTCTTCATCGCCTCATACTGATTATCCTCACTGACCTGAGCCTCTGCAAGCTTTGTCTGAGTCTCATCTATCTCATTCTGAAGATCCTCAGCCTGCTGTTTCTTCTCCACGATCTGTGTGCTTATATCTGTGGCCTGCTTATCGAGCTCATTTACAGCCGCTGTAAGCTTGTCTACCTTCTTCTGATACTTCTCTGCGTTTGCATTCGCCTCTTCCTGAGCCTGCTGAGCCTCTTCCTTCTGCTGCTCAACATCCTCCTTGGTCTCCTCAGCATGCACGCTGAACACAGGAGCCGCAAATATGGATGTAAACGACATGAGCAGTGCTCCTGTAGTAACCACTGCCACCTGCATACCTTTCTTCTTTATCTTGTATAAATCTATTCTCATCATTCATGCCTCCTAATCGCATTTCATAATGTTATTATCTTTTTGCCCTACTTATCAACATTATAACACATATTGTTCCTAAAAAAGTAATAACAATTTGTGAATTTTTTGTGCATTGCTCTGACCGCATTTAACACTACACTCTCAGGTGCTTTCTTGTGGTAAGAATACTTCCTACCAGACCAACACCGATACCGAGCACAAGTCCGACCGGTACCATAGTCCTGAACAGATCCTGCTGGCTCACAAATGCGAACAGCGTTGTGACAACCTTGAACCTTCCGGCAACGTATGTCAGTATCTTATCGTACATGTAGTACAGAAGGACCAGAGGTATAGCCGAACCGACCGCGCCTATGATCACACCCTCTATGATGAACGGTGCTCTTACAAATACATTTGTCGCACCGATCAGCTTCATGATCCCTATCTCTTCCTTTCGCACTGTGATACCTATGGTGATCGTGTTACTTATAAGGAATATAGATACCAGCATCAGTATCACAACTATTCCTATGGATGCATATCCCACAAGGGATGACAGTGTCGTGATGCTGTCCGCAGTCACGTCAGAACTCTTTACCTTTCTGACTCCTGAAAGGCCCTGGGCAAATGCCACGAACTCCGGCTGTCTTGATACATCCTTGAGTGTGATCTCATATGACGCAGCATTCTTTAACGGGTTATCTCCGCCAAATGCATTCTTTGCAACCTGTGGATCATCGTAGTTCTGATCTGCAAACTTGTCCCATGCCTCATCGGCTGAGATGAAATCCATCGTCTCAACATAATCGACCGTTCTTATCTGTTCACCTATGAGCTGTATGGTCTCATCTGACGCATCCTCGTCGAAGAATACAGATATGGTGACTGTCTTCTCAAGCTCCTGCATACCTGACTGGAAGTTTACAACCACCGCATATATGATTCCGAAAAGGAACAGACATGATATGATGGTTCCCAGTGATGCAAGTGAGAACAGTATGTTTCTTCTTATATTCGCAAAGCCCTGTCTGAGGACATAGAAAAATGTACTAATCTTCATCTATGTAGCCTCCTTCCTTCTCATCACTGATTATAACGCCCTTCTTCAAGGTGATAACTCTCTTCTTCATCTCATTGACGATATCCTTGTTGTGGGTTACCACAACAACTGTGGTTCCTCTCTTGTTAATATCCTCAAGGAGGTTCATGATATCCAGTGAGTTCTTAGGATCAAGGTTTCCTGTAGGCTCGTCCGCCAGTATGATGTCCGGATTGTTGACCAGTGCTCTCGCCATGGCAACTCTCTGCTGCTCACCACCTGAGAGCTCCTTCGGGTATGATTTGTATTTGTCTGCAAGTCCAACCAGCGTCAGCATGGCCGGAACTCGTCTTCTGATATATCTCGCCGGGGTCTGGATGACTCTCTGTGCAAATGCGACATTCTCGTATATAGTCCTGTCCTTGAGAAGTCTAAAGTTCTGGAACACAACCCCTATCCTTCTTCTGACCTTCGGTATATCCTTCCTCTTGATCTTGCCGTAGTCGTATCCGGCAACAGTGATATTGCCCTCCGTAGGATCGAGCTCCTTGAGCAGAAGCCTGAACAGAGTGGTCTTGCCCGAACCACTGCTTCCAACGATAAATACGAACTCGCCTTTCTCTATATTAATATTGACATTCTTGAGTGCCTGATTGCCCCCAGGATATGTCATACTCACGTTCTCTAATTCAATCATAATATCTGTAGTCTCCTTCGACCTGTATCTTTATTTTTCTCCCCTTTACTCAATCCAAGCAGAATTGTAACAATTCTGTAACATTTTGTCAAGTGCTGACATATATTACATATCTTAAGTTTATTTTGGAAATTTCACTATTCAAATTGACCTTAGTGTAAATAAACTTTATAATATTTAACTAAGAAAAAATATGGGAGGATTATTACTTATGGATAATCAAAAAGAAGCCATTCGTGATGCACGTAAGCTTGGAATTCCAAAGATGCTTTTACTTGGATTCCAGCATATGTTTGCCATGTTTGGTGCAACAATTCTTGTTCCGCTTCTCGTAAACGGATACTTCGAGGGTCAGGGACTCTCAATTCAGGTAACTCTTGTATGTGCCGGTCTTGGAACACTGTTCTTCCACTTATGCACTAAGCTTAAGGTACCTGCATTTCTCGGTTCTTCATTTGCATTTCTGGGAGGTTTCTCCACAGTTGCAGACCTTAAAACAGGCATATTCAAGGACATGCCAATGGGCGAAAAGCTTCCATATGCATGTGGCGGTATTGTGGTTGCAGGACTTCTGTATCTGATACTTGCACTGATCGTCAAGCTTGTCGGCGTGAAGCGTGTCATGAGATTCCTTCCACCAGTGGTTACCGGACCTATCATCATATGTATCGGTCTGAGCCTCGCACCATCAGCTATATCAAACGCATCCACTAACTGGCTGCTTGCATTTATCGCACTGGCTGTTGTCATTGTGTTCAACATCTGGGGCAAGGGCATGTTCAAGATCATACCTATCCTCATGGGTGTACTTATCTCATATGGCGTTGCACTCATACTTCACTTCTGTGGTATGACCAACCCTGATGGTTCAGCAATACTCAGCTTTTCTGGAGTTTCAGACGCACATTTTCTCGGTCTGCCACCTTTCCAGATCTGTAAATTTAACTTAACTGCCATACTTGTCATGGCTCCTATCGCCATCGCTTCCATGATGGAGCATATAGGTGATATATGTGCCATATCAGCAACTGTAGATCAGAATTTCCTTGAGGATCCAGGTCTCCACAGAACACTTATCGGTGACGGTCTGGCAACATCTCTCTCCGCACTCTTTGGCGGTCCTGCCAACACAACCTACGGAGAGAACACAGGAGTTCTCGAGCTCAGCCGCGTTCACGATCCAAGAGTTATACGACTGGCTGCCATTTTTGCAGTCATCCTCGGTTTCATACCTAAGGTTGCAGAAGTCATCCGCTCAATGCCTTTCGCCATCATTGGCGGCATAAGCTTCATCCTCTACGGAATGATCTCAGCCATAGGTGTAAGAAATGTGGTTGAGAACCACGTAGACTTCACGAAGTCAAGAAACCTGATCATCGCAGCCGTTATCATGGTATGTGGACTTGGTTTCAAAAATGGCCTTACATTCACGATCGGAGGCACAACTATCACTCTTACAGGACTTGCCCTCGCAGCTATATTCGGCATCCTGCTGAATGCTATACTGCCTGGTAACGACTATACATTTGGTGAGAACACCAAGGGTGATGTAAGCCGTGGACTTGGAATGAATCCACAGAACTCTGACATTGAGGCATAATAATTATCTGTATATTATTTATTAGGAGGTTACACAATATGACAGATTACACAGTTATGACACATCCACTTATTCAGCATAAGATTTCAAAGCTCAGAGATAAGAACACCGGAACTGCCGAATTCCGTGCACTTGTTGAAGAGATCGCCATGCTCATGGGATATGAGGCTCTGAAAGATCTTCCTACCGAGGATGTATGTATAGAGACTCCTATCGAGGAATGCATGACTCCGGTCATCGCAGGAAGAAATCTTGCGATCGTACCTATTCTCCGTGCAGGACTTGGAATGGTCAGTGGACTTCAGGCTCTGGTTCCTACAGCCAAGATCGGACACATCGGTCTGTACAGAGACGAGGAGACTCATGAACCTCATGAGTACTACTGCAAGCTCCCTGATCCTATCGATGAGAGACTTATAGTTGTCACGGATCCTATGCTTGCAACCGGAGGATCAGCTGTTGCTGCCGTTGATTTCATCAAGCAGCACGGCGGTAAGCATATCAAGTTCATGTCGATCATCGCTGCACCGCAGGGAATTGAGAGACTTCTCAAGGCTCATCCTGACATCCAGCTATACGTTGGTCATGTTGACCGCGAGCTGAACGAGAACGCTTACATCTGCCCAGGACTTGGCGATGCCGGCGACAGAATCTTCGGAACAAAGTAAGATCTTTCAGACATGATATTTATACCAGCATAGACATGCCGCAGCCCAGCACATATACTGGGCTGCGGCATGTCTTCTCTTCCCAACATTTTCACACTTCTAACATTTTTATTAAGAATTCTTTTTCGATATCCATTTGCAGGCCTTTCATGTTATCATATAGAGACTGGAGGTCTTTTTTATGGAATCACAGAAGAGATATACGAAAAAACAGAGAACACTGGACATTATCGAGAGGCTGAAGAAGGAATATCCTGACACAGTATGCACCCTCGATACTTCACACGCATGGCAGCTTCTTGTCAGTGTCCGCCTGGCGGCGCAGTGCACTGATGCAAGGGTGAATGTGGTAGTCCAGGATTTATTTGCCAAATATCCAGGAGTAAAAGAACTGGCTGCTGCCGATGTCAGTGACATCGAGGCCATTGTGAGACCTTGCGGACTGGGGAAGAGCAAGGCCAGAGATATTAGTGCATGTATGAATATGCTTGTTGATTCCTATGATTGCCAGGTTCCTGACAGTCTTGATGAGCTGCTTAAGCTCCCCGGCGTAGGCCGCAAGAGCGCAAACCTCATCATGGGTGATATCTACGGCAAACCTGCCATTGTAACAGATACCCACTGTATACGCCTTGTCAACCGAATGGGACTGGTTGACGGGATAAAAGATCCGAAGAAGGTTGAGATGGAACTGTGGAAGCTTGTACCTCCAGATGAGAGCAATGACTTCTGTCACAGGCTGGTGGATCACGGCAGATCCGTGTGCACAGCCAGAACGAAGCCACATTGCGACGCATGTTGTCTAAGCGACATATGCAAAAAGATCATCTGATTTATCATACAAACGGAAAGGAGTTACTTATATGGAGTATATGGAGAATCTGACAGAATACGTGGAGAAGCAGGCTTCTCTCTGTCAGCAGCATGATGTGATAGACAAAGAGCTCTATGCCAGATACGGAGTAAAAAGAGGACTGCGTGATGAGAATGGGCAGGGAGTTCTGACCGGTCTTACCAATATATCACAGATCATAGCATTTAAGGATGTGGATGGCCAGAAGGTTCCGTGTGACGGACAGTTATTGTACAGAGGCTATGATGTACAGGATCTCGTAAAAGGCGGCAAAGGAAAACGCCATATATTTGAGGAAGCTGCTTATCTTCTTCTCTTCGGAGAACTGCCTACCGAGGCTCAGCTCTCAGAATTCAGCAGTGTCATCGCCGAGTCCATGAACCTGCCGACCAACTTTACCCGTGATGTCATCATGAAAGCACCTAGTGTGGATATAATGAACTCCATGACAAGAAGTGTGCTGACTCTGGCTTCATACGATAATCAGGCTACCAACCTGGATATAGACAATGTTCTCAGACAGTGTATCGGTCTCATCGGAACATTTCCTATGATGGCTGTGTATGGTTATCACGCATACAACCATTATGAGAACGACGGAAGTATGTACATTCACAGACCTGACAAGGATGCTTCCGTGGCTGAAAACATCCTCAGGATGCTCAGGCCTGACATGAAGTATACCGAGCTTGAGGCAAGAGTTCTTGACATAGCACTTCTGCTTCACATGGAGCACGGCGGTGGTAACAATTCCACATTCACCACAAGAGTTGTAACGTCATCCGGCTCTGACACATACTCTGCCATTGCCGCCGCCCTTTCATCCCTCAAGGGAAGGAAGCATGGTGGTGCCAACCTGCAGGTTATGAACATGATGGACGATATCAAGGAGCACATAAAGGATTACCATGACGAAGAGGCCATAGAGGCATATCTGGATAAGCTGCTGAACAAGCAAGCCTACGACCACAAGGGACTCATCTATGGTATGGGCCATGCCGTTTACTCACTGTCAGACCCAAGAGAAAAAGTATTCAAGTCATTTGTCGAACAGCTTGCCGCTGCCAAGGGCAGGGACGAGGATATGACTCTGTACAACAACATTGAGAAGATCGCGCCAAAGCTCATCGCCAAGGAACGCAAGATATACAAGGGTGTCAGCCCTAACGTAGACTTCTACAGCGGATTCGTGTATGAGATGCTCGGAATTCCTAGGGAGCTCTACACACCGCTCTTTGCAGTGGCACGTATAGTTGGATGGAGCGCTCACAGAATCGAGGAGCTTGTCACCACGGACAAGATCATCAGACCGGCATATAAGAGTCTGGTTAAGTATAGAGAATATGTAGACAGAGACGCCAGATAGTCAATGTGTTTTCAATAACCTTAAAGCCCTGTCAGACTTAACATTCATATGTATCCATAATATGAGACCCATATGAATGTTAAGTCTGACAGGGCTTTATGTTTTTCCTGTTTCTAGTTTGTATCCCCACTTCAATTCAGATCCCAATTAAAATATCCGGGATACATATCACAGACAATTATTTGATCTTCTCAATGAAATCGAGAAGATCATACTTGGATATAGCTCCGACACTCCTCGATGCCTCAACACCATTCTTGTACAGTATCAATGTCGGAACACTGAACACCTTATTGGCAGCCGCAAGTCCAGGATTCTCATCCACGTCCACACTGAAGAAATCCACTTCACCATTCAGTTCATCTGCAACCGTGTGAAATACCGGTGCCATCATCTTGCATGGTCCGCACCATGTTGCTGAGAAATCCGCAACCGCCACACCGCATGCCTTTATATCTTCAAAATTATCGCCTTTTACCGTTTTTACCATACTGATCATCCTCCATTCTATTGTGATGAACACACGCATCACGCTGTGCTCCACACACATCTGTATATTTTCATTTCATAAACATTCCAGATAATATCTGCTAATATTCTGCCCTTATGTTCAGCTATCTACTCATGATTTATACGTACATTTTGTCATATTCTGTCGGCCCGGTCAACAATTCTTACAGATTATTTTTATTATTTAAAATCATCTTTTAACTACAAAACTGCCCTCCTCACTAATGTTCCGGAATCCCGGGTACTCATCACAGTGAAGAGGGCAGCTTTATTTTATATTCTATATGATTCTACGCTTCGATCATCAATATAATTCTATGCTCCGATCATCAATCCAGCAGCTTCTTCATACTGTCAAGACTTATGAGAAGCGTCGATGAATTGTGAAGCAGTGCTGATGTGGTTGGCTGGATAACTCCCATCACGCCCAGGATGATAAGTCCTGTGTTGATGGTCACTATCTTGCGATAGTTCCTGTTGATCCTGCTCATCAGCTTATTACTGAGTTCCTTAAGTGTTACGAGCTCGTACAGATTGTCCGCACTGACAGTTATATCTGCGATCTCTCTGGCAATCTCCGCGCCATCACTTACGGCAATTCCAGCATCGGATGCCGACAGTGCAGGTGAGTCATTGATTCCATCTCCCACCATGATGACCTTTCGACCCGCAGTCTTCTCAGCCTCGACAAACTTTGCCTTGTCCTCAGGAAGGACCTCTGAGTAATACTCATCCACCCCTACCTGCTCTGCAATAGCCTTGGCCGTTCTGTCACTGTCTCCTGTCATCATGACAACCTTCTTGATTCCCAGCTTCTTGAGCCTTGAAACAACCTCAGCCGACTCAGGTCTGACCGGATCCTTGATGGATATGACTGCTGCCAGCCTGCCATCGATTCCCATGAACAGATGTGAATGAGTCTTGGACAACGACTCGTACAGCTCTATCTTATCCTCAGGTATCACACAGCCCTCATCCTCAAATACGAAATGATAGCTTCCTATGACAACCTTCTTGCCGTCTATGCTTGATGAGATACCGTGAGCCACAACATACTCAACCTTGGAGTGCATCTCCTCATGCTCCAGCCCCTTGGCTGCAGCTCCTGCCACAACCGCTCTTGCCATGGAATGAGGGAAATGCTCCTCCAGACATGCAGCTATCCTGAGCAGTTCATCAGGATCTCTTCCGTCAAATGATACGACGCGTACAAGCGTAGGTGATGCCTTTGTAAGTGTTCCTGTCTTGTCAAATACTATCGTGTCTGCATCAGCTACAGCCTCCAGGAATTTGCCGCCCTTGACTGTGAGGTGATGCTTGTTTGCCTCCTGTATAGCAGACAATACCGCTATAGGCATGGACATCTTCAGTGCACATGAATAGTCGACCATGAGCACCGCAAGTGTCTTGGTGATATTCCTTGTTAAAAGGTATGTGAGGATAGTTCCACCGAGAGTCCATGGCACAAGACCATCTGCAAGATGCTCTGCCTTGCTCTCAAGTCCTGACTTAAGCTTCTCAGACTCCTCTATCATCGCAACAACTTTATCATATCTGCTGGTCTTACCAGTCTTTACAACTCTGACTACCAGCTCACCTTCCTCAACAACTGTACCTGCATATGCACTGTCTCCGTGTCCCTTGTGGACCGGTACTGACTCTCCGGTGAGGGATGCCTGATTGACCATGCCCTCGCCCTGATCCACAACACCGTCAAATGGAATGACATTGCCCATATGAACCACTACCAGATCATCCTTTGCGATCTTCGCACTGTCCATAAGTACATCACAATCATCCACACGCACCCATACCTTATTGATATTGAGTGACATGCTTCTTGCCAGTCCATCCACCGACTTCTTATGTGTCCACTCCTCAAGGATCTCACCGATCTCCAGAAGGAACATGACTGATCCCGCTGTCGCGAAATCATTTGTCAGAATGGATGCTGTTATGGCTGTTGCATCGAGAACCGGCACCTCAAGCTTCCTGTTCGCAAGACACTTGAGCCCCTTGCCTATATACTTGAGAGCTTTGACGGATGTCAGACAATACCGAAGCGGCATTGGCATGATCCATTTCTTGGTCATGTACCAGGCGGTCTTCCAAAACAGCTTGTCCTCATACTGTCTGTTCATGACTCTGCCTGATGTCTCTGTGAGATCCGCCGGAACCTCCACCCTGTCATATCCAAACTGTCTCAGCGCATCTATCACCGCTGCACGGTCACCATCATATATGATGATCGCGTCACAGGTTCTGTCGTGCACCTTGACCTCTTCCACTGCCTCACAGTTCTCCAGATAATACTGAAGTATGTCGGCCTGTGCCATGGTCATGCGGCTCTGTGCCATGTGTATACGCAGACGATTCTTTGTTTCATTTAAAATAGAAAACTTCAAGATCTTCGCCTCTTTCTTATGTTTTGTCTTATACTGATTACTCTTCTACAGTCTCTGCTGCATCAGCGCTCTCAGCCTCTGTGCACTCAGTATCCTCAAAGTCAGCCTCTGCTGCCTTCTGTGCTCTTGCCTCGTTGATATCCTTTGCTCCTGCGTAGATATCACCACAGTTCTCCTGGATAGTATTTGCTGTCTTCATGACACAGTCCTTTGCTCTAAGAACACCAGCTGTACAATGTGTATATACGTTCTTTGCATCCTTGCTTGAGAGAACCTTGATACCAGCTGTTCCAAATAATACTCCACCTGCAAATATTCCAAGCTTCTTCCAGTTTACCTTCTTTAATGCCTTCATCATGATTTTGTCCTCCTTGATTATATATTTATTCTGATTAATGATATGACCACTTATACGCAAGGTGGATTATATGACAGGCTTCGCCGTGATTCGATTTTTCTAATCACGGTTTGTTCAATCAAACTCTCCTTAACGTAAAAAATGCATTCTCGATCTTCGTACTGTAGAAAGAGTCTGCATCTGTTTCGTGGCTTTTTATTTGCTGTAAGTATAGCACTGCCCCCTGGCGTTAGTCCAATATAACATTCGCAATTTAAATGACTTTTTTTCTCAATAAGTATCAACAAGCTATCTTACACTTGTGACATTTTGTAAGGTTGCTTTTTTTCCTTCTATATACTATCTTATTACTATTGGCAAAGTCATATATACAAAGGAGATTCCATGTATGGATAATTTCAATATCAAAAGTATTCTGGTAATATTATTTTTATTTTTCATAGGATGCATCATGGGCTGGTGCATTGAAGTCATATTCAGAAAGTTCTTCTCCAAGAGCAACCCAAGCCACAAATGGATCAACCCGGGATTCCTCATCGGACCTTACCTGCCTCTCTACGGTTCAGGCCTGGTGGTGCTGTATCTCCTGTCCCTGATCCATATAGATGCTGTTTACGCCCATCCTGTTTTGCAAAAGGTTCTGGTGGTACTGATCATGGCCATCGCCATGACCGTTGTGGAATACATTGCCGGACGTATATTTATAATAGGAATGAACATCAAGCTGTGGGACTACTCAGATGAGTGGGGCAATATACAGGGCATCATATGTCCGCTGTTCTCATTCTTCTGGGGTGTGATCGCGGCACTGTACTATTTCTTCCTCCATCCACACATACTGAACGCTGTGTACTGGCTGGCGGATCACCTGACATTCTCCTTCTTCATCGGTTTCTTCTACGGGGTATTCGTGATCGACTGCGTTGTATCATTCAACCTGATGAACAAGGTGAAGAAATTTGCGAAAGAGAATGATCTTATTGTCCGTGTTGAGGAACTCAAGTCCCGACTGGCTCTGGATCGTGAGAAGTTCAAGGAGAAGCCAAGCTTCCTTCTCTCTCTTCACGATACAGCATCGATCAAACGAGCATTTGAGAATAACCCTGAAAGCTTCTCCATAACAAAGAAGATCAAACTGAAGGCTGAGGAGCTTACAGAGAACGTAAAGGAAAAAAGCGCTGTGATAAGTGAAAATCTCAAGGAAAAGAGCGAGGTGATCACCGAGGGTATCAAGGCTGCCGGAACTGAGGCAAAGGCCCGCATAGGCGAGACCCTGAATCGAAATGATTCATCAGATGTGGCCGACACAGATCTGTTCGACAATTCCCACAGGGACATAACAGAACACAAGAATGAAAAATAATATCATTCTAAGCATATAACAAAAGCAAAAATACCATGTACAGGCGAAATGCTGTACATGGTATTTTTTACGCGCTCTATTTACTTTTTATCTGTACTTGACACTAGCCTTCTTGTAGGTTCCTGCCGTCTTTCCTTTGTATGGTTTTACAAAGTATGTGTACTTTGTTCCTGACTTCACACGGCGGTCAAGATATGTTGTGGTCTTTGCTTTCACAACCTTCACACATTTGAATCTGCCGCTGCCTGTCTTTTTGTATATCTTATAGCCGGCGGCTCCCTTTGTCTTCTTCCAGGAGACTCTTACTCCCTGTGAGGTATTCTTTGCTCTTGCGGTCGTGCAACCTATATAATACTGGCTCTTTGCCTTGGAGCCGCCCTTTGTATAGCTGTTGTATGCCGATACTCTGTATGTGTAGGTCTTTCCTCCTACAACAGATCTGTCTACCATTGATCTCACAGAGCTTCCCTTCACTGTCTTTATAAGTCTGTATGCACCCTTGCCTGTGCGTCTGTATACCTTATAACCGGTGGCTCTTGAATCGGTATTCCAGGTGAGGCTTATTCCCTTACCTGCATTCTTCGTTTTGACCGTCACCGTCGCAAGCTTCAATTTGTCGAGTGTGACATTCTTGGTATATCCGCAGTTGCTGCATTTGTACTTCTGCGATCCCTGGGATGTGAATGTCGGCTGTTTTGTAACCTCTCCCGCCTGCCATTTGTGGCTCATACATGCTCCGAGATAGTAAGCGTCCTTTCTTGTACAGGATGGAGTGTCGGAAACCCAGATCACAACATCATTTCCGTAATATCCCATTCCATATATGTTTACACCTGATACATACTTCTGTCTTATGTCATATATAGCCCACGCCTTGCGCTCATTTACCTCAAGATCTATCCATGCAACATATCTCGATGTGCAGAAATAGAGCTTTTCCTGTGCAAGGAACAGTGTTCCATACTGTTTGTTAAGTGCCGTACCATCTGTATCCAGCCATTCATCCTGCCCGGTAAATATCGTTGTATTTACACCGTTGCTGAAGCTGTACTTGTTTATCTGATAGTATGATGACTGGCTGCCCTGCTTTATGCTGTACCAGTAGCCCTTTCTATAAAAGATGACCTTCTCAACGCCATTCCAGAACTGGCCTTTTTCATATCGCTTATCCGTGGCATTGCTGTATGTTCCCTTCCATACATTTCCCACCTTTGTGTCATATCTGCCAAGATAATAATCGCTGCTGGCGGCCTTAGTCTTACTGTTCAAGGTGTCAAAGCTTACAAGGAAATAATCATGCATCGATCTTCCCGGTATATCACTTGCTGGATCATCCCAGGTTGCGTCAACGTGATACCACTTTCCACCTATATTTACAACATTCCACGCATGGTTTACATACTGGCTTGTGGCAACTCCACTCGGAACCCCGGCTTTCCTGAGGAAATACCACATGGTCTCCGCATATCCCTGACACACGCTGCTCCTCTTAACCAATACACCATACATATCATACATGTGGTCTCTTCCGGTTGTTGGATCAAATTCCTTAGCCCCGCTGGTGTCATATGCAACTGTGGATGTCAGGAACTCATGATATGCAAGCACGATCTCTGCCGGCTTCATGTTCTTTGTATTTATCTGCTTGTTCACTTCCGCTATGGCTGCATCCAACTGCTTCTTTTCGGTTCGGGCATTTGGCTTGTATGAGAACTTCAGATACACAACCTTTCCTGTGGTCTGGTCATACAGATAACTGTATCTTGCCACATACACGACCTCGGGATGCGCATTCATTGCGGTTGTGACTACATTTGCAACATTTCGTGTGGTCAATCCCCAGCTCTTTACATTGAGTCTCGGTGAAAATTTCTCCACAGCGCCGACAATGGCACTCTCATATTTCTTTGAATTTGCCGCTGCCAGTGACGCTTCCGATGAATCCGATGCTTCATCTTCTATTATCTGTCCGCCAAATTGCAGGATACCTGAAGTATCGCCCTCCTGCTCAAGCAACTGACCATAGCTGCTCTGTGATGAGTCATACTGTTCCTGAGTATCTTCCGCAAATGCTGGTATTTTTCCGCCGTACAGCACACACGCAGCGATGACGCCCACCACAAATAGCATCCTGATACGCCGCACAGCTTCTGTGAGTCTTACATTTTCATATTTCATTCTTTATCTCCCTTATAATTACGCAGTAAGCATCTACCTTTTTATTCTCTTCTGCGGTGACGCTGCACTGTATGTCTTATTATTCACTGCCTTCACAATGTAATAATAAGTCTGACCTTTCTTTGCCGTTTTGTCTGTCCAACTGAGAGTTTTCGCTGTTACAGTCTTGACTGCCCTGTATTTGCCTGTTGGTGTCTTTCTATACACAATGTATTTTTTTGCACCGGCAGACTTTTTCCAGGAAAGTTTCACTCCCTGTGCTGACTTCCTGACCGTGACAACCGGAGCCTTGATGTAGAGAATACTTGCCTCTGTATATCCACTGAGTACATTTCCATTATATGCCTTTACACAGTAGTAATACCTGTTTCCTGACTTGACTGTCTTGTCTACATAGCTTGTCGTTCCCGACTTGACTGTCTTGATACATACATATCTTCCCTTGGCGGTTCTCCTGTATATCTTGTAACCAGATGCCCCTGACGCTTTATTCCAGGTAAGCTTTATCGCGCCGGCCTGCTGTGCAGACTTTACGGTTACCTTCGCAAGCTTCAGCCTTGCAATTGTGACCTGCTTTGCTGCGCCACATGTCTTGCACGTATATTTCCTGACTCCTGTAGCTGTATATGTAGCTTTCTTAGTAACCGTTCCATTATCCCATGCATGGGTCGTACATACAAGCTTGGCTATAGTCTCGGTCTTTGTCTCGCCACAGTTTGTACAGGTGTACTTTCTTGTTCCCTCTGTCTTGTATGTTGGCTGTTTTGTCACTACTCCGGCATCCCATGCATGCTCGGTGCACACCAGTTTGTCCACAAGCTCTGTCTTTGTCTCGCCACAGTTTGTACAGGTGTACTTTCTTGTTCCCTCTGTCTTGTATGTTGGCTGTTTTGTCACTACTCCGGCATCCCATGCATGATTTGTACATACAAGCCTGGCTATAGTCTCAGTCTTTGTCTCGCCACAGTTCTCACATGTATATTTCTTTGTACCTGTGTTTGTATACGTAGGTGCTGTTACAATTACTCCGGCATCCCATGCATGGTTTGTGCAACCAATTTTCCCGATTATGTCTGTCTTTGTCTCGCCACAGTTCTCACATGTATATTTCTTTGTACCTGTGCTTGTATACGTAGGTGCTGTTACTACTACTCCGGCATCCCATACATGCTCGGTGCATACAAGCTTAGCTATGGTCTCTATCTTTGTCTCGCCACAGTTTGTACAGGTGTACTTCTTAGTTCCCTCGTTTTTATACGTTGATGCTGTTACTACTACTCCGGCATCCCATGCATGATCTGTACATACAAGCTTAGCTATAGTCTCGGTCTTTGTCTCGCCACAGTTTGTACAGGTGTACTTTCTTGTTCCCTCTGTCTTGTATGTTGGCTGTTTTGTCACTACTCCGGCATCCCACGCATGCTTTGTACATACCAGCTTGGCTATCGTTTCGGTCTTGGTTGTTCCGCAATTCTTACACGTATACTTCTTGGTTCCCTCTGTCTTGTATGTTGGCTGTTTTGTCACTTCTCCGGCATCCCACGCATGCTTTGTACATACCAGCTTGGCTATCGTTTCGGTCTTGGTTGTTCCGCAATTCTTACACGTATACTTCTTGGTTCCCTCTGTCTTGTATGTCGGCGCTGTCACAACCTTGCCGCTATCCCACACGTGGCTCGTACATACAAGTTTGGCTATCGTTTCGATCTTGGTCTCACCGCAGTTTGTACAGGTGTACTTCTTGGTTCCTGTACTTGTGTAGGTCGGCTCCTTTGTCACCACTCCAGCATCCCACTTGTGGCTTATGCACATCTCGAATGTATACTCGGCATACTCCTTGTTATACTTGCTTGAATTGCTTGAATCCTTAGTTTTCTTTATATTAGGAGAATCTGTAATAAAATACACCAGCTTACCATACTGTTCTCCAAACGCATATAAATTATTTCCTGTTGAACTATTATACTGTGTTCGTATATTTATAAGCTCTGTAGGAATTACATTTGTCGATGTTATATCTATCTTGTTCAAGCTATCCGGAGTAGTAAAATATAAATTATCACCTCGGAGATATATTGAACTATAAACACCAGGATAATACCCACCACTCGGAGTTGTCCATTTTGCAGTGCCCGAATACAAAACCTTGTTTATGTTAGTCGAATACTGGTACTTATTTATGTTAAATGATGTTTTCGAACTGCCCTCACTTATGCTGTACCAATAACCGTCTTTATAAAAAATAGCTTTCTCAATACCATTCCAGAACTTACCACTCTCATAAGTGGTGTCCACCGCTGTCGTATATGTATCTCCCCACTGTGCGCTGACAACCATATCCGTTCTGTCCTTAGTATGGTTGATGAGTGTATTCTTATTCATTGTATCAAAGCTGACAAGGAAATAATCATGATATGATCTTCCAGGCATATCCCACACCGGATCGTCCCAAGTTGCATCTATGTGATACCATTTTCCATGTATCTTAACTATGTTCCACGCGTGATTGATATTTTCACTTGATGCGATTGCACATGAAAGACCAGCCTCTCTTAGCAGATAAAACATAGTCTCGGCATATCCCTGACACACACAACTATGTTTAACCAAAGCTCCATACATATCGTACCCGTGATTTGCAGCAATCGTTCCATTGAAATAATCCTCATATGCATATGAAACTGTGGATGTGAGATACTCATGATATGCAAGTACTATCTCTTCATCGCTCATTCCACTGGTATCTATCTTACTCTTGACTTCCTGAAGTGCAGCATCAAGCTCCTGCTGCTCCTCCTTTGCATTTGTCAAATATGTAAATGCTATTTTGGTGATTGAAGAGCCAGAAGTCCAATATGTATAGCCTCCCGATAGACTGATAAACTCGGGATGAGAATTGATAATAGATCTTACTGCCCCGTTATTAATATCGTCTCTCGTAAGGCCAAGTTCCGATACATCTATACTCGTCTGCCATGCCTTGATTCCTTCAACAATAAGCTTCTCAAGTGCTGTTGCATCATATGTAGATGCCAGTGAAGCCGCACCATCCTGCTGCTCAACGACAACGCCAAGTCCGCCTTTCTGCAAAGTGTCGTCCAGATCATCATACCCTACCGTAACCTGACTCTCATCTGAACTTACCCGTGTCTGATCAGATGCATATGCTCCCACTTTACCGCCTGGCAATAGCACAACCGCCGCTGAAAATGCCAAGGCACCGATACAGATTTTTCTGCTCAGCCCCCTTAACAACTCAGACCTTATACTGCCTGCCACCACTCTATATGATTTCCTCTTTTTTATCATAAAACTCCTCCTTAAACGATACGTTCCAACCTTATATTTCCGTTCATCCCTCAATACTTTTATTATATAGATTTTTGACACTGTTCGATAGCTTTTTACCTCACTTTTGTACATCTTGTAGGAATTGACAAATTGCGCAACTTTGAGCAATTCATGATATCTTAATCATAAGCAATTATATCTCTTATTTCAAGCCGTTTTTCTTAATTATATACAATATTGTCCTGATGAATGGCAGTGTATATATTTTGTATATTTTGCACAAATTAAAATGTATTGTCAAATTACAATTGAATTATTTGTCTATTTGTGCTACCTTTAAATAACAAGCTGTGCAACCGTTTGCGCATATATTCTACACTAAAAACAGATCACATAGAGCACATTACCTTTATTTATAGGAGATGACAGATAAATGAACAAAAACAAGCTTTTTCCACAGATAAACGGAATACTACACGGCGGTGATTACGATGCTGAACAGTGGCTCGACCGCCCTGATATTCTGGCAAAGGATATCGAGATGATGAAGGAGGCAGGAATGACTTCCGCTACACTTGGTGTATTTTCATGGTCAGCATATGAGCCTGTTGAGGGCGAATACCATTTTGACTGGCTGAAGGATGTTATGGACAACCTGTATAATGCAGGCATTTACACCGTTCTTGCCACGCCATCGGGCGGCAAACCGGCATGGATGGCACAGAAGTATCCTGAGATCAGGCGTGTGGATTCATATGACGTCAGGGAACATCAGGGCGTCCGTGAGAACCACTGCATGAGCTCACCTGTATACAGAGAAAAAGTTGACAATATCATCCGTCAGCTCCACGCCCACGTCGGTAACCATCCTGGACTTATCATGTGGCATGTGTCAAATGAGCTTGGCGGGGAGTGCTACTGTCGTATCTGTGTGAAGAGATTTCAGAATTATCTTGCAGAGAAGTTCGACCACGACATAAACAAGCTGAACAAAGCATGGTGGACCACCTTCTGGAGTCACTCATACAACAGCTTCTCACAGATTGAGCCGCCATACAAAAATGGTGATTTCAGTATCATGGGGCTGAACCTCGAATGGAAGAGATTCACAACATGGAACATGAACGATTACATGAAATCAGAGATAACGCTCCTCCGTGAACTCACCCCTGAAATACCTATAACAACCAACTTTATGCAGCTCTACGAGGGTCTCGACTACAGACCGATGGCAAAGGAGCTGGATGTGATCTCATGGGATTCATACCCTAGATTCCACAATGACTACGAGAGTCTTGCGGATGTCATGGGCCAGAATACATTTGACCACGCGGTCATGAGATCCATGAAGAAGGATAAGCCTTTCATGCTCATGGAGAGTGCTCCGGGGCTTGTAAACTGGCATCCATACAACAAGCTGAAGAGACCTAGCATACACAGACTGTTCTCATACAACGCAATCGCCTGCGGTTCTGATACAGTCCAGTATTTCCAGTGGAGAAAGGGCAGAGGCTCATTTGAGCAGTATCACGGTGCCGTCGTTGACCATCTCGGAACAAATGACACCAGAATATTCAAGGAGGTTGCCGCCCTCGGCGCAGAGCTTGATGGGCTCTCCGAGATAACCGGCACTCTCATCAGATCAAAGGTTGCACTGCTGTTCGACTGGGACAATATGTGGGCCATAGATGATGTCAAGGCTCTGGGGCAGGAATCAAAAAAATATCCTGAGACCTGTATGTCTGTATACAAAGAGCTGACAAAGCGCGGCGTTGACGTGGACGTCATTGCATCCGATGAACCACTCGACGATTACGATGTGGTTGTTGCACCTATGCTCTACATGCTGAGAGATGGCGCAGCCGAGTCTCTTGCCGCATTTGTAAAGAGGGGCGGACAGCTTCTATCCACTTACTTTACGGGCTATGTAGACAAGGATCAGCTCTGTATACTCGGTGGATTCCCGGGAAATGGACTTGCAGATGTATTTGGAATCATCAGTGAAGAGATAGACACCCTGTATCCATCTGACAGAAACAGCGTGAGCTTCACAGATGGCAGTTCATGCGAACTCCGTGACTATGCTGAGATCCTGAGAGTCGGAACGGCGGATGTACTTGGAACCTACGATTCTGATTTCTACGCCGGAAATGCAGCAGTGACAGTGAACAGCTACGGCGAGGGCAAGGCCTACTACGTGGCTGCAAGAATAGATTACAGTAAACTCGGTGAGATCATGGAGCAGATGATGGTGAACGCCGGTATCGCCATAAAAGATCTCCCTGACGGAGTTCAGTATCACTGCAGATATGCAGATGACGGAACTGCATATGGATTTTACCTGAACAACACCAACGAACCTCAGACAATATCTGAAGTTCACGGAACCGACATTCAGACGAAGAATATATTTGATGGCAAAATGGAATTGGCTCCGTTTGGAGTATCCATCATCAAGGAAAATAATTAAATCTGATAATAACTTTTTCCTTCCTTAAACCTTTTTGAAAAAGGCGGTGATACTTCTGTTGTGTATCACCGCCTTATGTGTTCTATTTCCAGCATGGACTCTCAGTCCTATATGCATTTTTAGTTCTTTTCAACCTGCTCCAGCTTATCCTCTATCGCCTTGATAACGATCTTGAGGGCTTTTATTCTGGCATACTTCTTGTCATTTGACTCCAATATGTGCCATGGCGCAAAGCTGGTGTTGGTCTTTTCCAGCATCTCATCCACCGCAGTCTCATAGTCATCCCATTTGTCACGGTTGCGCCAGTCCTCATCTGTGATCTTCCAGCGTTTCTCAGGCGTGTTCTGTCTGAGTGTGAATCTCTCAAGCTGTGTATCCTTGTCGATCTGAACCCAGAATTTGATGACGATCGCACCCCAGTCGTGGAGTTCCTTCTCAAATTCATTTATCTCATTGTACGCCCGCTGCCAATCATTCTCCGAGCAGAAACCCTCAAGTCGCTCAACCATGACTCTGCCATACCATGTTCTGTCAAATATAGCCACATGCCCAGACTTTGGAAGTCTTGTCCAAAATCTCCACAGAAAATGCCTTGCCTTCTCGTGTGGCTCCGGACTTGCTATAGGATTTACCACATAACCTCTCGCATCAAGTGCCTCCGCTATCCTCTTGATATTTCCACCTTTGCCTGCCGCATCCCAACCTTCGTAGCCTATGATAACAGGTATCCTCTTCTGGTAAAGCTCATTGTGCAGTCTGCCGAGTTTCTTCTGCAGCTTGTCAAGTTCCTCCTTGTACTCCTCATCCGTCAGTTTCTTGTCGAGAGACACCTCGGAAAGTTTCGGGATCTTCTTGAGCGCAAATGTATTCTGCAGTATAGGTACAGCATGCCCCTGATTGAGCAGCGCAGTATCTATTCCCTGATTGATGATATCGAGTATCTGAAGTTCTGCCCATTTTCTCTCCTTTGCATCTATCATGTACCATGGCGCATTTGACAGATTAGTGTCATACATGAAGCTGTCAAACGCTTCAAGATTCTTATCATATTTCTTGTTCTGCTTCAGATCATGCTTTGACACTCTCCACTTTGTCGTGTCATCTGCCAAAAGTGCCTCAAGTCTCTTCTTCTGCTCATGCTCATCGATATGGAGGAAAAACTTCATAACGAGGTAGCCGTTATCTGCAAGGCTTCTCTCAAATCTCTTGGTGCTGTCCACTCTTTTCCTATATTCCTTATCCGACAACTCCCCGGACATCCTGCCTCCTACGATATCCCGCATCCAGCCACCGTCCAGGAATACAAATTCTCCCTGCTCCGGTATTCTTGTAAAATACTTATACAAGAATGGCCTTCTCTTCTCATCATCCGTGGAATATTTCACCGACTCAACCTTGAAAAATCTTGGATCCATATTCTTGATGATCCTTCCGACAAGACTTCCCTTACCTGCGGCACCCCAGCCCTCAAGTATGACAAATACAGGAATCTTGCCCTCCTTTACCTTGATCTGATTGCGTGTCAGATTCTCTCTGGCGATCTTCAACCTCACGCCTATCTCCTCATCCGATGGACGCTCCGGCTTGTTCCAGTCTTTTAACATGTAACCCACTCCTTTCACGTTGTATTTTCGTTTGTTTTTATGAATAATATACCCCATTTTCTGAAAACAAATGCCGCTTCGCATTTACTAATACAAATGCCGCTTCGCGTCGCGCTTTTTTCTTCTTGCTTTTTGCAGACTCGAACCCTCGCGCTGCCGCGCTCCATGTTCGGCTCCGCCGAACGGGTTCTCGTTGATATCGCAAGAAAAAAACAAATGCCGCTTCGCGTCACGCATTTTTCTTCTTGCGATATCATTATACTACTTTCTTTTGAGTTGATACATCTGAAAAAACATTAAGATATGTGAGGAAAATGAATGTTGCGAAGGTAAAATTCATATGATATAATGTCAGCAACAATGAAACAAGAAATTCTGACATATGCTTTCCCAAAAGCATAACGAAAACCCCAGTAGTTGGCGCTACTGGGGTTTTCTCCGTCTTTTAAAGGCGACGTACTCCTTGGGCTGATTACCACTTACTTATCTCCGTTCTGTCACTGCGCTCCCCCCTTTCCTAGCCTGTCTAGGGGTGGCAACATCTGTATTGTGACATATTATCTTTTTCTTTTCAATGGGTTTACATAACTATACAAAATGTATAGTTTTATACATTACTACATATAAAATCCCCGGCAGCATACTGACATGTGTCCTGGATTTCAGGTACATATCAAAGGCCACCGGGGCTTAATTATCACTATAATTCTCTATATTATGACAGCTCCAGATCAGGCTTGCCATACTCAGCAAGCTTCACATCATATGCCTTGCGCATAGCTGCCTCAAATGGTATCTCTTTCATAGGAGCATCCAGTTTTTCCAACAGATAATGTACAAAATCAGGATTCTGAATGAGCAGTGGTCCATGAATGTATGTCGCAATTACTCTGTTCTTGCAGATTCCCTCATTCATGGTATCAGGATTGCTGCCCTGTCCGATCTCCACCTTGCAGAATGTCATATCATCAGGTATTCCGTAAGTGTGGGCAAATCGGCTTGTGTATCCGATGAGTGTCATATCATTGAACTTCGCCTTGATGAGCGTGTTGAAACGATTCGGAGTCTGGCGGACTGAGTACATGCCCGGAACAACGCCAAGTCCTGTAACTCTGGTTCCATCCTCTCTCTTGATATAATCACCAAGGAGTTCCATGGAATTGCCAACCAGAAGGAAAAGCGCCTTTCCATCCTTCATGCATGCTGCGATCTCGTCCTTGTACTGCATCAGTCTGTCAAGCACGAGCTCCTGGCTCTTCTCGCTCATGGAACACATATACACCATGTCTATATTCTCTTTGAGGAAGAGTGGCTTCTCATTAAGTCCTGTTGTCACAAATTCCGCATCCGGCAGACATTTCTGCAGGTACATTGTATTTCCTTTGTCACCGTAGAGTGTACATATTTCCGGATATAAAATCTCAATCTTCATTATTTGTCACCCTCCAGTCTCTTGATTATCTTCTTCTTCATCTCACATGACATTCCGTAATTCTCACAGTCGTACAGGATGTATATTCTGTCAACACCATCTATAGTCACGTCGTCTGCCGCAGCGACCTCGCTGAGATTTGTGAGTATCTTCTCCTCAGGGATACCAGCCAGTAAGCATCTCACCTTGTGGTCGTAGCATCTAGGTCCTGTGCAGATGACCTGTACAACATCATCCCTGTTGAACTGCTCATACTCCAGATCGTATATCCAGCCTGAGAACTCTATACTCTTCTGTCTGTCCTCAAGATCGTCCATCGCAAGGAGGATAGCCTTCTTGCCCTCCTCATTTGCCACATACTCAAATGTTCTGGATGAAGAAACCGCACTCTGTCCCTTTGAGAGCGCCTGGATTACTGTAACACCATTCACTGTGGTCTCGTTGTGGCGGGAATCCGGTATATGGATCTGACCCATGAGTTCCTTAATTCTCTCAGCCGAGAGACCGATCTCGCGCAGTGCCGAGATAACTGTAACTTCATTATATATATTGAAGAGAGCTGTATGGATCAGCGGATAAACTGTCTTCTTGTCTCCCTCCTGTATAGTAATTGTCATCTTCTCTCTGTCTATGTCGGTTGCCAGATACTTCTTGTCTGGTGAGTGAAGTCCACACTTCGGGCATACCACATCGCCGATGTGATGATATCTGAGGTAATTGTACTTCAGCTTCTCGCCGCAGTTAGGGCAGATCTGGTAATCCGCGATAAGGTTGTATGGCTCGGTCTTGTCATCAGGCTGCTTGCCGATTCCATAGAACACTCTGTAGCTGTCTTTCTTCAACATGCTTGAGCAAAGCTCGTCCGCATTCAGGATAACCTTTGCAGAATCAGGGCAGTAGGTATCTATGACACTGAAAATATAGTCAGGGTGAGCATTTCTCTTGAGTGAATCTCTGAAAAGTCCTGTTACAACAAGATAATCCGGCTTCACATATGGAAGTATCAGCCTTGAAGCACGCTCGTCCACCTCAAATACAGTGGCATCCACTCTGACCTTTCCCGTAAATGTAAGGCTGTTGATGACATTTGTCGTACAGCCAGGGACGATATTGGAACCTGTTCTGTTGCTGACAACTCTTCTTCCATCCTTCTCCAAAACATCAGTTATCAGGTTACTACAGGTGGTCTTACCATTTGTTCCTGTGACACATATCGTAAGCGGTGCCTTGGGCGCCTGTGCCAGGAAATCCGGACATATCTTCAGGGCGATAACTCCAGGTGTATGCGTACCGTTCCTACCCAGGAGCTGGATGAGTCCCTTGCTCAGTTTGGCGGCTGCGAGAGCCACATGAAATCTAAAAGATGACATAGCTATTCATTCTCCTTATATATACAAATAAAACTCATGTAATTCTACAACCTTTGACAGATGTTGTCAATTATACCAGCACATAACAAGACTATGATTTCGCCTCTTTCCAGTGTTTCCTGTAATTTATCCTGCGATATGAATTCGGAGTCGCTCCATATTTTGTCTTGAAGCATTTTGCAAAATAGCTTCCGCTGGCAAATGCCAGATACTGCGATATCTCCGTACAGGAAAAATCTGAATACAGAAGCATATTTCTGGCAGTCTGAAGCTTCTTCTCCATGATGTAATCTGAGATTGTCTGACCGACCTCCTTATGAAATAGTTTGCTCAGATAAGAGCGTTCCACTCCCACAAATTCTGCAATATCAGTAATTTCTATTTTTTCATGCAGATGATCATACACATAGTCCATCGCCCTTACACAATGAGGTGATATAGCAGCTTTCTTTTTCACCTTTTTCATCCGCCTGGCATAGTCCATAATCAGTTGGTTATGTACATCTATGATCTGCCGTTCTGTCTGCGCCTTGTCCAGCTTATTAATATAGAAGTCACTGAGATTGTAACTCTCCATCTCCTCCATCCCCTCTTCTATGCAAAATCTGGAAATCATTGCCACTAGCACTATCTCGTGATATCTCCTATTGCGAACCTTGTCATCTGACAATATTCCTCTTGCAGCAAGAACAGCCTCATCCTCATCGCCTGTCAGCAACATTCCAGACAAAGCTTTCACATCACCGCTGCTCACAAGCTGATAAAAATCAAGCTCATTGTCGTATGTGGAATGTGCCAGTCCATATTCCCTCTGGACAAACTGCTGTTTTACTATCTCATTCGATATCTTCATTGTCTTTCTGCCTTTCCTCTGTGATATTCATATATCTCTATCACACATTTGTTATATAATTAACACATTTATTATATTCTCTTATCAACGCAAATGCTACTATAAACTCACAGAAAACGAAACAGACAATGAGTGCAATATATATTTTACTATTTCACAGGAGGTTAAAGATTATGAGAACTTTAGACGGATTCAAAAAAGGTGTAAACTTAGGCGGATGGCTTTCACAGGGACCACTTGACAAGGAGCATCTTGACACATTTATCACAGAAAAAGACATTGCAAGAATAGCATCATGGGGACTTGACCACGTTCGTCTTCCTATCGATTACGATAATTTTGAAAACGAGGACGGAAGTGATAAGGAATACGGCTACGCTTACATCGATTCATGCATTGAGTGGTGCCGGAAGTACAAACTCAACATGGTCCTTGACCTGCACAAGACATATGGATATATATTTGACGACGAGGCTCATCTTCTTGAATTCTTCCATGAGAAACCTCTTCAGGAAAGATTCTATGGAATATGGAGAAAGCTCATAGACAGATATGCAAAGGATGCAGACATAATGATGTTCGAGCCGCTGAACGAGGTCGTAAGTCCGACCGTTGTAAACGAGTGGAACGAAATATCAAGCAAATGCATCGAGATCATCCGTGCGAAAGCACCTACTGCCAAGATCCTGCTCGGTGGGGTTGGCTACAATGCTGTTACATCTATAAAGCTTCTCCCTCATCACAACGATGAGAACATAGTTTACAATTTCCACTGTTACGAGCCAATGGTATTTACCCACCAGTCTGCTTACTGGGTAACAGGTATGCCTTCAGATTTTCATATCGAATATCCGGGGGATTTCAATGACTACATGGAGAAATCCCGCCAGATCGAAGGGTGTATGCATGGGGCCATCACCGAGAGTAGCCTTGGACTTAATTCCATCGGACCTGATTTGTTCGAAAAAATGTTTCTCGACGGCATCAAGGCTGTTGAAGAAAGAGACGGATTTATGTACTGCGGCGAATATGGTGTTATAGATCAGGCACCACTTGACGGAACTCTGAACTGGTACAAAGATATCCATTCTGTATTTGAAAAGTACGGAATAGGCCGCGCCGCATGGAACTACAAAGAAAAAGACTATGGTCTTAAAGGCGAACACTACGCTCCTATCATCGATGAGCTTGTCAAATATATGTAACGTGATTTAATTTATGATAAAACCTTCCATTTTTATAAACGGAGCCGGTTCTCACTCATAGAGAACCGGCTTTTTGTTAATTTTATCCACGATGTACCGCACCCGCCCTTGTGAGGAGCACCACGGTCTCTACCCCGCGAGTGAGCGGGAACATGTCCACAGGGGTCATCTTGATTACCTGATAGCCGTGCTTTGTCATATATTTCAGATCCCGGGCAAGACTCTCCGGTCCGCAGGATATATACACAACCCTTTTAGGTCCAAGTGTGATGACCGATGACATGAACTCCTCTGTACTTCCAGATCTCGGAGGATCCATGAATACCACATCTATGCTGTCACCCTCCTCAGCGACATCGACCATAAATCTGCCGGCGTCGTTGCTGTAAATATCAACATTCTGTATCTTGTTCATCTTCACATTCACCCGGGCATCGTGCACAGCGGCTTCATTCAACTCCACGCCTATGACCTTCTTTGCACGGTCGCTTGCAGCTATGCCTATGGTTCCTATACCGCAGTAGGCATCGATCACGGTCTCCTTCTTCTTGAGATCCGCGTACTTGATGGCTTTGCCATAGAGGACCTCCGTCTGCTCCGGATTCACCTGATAGAAACTGCCCGGTGATATACGGAAACGCTTTCCGCATAGGATATCCTCTATATGCCCCTTGCCGTAAATGACCTGGTTCCTGTCTCCAATGACCATGCTCGTGTCCTTCATGTTGATATTCTGGACAACCGTTGTAATCTCCGGATGAGCTGTCACAAGTGCATTTGCAAGGTTCTTCTTGGACGGAAATACCGGCGATGCGGTGACTATGATCACCATGATCTGTCCGGTCTTTCTTCCGACTCTTATCTGCAAATGCCTGATAAGTCCGGTTCCTGTATCCTCGTTGTATATCTGGAGCTTGAACGACTTTATCAGTCCGGTAAATGTTCTGATGATGGCCGCAGCCTTCTCATCCTCCACATAACAGTTCTCGACTGGAAGTATATTGTGCGTTCCCTCCTCGTACACCCCGGAAATTATTTCTCCGCTCTTCATTCTCCTGAATGCCGCAGTGACCTTATTCCTGTAGTGATACGGATTCTCCATGCCTATTATCTTGTCCACCGGGCCAAATGCTCCGAGCAGGCCATCTATATACTTCTGTTTCTCAGCAAGCTGCTGCTCATATGGCATATCTACATACTGACAGCCACCGCACAGGTGGGATATAGGACATTTGCTGTTCGGGTTGAGCTTATATTGTGATGAGTGTGCCTGTCGTGGTTTTCCCTGTACATTTTTACCTTTGCTTCCTGTTTTTATTTGTTTCTCTCCACCTGTTACATCGTACTTTCTGCTATGTGTCTGTCTTTTTCTTTCGTTTACGCTGCCACCCGTTTTATTGTTTTTTTCTCTGCGAGGCTTGCCCCCGTTTCTTCGCTCTGCCATCATTTTTACCACTCCTATTCTCCAGTGAGCGTCACCTTGATCATATCGTGGTGAACCGCCTCAAGAAACTTTCCAAATATATCCTCCGTCCTGACCTTCATACTTGATGTGTTCACACACGGATGGCATCCAAGATACTCGCCCTTCATAACATCCTCGTCAACAAGCAACTGCACATGATTCTCATGGTCATTCATGAGACCCATGACGCTGACCGCCCCTGGCCTGATATCCAGATACTTCTCCATATCCTCCGGCGATGCAAATGAAAGTCTCGCGCTGCCTATCTGTGATGTGATCTCCTTTGTCTTGAACGGCTTGTCGCCCGGCATCATGAGCAGATAGAACTGTGTCTTCTGCCTGTTGCACAGAAACAGATTCTTACAAATGGTTGCCCCAAGCACCGCATCTATCTCGCTGCAAACTTCCATTGTGTCTGCTGGAGCATGATCTGTGCGCCAATACTCTATGCCGTGATCATCAAGGAAATCATAAACTCTGATCTCCCTCTCAAGTCGTCCTTCATTTGTATCCGGTCTGCCTTTGTATAATTCCATTTGTGTGCCCTCCGTTGGTGGTTTACATATTTTCTCTCATGCATTTACGCGTAAATCATATCACGTTTCTTGTGGCGTTGCTATATAAAACAAGCAATATAAAATCAATATAAAACCATGCCTTCGAGAGTGTAAACACATACCGGCAATACCTTGTCAGAATAAAAAGGAACAATCTGACAATATCAAATGCACCTGTGTTCAGCTGATGCACTCAATAATATCCCATTGTTCCCATTTTGATAATATTATCTACAACCTATCGCCTTGTCTGAGATATTCAAGAAATCCCTCGCACCCCTGACACACATCCCTGTATGTCTCATCAAATCGTCCTGTATACCACGGATCTGCTATAGATTGTCCATGTCTTCCCGCATAATCGAGCAGCAAATGTATCTTGTCCTGGTAGTCCGGACCGGTTATGTGCAGCACATTCCTCACATTTGCTGTATCTGCGCAGAGCAGATAATCATAATATTCATAATCCCGCCTTGTAACCTGTCTTGCCCGCTTGCCACTAAAGTCTGTATAAGCCGTCTTACCTATGCCATGCGCCCTCAGCACTTCCTGCGCCGGTGGATATATCGGATTGCCTTTTCCGCCCCAAATCTCCTCAGTGCTGGTGGCCGCAGAAGCTATATCAAATTTATCTGCTATGCTGAGTTTTTCTACCATGTCCTTGAGGACGAACTCAGAGATGGGGGAACGGCAGATATTGCCGTGGCAGATGAATAAGACTCTAATCATACGCTTTTTCCTTTATTTTCAAGTGTTTCAGCCATTTTTATACTCTGCTAACTTGGCATATATTGGTATAACATGGCATAGTTTTGTAAGCAAAAGGTGTAAAATAAGGTGTAAAAATATCGCCTTTACACCTCGGTATTTTACACGGTAAATGGATTAGACATTTGCAATTCTTTCAATCTCAGCCTTGGCATCCTCAAACTTAACATGGGTATAAACATTAAGTGTCACACTTATATCAGAGTGCCCCATAAGGTACTGTAAAGCCTTAGGATTCATTCCGGACTTAGCCATGTTTGTACAATAGGTATGACGGCATACATGCGAAGTAATGGTCGGAAGCTGCACCTTATAGATGCCATTGTATTTATCAAGAGCATGCTTGAAATAATGCTCCCAATGAAGCGAATAAGAAATGCTTCCATCCTTATCAAAAAATAAGAAACCACTTCTGCCATCCACCATCGGCTCAATCTTCGGAGGATTACGATTCTCAATAATACGCTTAAAGCATTCCTCTACATCCGCTGACATCGGCAATACTCTTGTTCCGCTGTCAGTCTTGGTTTCCTCAATATAGTATCCATGCTTCCCCTTTTTCTGCAGCTGATGATCTACATTAATTCTGTGATTCTTGAAATCAATGTCTGACAAAGTTAAACCGCAAAACTCAGAGATTCGAAGTCCCGTCTTAAAAAGAATATACATTCCGTCATAATATCGACAGTAATGTGCATCTTCTTTTATAAACTTCATAAACTTTCGTTCTTCCTCTCTGCTGATGGCTTCTCTTTTGATGCTGTCATTGATAACCACATCAACAAGCTGAAATCCAAATGGATTTTTGCGAATCAAATCATCGTCAACTGCTAACTGAAATGCAGGTCGAAGCACTCCACGAATTGTATGAATGGAGCTGTAACTCTTTCCATCCTTCTGCTGAAGCTTAATAAGCCATGCCTTTGCATCTGAGATTTTCACAGTATCAATTCTCTTTCTGCCAAACGGATCCTTCTTAAGAAGATTAATTACTGTTCCATATCCAGCCATTGTAGTAGGTCTTACTCCGTTCTTTACCGAAATATACTTTTCTACAAGTTCAAGCACATTAAGTTTGCCTCCGTTTACAACAATGTGATCAAACTGATCTGCTTCGATTTTCTTTTCCATTTCTCTGAGAGATTCTGTATGTTTCTTTCCCACCAGCATTCTGTCATTATGGTCAAGTCGCCAACTGTAACAATAACGCTCATCCCCATAATTATCTACATACTTATATCTGTACTGTCCGGTGGAAAGCTGAACCTCTCCTGTGTGTAAAATACGTCCTCTGTTATCTCTTCTCTTTTCGCTCATATTCGGTCTCCTTTCTATTTTCCAAGTAAATAAGAAAGGACCATCCCGTGATTGTAATTCTACCATAAGAGGTCCTTAGTGTCACGACATTTGCCGTTTGTGTCATTATATTTTCTGTTGTCATACTACATACGCTGTGCTTAAATATGTTTCAAACTCAGGTCTTTTTATTCTAATCTGAGTTCCAATCTCCATAATATATTCCGCTCCGGCATTTTCTGCTGCAAGCTGTCTTAGCCTCTTCTCACCTATGCCAAAATAAGATGCTGCTTCCTCTATGGTAAGCAGATATTTTTTCCATACCGGGATCGTCTGTGATGATTTCTTTAACGCTTTGTCCGCTTCTGCAAGTTTGCCATTCAGTCTGGCTATTGCATCATAGGCTAACGGAATACATGCAGGTATTGCTTTGGGTGCCATGTTTATTTCTTGCAAAAATAATACTTCTTTCATTTTTAAATTCCTTTCTTTTCTCAATTTATTTTTTCTTATTAAGTTCTTTATAAAAGATTGCAAGCAATGATATCCGTTAGCGAATATCGATTTTGCTTGTTGGGGACGAATTCCCCAATCCCCCCAAACCTCACCTTCGGCTCGGAGCTGCAAAACACTTTTATCAAAATCAACTCCTATAATGAGGTATCACCTTTCTTCTTTTGAATGTCTTGCTCCAGCCGATTCTGCTCTCCAAGAAAATGTTCTACATTCTGTTTTGCAGATAGAAGTTCCATCATCTCTGTTCTTGCAATCTTGAATTCTGAATAGATTTGATTTTTCTCTTTAACCAACTTTTGAAATTCTGCATCCAGTTCCCTGATTGTAGGAATCGGTCCATCATATTTTTTGAATGCATCTTTTGCCGCCTGATATAATGTCAATGGTTCTCGATGTTCTTCAAAAAAGTTGGCATCAAATTTCCTTGTCTTATATTCCATATAGATTTTCCTCGACTTAGAATAATTGAAAATATGCTGACGAAGAGCTTTTATTTCGGCCAAACGTGCTTCAATTTCCTTTTGTCTTGCAGATAAATAATCAAATTTATCAGTTGCTTCTTTTGCTGCTTCGCTCAACTTTTCATAATCTCCAAGGCCTTTTTCACTTAAGAAAATCAAAGTTTTGGAAATAGCCTTTATATTGTGAAGCTTTGCCCAACGCTCATATCCAGGACCTTTATTCTTTGCAATGATGCTCTGAATATCAAGAACGGTATCTACCTTCTTTTCCGTTTTTTGCTCCGCTCTCTTCCCTGCAATCACATTTCTTGGATCATCTGAAACAATATCAATTACTTCACCGGCAATTCTCTTTTCAATATCTTTTTCTGTATATCCGTTTCCAAGTGAGCGAAGTCGCAGGAAATTCTTCTGTTCTTTTCCTTTAACAGAAATATATTTTCCCCGTTTAACTTCATAGCCGTTACCTTCAAGTGCTCTTAAAAATTCATCAAAGCTATCTGGCCTTTTCCTCTCAAAAATCGAATCTATCAGATTGCGGATATCATCTCTTTTGGTTTCTTTTTTCGGATAAGTTGTCCGGTTTTGCCACTCCCCCGGCTTCTTCTCAGGAATAACAGAAAGGCCATGTTCCAAGCAGATAAGATCACTTAATCGCCTTAGCGAAAATGACGACAGGAAGAAATTCTTATACTTATGCTGCGCATCCAGTGTGGTGGAATTGTAAACAATGTGGTTATGGATATGTGCCTTGTCCACATGAGTTGCAACAATAAAAGCATGTTTTCCTTTCGTCCATCGCATCGCCGTTTCGTATCCTATCTGGTTTGCCTCTTCCGGTGTAGTTTCACCGGGCTTAAAGGATTGCCTAATCTGATAAGCAATTACATCCTTTTCTTTTGGATTTCTTCCGGTGTTAACCGCATACTGATTCTTTGTGATTTCAAATTCCAAATCCACGGTACTGGGATCACATTCATAAGATGAAACAAATTGCCCGGCTTCGGTCTTCTCATCATTTTTTGCATAATCAGTTCTTTCCTTTAAGCACTGTCCCATGCTCCTGCTCTTTTGCAGATGCATGGGAATTAATCTCGTCGCCGCCATAGTACCGTTACCTCCTACTGAATCTTTGCCAGTTCAGAAAAAATGCCACGGAGCAGTTTCTGGATTTCTTTCTGACCTGCGGTAAGTTCTTCAACATCACTCTTATAAACAGCTCCGGTTTCATTTGCATGTTTTGCAATCTGATTTATATTGTTGGAATTGATTCTTGCCAGCCTTTGAATCTCCTGTAAATCACCCAAATCAAGCTTTAAGATATATCCATCCATCGCCATTTTTCTTAAATATGCAGAAGGATGGTTGACTCCTGCCTCCTGCATTCTCTCACTGATACGGGCATATTCACTTTCTGTAACCCTGAAATTAATCTGTTTCGTTCTGTATTCCTTCATTTGTCATTTCCTCCTAAACAAGCCCATTCGCATGGTCATTGTTATACATTGCTTGATAATAATTACTGATTGTCAGTGGTGCATTGTAAAGCGCAGCTAACAGATATTGCTTAATGTTTCTAACCTGTGTGGAATTCTCCTTAAGACAGGACAACACATAGGATATATGGCTATAATCCAGCTTCATAAATCTGCTTTTGACTACCTCTAGTGGCTTGTCATCACCAGCAATCCGTATTGTCTTTCTCTTAGAGCAGACCGTATCAAGAATAAGCTCCATTATTTCCGTAATACTTTCTCTGTCATAAGGATTATCATGATAAAGAGCATCTACACAGAGCTGTTCATCAAAATACTGTTTATATGACCGTCTCTCATCCATATCCACATCTTCATCCGCTGATAAGATAGGATTAGTATTATTAATATCAATATAATTTTTATCAGTATTATTACCTGATGATTTTAAGCACTCTGTAGTGCTGATTTTCAGCTCTCCGGAATGATGATTTTCATCACTCTTGAATGCTGAAAACAGATTATCTGCAAAGTTCATAACATAGATAATATCCGGCTTTCCAAGCCCTTGTTTCTTACGTTCAAGCAGTCCCGCTTTTTCTAATTCACGCAATAACTTAGTTGCCTTTTGATGTGCACATCCCAACGCTTCCTGTATGCTTTCTAAAGTGCAGTAGATAAATACCCTGCCGGCTTCATCTTTCCATTCGTTCATTGCTGACAAAGATACCCGGTCTAAAAGAATTCCATATAGAATCTTTGCTTCCGCCGATAAATCTTTGTATTCGTCACTTTGGAAAAATGCTTTTGGTGTTCTATAGAAAGCAAACAACTGCGCTTGATCTCCATAAAATTAATTAAATCGCTTCTTCATCTTTCCTCCTGTTAATATTTCTTTTTGTCGTCTCCCCTCCTCAATTCCTGGCAGGTAACCTCTGGTTTCTTTAGCCCTGTGGACTGTTTTGGACTGTGCCGTTATCACGACCTTGGCTCGCTCACGGTTTTCCGGTCATCGCTTAGCTTCCCCGAATCGGTATTGATTTGGAACGCTCATTTAGTTTTTTTGTTTGTATAGCGATTTTCTCAAAATCAGAGGCCGCATCCCGTATATCCAAAAGGTAGGATTTTTTGCAAAAAAATAAGAATTTCCACGCTTATGGAAATCCTTGTTGATGTGAACTGTTGTTCTGCTGTATAATGTGTCGGTAACCTTTTGTGAGTATAAATGAAAGAAGTGATATAGATGAATTGCAAGCTAACGCTTGGAGAGAAATTAAAAGATTTAAGAACAGCTGCAGGGCTGTCCCTAGTAGAACTTGAAGAAGCTACCGGAATATCAAAATCCGCACTTGGCAGCTATGAAAGTGATGATACCAAGAAGGAAATAACCATTGCACCACTTATTACCTTGGCAAAGTATTATGGAGTAACAACTGACTATCTACTTGGTATGACAGATAATAAAGAACAGCATCTATTTCCGGTTGATGAACTTGGTCTCGATGATGCCACTGTAAAAATACTGAAAAGCGGTGATTTAAATGTCAGGCTTATTTGTGAAATGATTAAGAATCCTGCTTTTGCTAATTTCATGTCTGATATGGAGATTTATGTTGATAATCTAGCTGCTATGCAGATTCATAACATGAACAAATATATTGAATATACCAGAGCAAAACTTCAAGAAAAAGGGACGAATACTAGCGACCACTTCATGAAAACGCTTGAAGCTGCCACTATAAAGGAAGATGACTATTTTGCAAATCTTCTCGGCAACGATATCACCGGAATTGCAAAGGATATTAAAGAAGCTCATAAAAAAGATTCCAATACCGGAAGTGACACAACCGAAGTTGATGAAATCGAAGATGCCTTTGAACAGGTACAGAAGGCTGATAATGCTACACAGGCTCAAATGATTATGTACAGTAAAATGTTCAAAATCAACTTTTCCAAAATGGATCCCCATGAATTCAAGACCTTTACAGATATTCTTCAAAGATATTCAGACGCTTTTAAGGTGCCAAAAGGCAATGGAAGAGGCAAAAGAAAATAGACTTTACTACAACAAAAGGCAGATTAATACCATCTGCCTTTTGTTGTTATATTACTATCTGTGAATGTACATTCTTGTCTTTTCCGGTTCACCATCCCCTTGAACCATACATACGAATTCCCATCCATAACGTTCATAGAAACCAATGTGGTCCGTCACTAAATATAAGGTTGCTACTCCTTTGTTTGCCATATCATCAACTACTTTATTTAGCAGTTTTCCGGCTAATCCCTTTTTACGATGTTCTTCTTCCGTGTATACAGCGCATACATTCGGAGTCAAATCCTTTCTATCATGAAAGTCATTATCTATTACCCCAAGCCCAGCAACTATGTTTTCACCATATAAGCATAACCACCATCCATTCTCTGTCTTACCTGATAAATATGCTTCCATACATTCCAAGTATGCCTCTGTCGGTACGCCCCACTTGCAATGAAACCACTCAGCTGCAATTGGCGCTAATTCTGGCCTTTCTCTTAATATTATAATTTTATATTCGTTCATATATTTGTGTTCTCCAGTCCTATTTTCCTTTCTATAATTTCATAATATCCCTCAAAAACTTCTCGAAGAATTCTTCTTTCTAAATCCACTCTGTGCTCCAGATGCTTAACTAACCCTTCCATTCCTATATAGCCATGCGCTTTGAAGAATGGTGCTCCTTCAAGATATTTTATCATAACAGGAAACCACATCTCATTTCCAGCCTCATCACTTCTCTCTTTTTTTATTATTTCTTCAGCCTCTCTGACATTGTCTACAGAAAGATAAATGATTTTATATTTTTTACCTTTAAGCGTATCCTTTACTCTCCTATAAAAATCCACTATTTCATCGTCATTCATCTGTAAATATAAAATCTGATTCTCAATAATGTTCTGAAAAATAGAGCATTCAAATAATTGATTGTCCTCGCTCCAGCTAGTAAATCTACTTAAAACAATTTCTTCAAATTCTGCCTTAGATTTTAGTCCATTGTATATCTCATACTGCTCCAGTTCTTTATGGAAGTCAGGAATATCTGTGATGATTCGTGTATATGTAATAATATACATTTCACCTTCCTTCACCGTATTCTTTTTTATTTCTCCTGCAAGATTGGCATATTTCTTTATTATTATTTCATATTGTGAATGCGAAACATATGCACACCACGCCAGTTCAACTGGCGAAAAGTCGCCTTCTCTATACGCTTTAAGTTTAGGATTGTCCTGAGTCATTTTTTCAAGCATGGTGGTCTTTCCAGAACCTTGTATTCCTTCAATAAAGTAATTCATATAGCCACAATCTCCCTTCTATAATCTAATAACCTTATTTGCTATTTTTTCTTTAAAAGTCACATCATGCTCTACCAAAAGCATGGTCGGTCTATAAGTTTCAATAAGCTTTTCTATCTGCATTCTTGTAAAAACATCAATGTAATTAAGGGGTTCATCCCATATATATAAGTGTGCTGATGTGAGTAAACTTGCAGCAATCAGAACTTTTTTCTTTTGCCCCTCTGAATACTGTTCCATCGGCTTTACAAACTGGACTCTCTCAAAATCTAATTGTCGAAGAAGTGATAAGAAAAGCGTGTAATCAAGCCCCTGTAATTCACAGTAATCCTTAAGAAAGCCCTTTAAATGGGATGTATCTTGGTTAATGTATGAAATAACTAGATTCTCAGGAACTTCGAGTATTCCTTCCCCTTCATAATTTGCATTCTCTTTAACAATTCCACGATTCATATCAAGAATTGCCTTAATAAGACTTGATTTGCCGGAACCGTTTTCACCATCAATAACTACGCGGTCGCCATTATTAATTTCAAAACTTAATCCATCAAATACATTATTATCTGAATCCTTATATTTAAACGAATAATCTCGCCCAAACAGCAAACGCTCTTTATGATATTTAAGTGGCATTAATTTAAGGTCCGTCACCTCTTCGATGTCATTTAAAAGTCCTTCTTTTTTTTCAATTTCTCTGTCAATCCTACCTTCGTAAGCCTTCACCCGCTTTTGCATTTTCTTGGTTTTGGCACCAATATATCCTCTAGTATCTATAGACCGGTCGTGCTCCTTAATGGGATCAAATCCTATCTTTGTGTTTTCACTTTTCTCTGCCCATCTGCCTGCTCTTTCTGCTGCTACCTCAAGTTTTCCGATTTCTTTAAGATGCTTTTCATTCTCAACACGTGCATTGCTATCAGCTTTTTCCTTATTCTCCCACCACGAGCTAAAGTTACCTGTCTGAACTTCAATTGAAGCGCGATTAAGTACCAACACATGGTCAATACAAGCATCAAGCACATCACGATCATGAGAAACCAAGATAAATCCCTTCTTTTTCTTAAGGTAACTTTTGACTATCTCCCTAGCTTCTTTATCAAGATGATTTGTTGGTTCATCTATCAAAAGGAAATCGTTGCCGCCGGAGAATAATATTGCAAGCATTATCTTCGTTCTTTCGCCAAAACTTAATGTACCAAAAGGTCTGTACAAAAGTTCTGCATCGATAGACAATTCCGGCAATTCACACATAACCCTCCAGATTTCTACTCCAGGCTTCCAGGATTCTATAAGCTCGCCGGCAGTTTTAGTCAGCTCTTCTGAATTAACAATGTACGGAAAGTAGTCAAAAATCGTATTGGTACTAATATTTCCTTCATATTCATATTTCCCAAGAAGCAAATTTAAAAATGTTGTTTTACCCTTTCCGTTTCTTCCGACAAAACCTAACCTCCAGTTGGTATCAATAGAAAAAGAGGTATTCTCAAATACATTATCGAAACTACCTTCATATGCGAAGGTAAGATTATTTACATTAATTTGTGCCATATATTTTCCTCCTTCGCCTGCCCTCAATACATAACAGCATTCATTGTACACGACATGCATAACAAAAGGGGGTCTATCTTGCATACGCAAAATAGACCCGCAAAAATAACTCTATATTTATCCTACGATAAGTATAAAGTGAATTCGGATGCGATAATCTAATTTAAGCGTACACAAACAGCCCGCCATCGGCAGGACTTAAAACTAAATGTGATAACTTAAACTAAACTATCTAATTCTCATTTCTTCACCTTACACTCAATGTGCTCTTTCTTTTTGTTTATTGTCGAAATAATACCATTGTATATGACCAATGTCAATATGCCAATTTGTTTTGGACTATGACTCAAGTTATTCAAATTGCTTTACCTTTTACAATTATTCTTTTGTCTCAATGCTATTAACAACAATGATAATCAGTGTATTAACTTTTCAATCTCAGCAGATACAATATTGAATATGCACGATTATATAAATACTCTATAAACTGTGAATCATTCAATGGTTCTCTTTTCTCCTTAGCAGCATTTAAATAATCATTATGTCTTACATCAAAATATTCATTGGATAACTTCATTAATTCATCCAATTCTTTTTTCACAACCGCATAAACTTTGCCATCCATATTATCGCTCACACTCAGAGCCAACGCTTTATACTGTTCATTTCTAGTATCTCCTTTAGTTGATATTAGATATTGAAGCGCATCTATAATAAAATCTAATGCGCTTTTCTTTTCCATTATATCTTTACTATTAATCATTTCCTCCGAAAACTGTATTTTTCGTTCAAACATTCTATAATTAATAATTTTATCAATAGGAGAAGTTGATTTATAGCCTTGCTTTATTACAATCCCATTTTGCAACCTATATGGCAATTTGAATATTTTAAATCTATCATTAACCTCTATAGTAAATTTATAATGGCATTCTCCCGTGTTAATTATCCAGTGCTTATATGCGATCTCTATAAAAGCCTTTATATCTACAAAGTCACCAGTATTATTCTTTAACGAACTTGGATAAACTGTACCTCTATATAAAGTAAATTCATGGTCATAATCCAATTCTATGAACCACATTCCTCCATCCCAATTATCCCACCGCAAATATTTACCATCTAACAATTCCAAGCCAGGTAATTCTGTTTCGAACCAATGAATAAATGAATTCCAAAATCTTTTCTCCTTAACATTTTCTTCGATTCCTTTACCTTTATATTCAATTCCATTATCAGCCAAATACTTTATCAGCATTGCTCTCACAATATTTGCATCACGTATTTCCGTTCCTGTTCTTATCAACACACTCGTTTGTAAATTTGGTATATCATTCTCAAAAACATTTGATATTTCAATAACAAGATCAAATATTTCATCATTTGAACCTATTGTCGCGTTATAAGTTTCAATTGCAGTATCTATTTTTCTTATGTATTCATTTATAAATTCCTCTTTAACGGAATTAATTATATCTGGCATTATTTCACCTCTTTTTAAATGACAGTAACCATGCCTACGCCATTTCTGACTTAGGCGGCAGGTCAAGGCAGTATTAATCAAATATCTCATTTATGGTAATATTCAAATAATACACACTGTTTTTCCTGCCTAAGTGCATACATCTCCTCATATTCATTTTCACTCAAAGTTGTATAATGAACTGGAATATTAAAAGTATCATAAATGGCTTCTGCCAAAACATCTTTTAGGCGTTTCATTGCATCATAATTTGCAATGCTATATATAAGAATTAAATCAATGTCATTTGCTTCTTCTGTATATTGAAACGAACCCATCAAAAAAACATCAGCCTTAACCGATTCTTCCAAATCCGACGCCTGCTCTGTCATTATCCTCTCTATCAATTGGCCTAATATATACACTTGGTTTTGCACAATTTAAAGCCCCCATAAATTCACTCATAGTAAAAACGCCAATTCCATTTCTTCTACCTAATTCATATGCATCTTGCGTCACCCTATTCCAATTTGAAATTGTAACAAGGCAATCTATTTGATACTCACTTGTTATTTCATAATAATCCGATACACTAAGCGCATAATAATTTGATACAAATACAAATATTGGTGGTAAATCTTCTCTTTGTATTTCGTAATAACTATCACTTATTTTTTTACATCTAAGCACCTTATTATGTCCGTACATAGCGCTCTCAAAGTACTGTATACTTTCCACTCTTGGAAATTTTATAAATTGATCTGGCATATTTATTTCTCCCCCTTAATCATCTGCTCAAATTCTACCGGAAACCTTGGAGTTCCCTCTCGTATAATTTCTCCTTTATTACAACTTTCAAAAGCTTCGGCATGAATTTTAAATTTCTTGTATACTTCCACTTCTTCCATAGAAAGAACCGAAATATTACTTTCAAAAGCTTCCACTATTTTTCTATTATTGGGAATAATAATATTTTGCTTAAACTGATTCCATGTATTGATAGCTGATGACATAGGGTTATTAATTGCAACCAACGAATCTGGACCAAATTGTTCTAGGATTTGTTTATTCTCACAAAGCAAAATCTGTGTTTCCCTGAACAAATCCGTTTTCTTTTTATTCCCGCAAAAACCAATGCTCTTCTTTCTTGGCTTTGTTTTTTTATTTGCGACATCCGGAAAATCTATAATAGGTTCATCTAACAATTTAGAAAACAAATCATCCCACTGCTCATCGTCAGATAGATACACTATTTCCCTATTGCCTAAAGCAGCTGGATTAATCCTAGTTACAACCTCATCATTAATTGGGACAAACGATGCAAAAATAAATTTCTTAGGACATGTTTTTATCTCTTCTAATATTATCCTATACTCATCGCCTACACCTCCTATAAATTGGTCAGCACGCTCTTTATATTTTGGTGTCAATAATACAATTACCTTATTGGCATTTGGAATCATTTTAGCCATCATTTCATTAAAATCCACTGCCGTTTCCTTTTGCTTTAAATATTCATCCATTATGGCATCATAGCCATGCTTTTCTCTTAAACAACTTACAAATGCCACCACTTTTTTATTAAACTCATCGCTATCGTGTGCATAGCTAACTGCCACAACCAAATTATCTGTATTCATGACTATCTCCTTACTCAAACTCAATTTCTTCCTCAGCCCGTGTATAGATATCAACCTGATTCTGAACATCAAGTCTTGTTACAAGCCAGTTACGTGCCATACAACTCTTAATAAACTCATTTATTCTGTTTTTACCGTACATTTCCTTGAGAGTAATAACTAGGCCAAACTGCAAAGCCTCTTTATTCTTTGTCGTCACACGATCTTTGGTTAAAATACTGATTCCCCACATCCCTGATTCGTAGGATTTTCTTGGAACAGCACGCCCCTTTATTTCTTCACATACACGTTTGACATTATCCCATTTACGATATATTTCTCGTGCATCTTCTTCATAAAGAACTTGCCCCTCTTCGGATTGCTTATTATCGTCAATTGTTTTCAATTTTCCGTTTGGCTGAACTCGACCGAAATGAATATCCATTTCAGTACTAGTATAGTCAACGCCCTGATTACGGTCACAATGAGGAAAATATATCATTACAGCACGCGCATAAAATGGATGTTTTCCATCTACAACCAGGACAGGCAAATTATAATTGTATGTTTCATAATCCTCTGTTGTTCCGGTGATGAAAAATTTTATTTCATCATCACTTGTGCTTAAAACATCCTCAATTCGTTTAGGAACTACTCCATATCCTATAGAATCAGATATTCTACCGTTCGCACTCCACTTTGCGGCAGAATCTATTAGTAGAGCCTTTGCAACTTCTCTTGTTAATCCCATTACATGAATCAAGTATGCCATTTTTCGAGTAATCCAAGGGGCTGCAAATGAAGTTCCCGCTTTATAAATTGCCCCCATGTTATCTATGCATAGTGCAATCTTTGTGTCCTGCCTGTTTCCATCTCCTCCGTAGTAGCTGACATCAGGCTTATGGAAAAAAGACAATACCGGTCCTCTTCTCGAATAAGAAGCACTTTCATTTTCCATTGTTACAGAATTTACAACCATTGCATTTAATGAATCTGCCGGTGATCCTACTTTCATTTCAGGATGAACTAAACCATCTGGAGTATTAGTTCCTGCAACAATAAAGATTACGTCATATTCACTTTGAATGCGATCAAGCTCAGCTGCTTCAGGTGATATAAAATTATCCTTGATAGGTTCTGGCGAACCCAAAGAAAGATTCCAAACCTTTATATCAGGATTATTAGCCACAATTTCTCTAATACTCCTCAGAATAGCAAATGAACTAAATCCACTCTGTGTCGCTACTCCAAAGTGACGAACTCTAAAACGACCACAACCATCATCAAGCTTAGGATTACCTTTCGGCCCATCAACAATGATTGATGTTACAGCTGTTCCATGGTAATAGTCCTTTTTTTCAAGCTGAATATCGTTTGAAAGCATATTCTTATATTCCACCCATTCATGAAAATATACCTTCTCATTGAACTGAGTATCTATAACACCGACAATTGGCTCATTACCTGGTACAGGTATTTTTCGTTCACTATCAAAGTCAATTTCTTCATCATCGACAATATCTTCTAATTTCACTTGAGTTAAATCCGTAACACTCATTGAAATAAGATAAGGTGCACGTCTATACAAGGTCTGCATCTGTCCTGGTTCCAACAAAAGTGTGGTTCCATCAATGATTTTATCTTTAGATACAGTAATTCCAAACTTTTCAAGTAGTTCTGTTGTTTCAACGTCTGTTTTGTAAATTGTTACAAGCATATTCTGGGTTACATCGTCACTCGGTCTATCAACTATTTTAGTACAAGCCTTAACCGCGTCAGCCGTTATCTCTTTAGGATGATTAAAATGTGTATTTATCCATAATGGCTTATACTTTTTAAAAATATTTATCAAATCATCGGTTATCCGCATTGGATTTACCACAATAGCTCTTGTACCAATTCTTATTATTTCTATATGTTCTATTTCTTGAAGAGTTGACAATATCTCATCTAATTCATTGTCACCTATCTTATTCATCTAAACCCTCTCCCATAACGAAATAAAGTTTATTTCTCGAGAATATTAACCTTGCTTAATCAAATTATACAATTTAATTTATCTCGCCGCTGCTTCATTATCTACAAGCATACATGCCAACAAGATTCTTAACAAAAAACATTTTAATCACAACAGTATAACCTCTCAGCTCTAATATGTCTATGCTCCTATACAAACAAGCCAAAAGCATAATACAAAATGAATCTTTTTCACCTAATATTATCTATTAATTCTTCGATAACACCATAATACTTTACGTCAAGTGAATACCCCTTATTGAATTCCCTCAGAAGATAGGCAATATCTTTTTTGTAATCTCCACTTAAAGTTTCAACACTCCTCGTCTTATTTAGAATAAATTCATAAATTTCCTGAAGAATACTGTATCCTAGCTCTTCATTTCCCCCTATCCACTTAATAAGCGAACGATGAAATAATCTTTGCATATTCTCCCAATCATCTGTATTCTCTTCTTCTAAAATATTGGTGCATCTCACCACCTTTTCCGCAATATCTCCATCCGTAAAAGCCACACCAATCACATCACAATCATTAATCTCTTCTCTTGTAATTTTATCTCTAAAATCCAAATCCAAACACAATCCATCACTATAAATAACTATCAGAATCCCCAATGGTCTTTGCGTTCTGCTTATTAGAACAACTTCTCCAAAATTAAATATAAATTCTCTCACCAGCTCCTTATCCATCCTTTTTAACACCAAATCTATATCGGAAAATTTATGAGCGGTATCTTTTTGAATTGAACCTTTCAATATCGCCTTGCAGTTTTTTTCTTGAAAAAAACAAAAAGCATACTCTAAAAACTGCTTATGCGTATCCGATGGACACTTTTTTATAATATTTTTCTTAATGTTCATACTAATCTCCATTCCGCCGCCTTCGGCTGGCGGCACAAATAGTAATGAAAGTGTTACAAATTCTACTCCGTGATGTAAAACAACTTAAAAGAAACTACACTACAAAGCACGGGAGGAGGAGTTGTAATAACTTTCTTCGTTTTAGACAGCATACTAATCAGTGTAAGTTCTGCCTTTTCAAGCACAAATAAGTGGCGCCATGAGCCCGTACACTAAGAATTGTTTTAACTTCTTCGTTAAATTGTGTGGCAGTTCAGTCAATGGCTTCTTATCTTTTACGAAAGGAGCATTTGCTATGAAAGTTACTTATCAAACCTGTTGTGGTGTCGATGTTCACAAATCATTTCTCGTTGCCACAATAGTAAAAACTACTGGCGGTATTGAACCTTCTTATCAAAAGAAACGCTTTTCTACATTCAACAATTTTATTCTTGAATTTAAGCAATGGTTGCTAGAAAACAATTGTCATGATGTCTGCATGGAATCTACGGGTAAATACTGAGTTCCTGTCTTTAATCTTCTTGAGGATGAAATCAATGTCGTAATTGCTAACCCTAAATGGGTAAAAGTTGTCAAAGGCAACAAAGATGACACCAAAGATTCTAAATGGATTGGAGATTTATTCCGTCTTGGACTTGTAAAAGGCAGTTACATTCCTTGCAAAAAAAACGTATTCTTAGAGAATACACAAGATATCGTTATAAACTTATTTCCTGCCGTTCCAGCGAAAAGAATCGATATCAGAATGCACTTACTGTTTGTAATGTCGCACTAGACTCTGTAGTTTCCGATATCTTTGGGAAGTCATCCACATCCATTATTGATTATCTACTTCAACAATCGGATACTTCTATCAACCACGAAGAAATCGCTTCAAAACTTCTTAGGAGCCTCAAATCCAAAGAAGATTCTGTGATTGAATCCATAGAAGGATATCAGATGACTGATTCCCAAAAATATCGCATGTGCCTCGTCCGCGCACATATGAATTATATCATAGCAGAAATCAATGATGTAGACTCTATGATAGAAAATTTGATTTCTTCTGATCCTGATTATGAAAATGCTATCCAGTTTCTTTCTACCATTCCGGGTGTTAAACGTGATAGTGCAATCACTATCATCTCCGAAATAAGTATTGATATGTCTCAATTCTCCAGTTCCAAACGTCTCTGTTGCTGGGCTGGTTTAACACCAGGAAGCAACGAATCTGCTGGTAAGAAAAAATCTGTCCGTATAACACGTGCCGGTGTTTACCTCAAACCTGCATTAATACAGTGTGCCCATGCAGCCGTGAAATCGGATAAATCTCCTTACCGCAAAAAGAAATATGAATCTCTTGCGAAACGTCGTGACAAGAAAAGAGCCATTATCGCTATTGCTCGTATGATTCTTACCGCTATCTACCAGATGCTGTCTACTGGAGAAGTTTGGAATCCGAGCGACTTATACAAAATCGATATGCCTATACCACTTGTTGAAAAACAAAAAGCTAAGGCTATCAAACAAGCCAAGCCTTGTCTTCCTATATGCAATACCGTGAATCACAAATGGAAAATTCTACTTTAACAACAAATAAAGAAACAGCATGTGACGATATGTCACTTGAAAACCATAATATGGATTTAGAAACCACCAAAAATCGATTACTATTGTTTAATGATACATTACAAAAAAAGAAAGGGAATGACTAATCCAGTCATTCCCTTCTTACTTGATAGGAACTAGAACTTATCATCCTGCTCCACTTCCTTAATTTCCGTTTCCCAATTTATAACTTTATATTTGCCGTTACCAATCTTTTCATAATCATCATACATTGGTTTATAACACCGGGTAGGAATATTCGCACAACATCTATATGTTAGATGAGCACTCACAGTTCCTTCCGGATACTTACCTCCACTCCTACGCATAGCTGCAATGGCTTCAGCTCTACTAAACTCATTTTCTCCAGTTTCAATAACAAAAGCTCGCATAACTGCAAGTAATTCCTCTCGACAATTTTTATACATATGTATTCTCCAATCTCAATTTTATTATGAGTTTGGGCTCTTAAAATCATCGTTTCACAAGTGGTAAATAAGTGGTAATCGTTAATTACCGTTGAAATATTTCCCACAGAATCAAGGTTTTCACTGGATATTCAAATGCTGCCCCAATAGTTGCCGTTACCAGTTTTTAAAAAAATCCACTTCTGTAATCTTACGCTAAAATATACCTCATTTCAGTACATTTTCAGCCCTAAAAAACTGCCTTTCAAAAGTGGTAAACAGGTGGTAAACTTTTTTCAAAAATTGGATTTTTGCCCGTAAATCAAGGCTTTTTCAAAGAAGTTAGTATAGTGCCGTGGCAGATGAATAATATTTTTATCATTGTCTCATTTTCCTTTAGTTTCTTGGCATATCTTAGCATATCTTGGCATATCGTGGCAAGAGCCCGAAAATACGGGCTTTTTTCAAGATGTTAGTCTACCCGGACGGCAGACACCAAATAGGGGTAAAATGGCATATCTTGGCATATGCTGGCATATCATGGCATAGTATTCCCTGCAAAAGTGGTAAAAAAGTGGTAAAGTTGAGGGGCGTACCACTGGGGAAATAGTCTAAGCATTACATCTTGGACAGTTGCTTTCAATTAATCTCCAATATCTACTGTTTGCAAGTTATTCCCTTACATTTAGTACACACTTTATCACATTCTATTAATTGCTTTAATTCTACTGCTCCCTTCTTTTCCCCTATTTTATCTAAGAACTCTGAAATTATCCAAAGAGTATTATAATATTCCTGTATATTTATATTTCTCAGGCAATTATATCCTTCAAGAACTGAAACATATAACTCTCGTATCTTTTCTACATCTTCTTTAAGAAATGGTTCTTTTAACATAAAATTCAATGCATTTGCAAGTCCAAACTCAGTTTTGATCAAACTATATGTACATTCGCTTTTAGTTCTTTTAATCTGTAATGCTTTCTCTAAATAAAAAGACGCATTTTCATAATCAGATATCGATAAATAATTTTTTCCAATATTATGATATACATCCGCAACCTCCATCGAATATTCTCCATAATATTGTTTTTCCCTCTCCAATGCTTCTTGCAAAAACTGATTAGCTTTTTCAAAGTCAATCTTGCTATAAGCCAATCCCATATTGCAATAGTACGCCATCAGGGCCTTTTCTTCTTTTGGTAAAAACTTATCTAATAATTGTTTGACACACAAAAAAGATATTAGAGCTTTATTTTTATCAGATGACAAATATGCCAATCCAGCAGCATTAAATATATCACAACCAATCTTCGCTCGTAATTGACTTTCTTCAAATTTTTCAAGTTCTTGAATTGCCAATCCTACAACGCTATCCAATGAATCATAAAAAGACAGACCATCCAGCAGTTGTATCAAATTATATAAAATATACACATCTTTCTCATTATTGAATTTAATAATTTTTAATAAACTGACTATAATATCAAAATGCATACCTTTCTCTATAATTGAATATTCATCTTGATATAAATCCCTATCAGTATAATATTGTTTTAAATCAGCAACATATTTATCGCATTCTTCAACCTGATTTCTTACACACTCTCTTATCAAAGAATGCATATAGAACCCTTCGTCATTTCGCTTAATCCATCCAAATTCAACTAAATCTCCTATATCTTCGTCAGATGCCTTTATAATTTGAATAAATTTTCTTATAACGCCTTTTTCTTTGGTTAAAGAAAAATTAATCAATATACGTTTCCTTTCATCAGACATATTTTCTAATGAATAAAGCGTTGCTAGATGCTCTGCGATTTTAGCATATGTTTTTTCTTTATTATTTTGGACTTTAATTCCTGTACTAGATATTCCTTTTTCAAGAATACATCCTAAATATTCATTTAGTTCTTTTGTACTTTTATTAGCAGCTCGTGCAAAAAGTTCAATAAGTAATGTACTTTTGCCAAATCTATTCACTAATTCAATAATCATCTCCTCATCGTCTGATGATATAGTTCTTTTGTAATATTCTTTGAAAAGTTTAATACAGTCAATATCATTAAGAGGAAGAACTTCATGTGTAATATATCCTGAAATTGATTCCATCCTAGATGTAACAATAACTATCGCATTTCGTTCTAAAATATCCCTATTTTTATCTGATAAATAATTATCATCCACATCGTCAATGAAAATTACATTTCGCTGGTTATCCTTTGAATTCATTCGTTTCTCAAAGTGCATTATTAAATCTTCGTCTACACTTTTTTCCGCCATGGCCATCGCAATACCAGCCACCACACTCCCCTTATATGTCATCCATAATGAAACATCAAACATCATCTTCACTTCGTTAAAAAGTTTTTCAGCCAATGTAGTTTTTCCCATTCCACCAATACCTGAAATAAGCAAATGATGCTTTCTGCTTAAAATATATTCCTTTAAAGTTTCAACTTCTATTCTATCAATATATTCAGGACATATCTTTGGCTCATTAATACATAAACATCTCTGTGGCACTGGCGAAAACCATTTTTCGCATATACTCACTTCTTTCATTCTTGATATTAATTCATTACCATCAATAAAAGTAATTTTGATTCCTTTTGTAGAATATTTATTTTTGAAATTTTCAATTTCTATAATTTCTTCTTTTGTAAACTCTTTAGGAACACACAAAAACCATTCATTAATATTAATCTCTTGTTGTTCTAAAACTTTTAAAAAGGAATTATCTATTTGTTGCCATCTTGATGCATTTAACACATCAACAAAAAACTTACATTGATATATTTGAACTAATTTGCCATTCGAAACATGAATATCAATTCCTCCATCGCCCCTACTAGCCTTTATTCGATGCACTTCACACGTTGGATTCTCTCTTTTAAGTAAATCTTCACAAACTAATTCAAAACAATCCCTTGCTCCAACAATCCCACCATAATACCTTGTAAAATTATCCCAACTCTCAATTGTATTCATTTTATAATCCCTCAATTCTAACTGCTTGTATTGCAAGTTCAATAATACAATATATCTTTGCTAATTAATTTGATTTCTCTACCAGTAAACTTATTATTCGCTTTCCATAAATTCTATCAATATCGTACAGGTATGTGGGAATAATCAACCAATGCAGAATATCCTTTTGATTCAAGCATCTCTTCCATCACACTCACTTGATGCTTTTTCTGCTCTACATCACACTGTAAAGGACCAAAATTCACATATGACACATCACATTTCTCTAGTTTCAATTCAATATATGGAACAATATATCCAGCATTCATCCTATGCTTCACAGGGAGTTTTTTCTCTCTTTTTGCAACATCAACAATAATTCGAACTTCCTCTTCTTCATGTTGAAAAAACTCATATTTAAAAACAAGGCGCCACTCCGATAATCGATTGGAAATAATATACCGAATAGAGGATTCTTGTTCCTTATCGTAATTATCTCTTAATTTTAACAACATTTTTTCTATTAATCTTTTTTGTTCACTTCGACTATAGATTACAGGATAAATATGAAACTCAGCTTCTTTGTCTCCTAAAAGCTTTTTCAATGATTCTTTTATGCTATAAGGATAAAAACCAATATTGAATCCTTCATATTTGTTACCCTTTGAATAATAGTTCCACATAGCCAGCGAGTCTTTATTCTTAGAAAAAGAACATAAATATCTATCACATTCCGGTCGAGTTATCTTAATCTTCTCATCTTTGATTATAACTCAGAAGAATTGTACGGGCAGTTTTAACCTTTATAAAAAGTTGGTACAAGTACTCTGTAATTTCATCTCTATCTCTTAATTCTTTACACACCTCTTGGTAAACTTCTTCTACAACAGTTCCTTCTGATGCGTCGTTTAAACAATCATATCTACTTGCCCATAAAGTCACCTGTTCTAAATCACCAGACATAATTGACGAAAATCCAGTAGGGGATGTGTAATGAAACAAGTCATTCTCATATTCAGCAGGCATATAATCTGCATCCATTTTTAACAGAAGTTTAAATTCGTCTAATTTACTTAACATTTTACACCTCGATTTCTTTATATGTAAAAATTGAATATTTTTGTCAATTATGACACTTTTACTCAGACCCCCCACTTACTTACTCATAATATGCCTCTATCTAAGTGTTCCTATTTCAATTATAATACATAAAAACAAAAAATGGCATCCCAACAGTAATATTTGTCGGGACGCCATCTATGAGTTTATTCTGTTCTCCTTTTCTAAATAAAAAAGGAATCAGGCAGAACTTCTTCCCAACTCCTATAATGTTTTTTAACTGCAATCAACCTTTTTGTCTGCATTCATTTAATAAATCTCTAACTTCATTTGGCATTAAGTCTCTCTCTTCACCCTTAAGCCTATGTAAAATAAATCTCTTTTCATCATTTGTCCAACGAAAATCCCGTTTCATGTATGGCAAATAGATTCTATCCAATGCATCTAATTGTAACAGTTCATAATGCTTTAAGATTTCTTTGTCCGAGCATGATTCTAAAGCGTCAAAATTAATTGCACCATTTTCCAACACATAATGATTTTTTAGTTTTTTATAATGACTATTTTTCCGAAGTGCTTCCCAGACTTGTTCCCAATAAATTTCAAATGTTTTTACGCCATTTTTATCCTTCTTCATGAGTGAATACGGCAATACCCTTTCTTGATGACAAATGTATTCATCATCCACACGAAAGAAAAATGTATTAGGATAATTGATATCACTACTTTTTCCGGATGACATAAACCCAATCCCAAAATATCCATAATTATTGTTTTCATCCTTATATTTCTTCCAGAACATGTACTCGATTTTGTCCAATTTGGTTGAAAAATTCTTGACTTTAGTATAATCAAACTTAACAATCTGTCTTGACTGTATAATATCTAAAATCATTTCACTACTGAAATACTGAATTCTTCCTTTATATATTTCATCAAAATGTTCACTGTTTTCAAAGTCATCTATATCTATTGCATCTTCTCCATCACTACACATTCTATTATACAAATCAGTTGCACTTATACGTTTTTCTTTATATTCAAACAAAATCGGATTATCTACAAGATATTGCAATCCAAGTAAATGTGGTAAATCTTGTGGGTTAAAAGCAAACTTTATTGTATCACCATTACTTAAAGGAATCTGAATATTTGTCTTTATTAACTTTTCATAATCAGCAATAATATCTCTAATTATATTCAAGGCTTTTTCTCCTCAAAATAATAAATGTCTTCTAGGAAAACCTAGAAGACACTTATAAGCATTTTCACCTTTTCCTCCGAAGAGTAAGATACTGTTGGCTCAACGCCTAAACCAACGGGAAGACCTCCATTTGCATTTGGTATCACTCACACAAACTTCATCAGCCAAGTAGTTCTTCGCCCGTAAGCAAAAAGAACTATTCTTAATATATGCACATAGCATACAATTTATTAACTACTTTTCCAAGCAAGTTTACCACGTTTATTTTTACCAGTCAACTAGCAAAATTATAATAAACTTACTTTTCTACTTATATAATACATCATTTTCTTCAAATGCACAACATAAATCTTTTCTATTCAATTAAATAAAGCATAACTCTCCACTTTTTCCATGCACCTTTGGGTGTTACACGGAGTGTAACACCCAAAGGTGCATGGTGTCAAGCATTATCCATTATCGACTTTGTTTTTTGACACACTCGCCATACGCCCTTTTTTCTCCTTGAGTTCCAAAACACTCTCAAATATAGCTACTATTTTTCGATTAACCACAAAAATAACACATATAGAATAAAAATGGCATCCCAACAGCCCTATTTGCCGGAACGCCATCTATGAGTTTGAGCTCTATTTAATTTTTTCTTCCTGCAAAAGTGGTAAACCAGTGGTAAACTTCACCTCCTTTGCATCGGAAACGCCCATTTTACAGGCCTTTTTCAATTTCGGAAAATATTGCCATGGCATACGAAAAGCACTCTCGTTTTCATTTTTTACCTCCTAAAATGCCGTGAATTGCCGTGTTTTGTGGACTTTTGCGTACTCGCAAAAATCTACATAAAATCTGCATAATGTGACACACTATGCAAAATAAGGCGAATTAAGGCAAAATGTAATAGTCATTCGTAGTTAACTACAAAGAGCCGGACTACTCTGTTTTACCCCAAATTCCTATCGTTAATAGAATGGGGGTTCGGGGGGGTCTACCTTTTAACGATAGAATCGTAGGGGGGGGCGAACCCCCTACATAAAACAGGCGAAGGCATCAAACCTTCGCCCGTGAAATTACAAAAGCATTGATTCCAATTGAGCCTTAATATTCTTTCTTCGTTCACTTAAAAACAACTCAAAATTAGCATAGCTATATTCCATATCTGGAATGTAGTGAATAGTTCTATACTGAATTTTATCAGAATCTGTTTTATGAGTATTAGCAAACCAATCTGCGAAGTCCTGATTCTGCTTTTCAATATTTGGTATTGCAGCCAACAACTGAAGATTGCTCAAATCATTTACATGGTCAATATATGTTTGAACCTTATCTTCTGCTACTCCCTTTTTAATAAGAGACTTCTTTGTAAATACGCTCTTTGGATACATATGGTCAATATGAAATTTATTATTGAAATCCAAAGAAGGATAAAGCAGCATAAGTACTGTGAGAGTTTCTCCCTTTCCATACTGATGCTCAAGTAAATTCTCAATATCATCATTTGTAAATACGATGGTTTTACTTGTACCTTTGAGTTTATTAATAATCTCATCAATCGGAAATTCTTTAGTTCCGTTTTCTTCTATAATCGCACGGATAGGGCGGAGAACATTATCCGGCTGTCCACTAAATGCTCTCTTTAACAATGACATAATAAGCCACTTCTTAATCTTTTCTCTATTAGTTGCGGCCGATGTGGATGTATCAAAGTTATCCGGCATTCCAATCTTCATAAGATAATATGCAATAGGAATAACGGCATTATTCGATTTCAAGCTATCCCTATTAAAACCGAATGAAGATACCAACTGGAATGCCTGATATAAAGCCTTCTTTATTGTCTTCCAGTTATTTTCAATCTTGGTCATATTTTCTTTATTGAAATTATCCACCTTAAATGCTATATCAGAAAAACCAGTTAACACTAAAGCACTCTTAAGCACAAAGTCTTTATTTACATTGAAGCCACTACCAATTGCATTTATATTATCTACACAATCATTAATTTCTTCCCTTGCGTCCAAATTATCCCACTGCGCTGTTGCAATTGAAAGCAACAAGTCAGAATAGCTTAATACTGTACCACCGCTATTTACACGGATAAATATATTCAACACCTTATCCAATTCATCTGATTTTACCTTATAGTAACTGATGCTTGGTTGAGTATGAATAACCTTGAAAAGCTGTGATAGTGTATTATTTGCAAACTGACCTTGTTCTTGAGAATAAACTCCTGAAAAGACAATGTTCTGCATAAGATAATTCATAACATCTCCAAGTTCCTTCATATTCAAAATATCTCCTACAAGGAACCAGTAATGTGTACCATCATTTTGGCACTCATCATCCGTAAGGAACTTGAATTCAAACTTATCACTGCTTTCAGTCTTTGGCTCAACAATATTCAAGTAAAGTTTTCTTTCTGGGAATGCGTCATCGTTCTTCCACTGTTTATGTGGCATCTTATATGAGTAGGATCCCTTTAGTCCAACATAAATAGAAGTGAGTCTTTGTTGGCCATCCAAAACAGCCATCACATTTTCACTACCCTTTAAATCTATCTTCGAATTATGTCTACACTTCTTTTCGTGGTACTTCTGAAGAAAACTATAAAACTCATACAGATTATGCTGCCCATTAGAAAGCTCCCAAAACAAAAAAGCTCCTATAGGATAATCCTGCATAATACTGTCAAACAATCTTTCTATCTGTGAAGTTCCCCACACATATTCTCTTTGAATTGCTGGAAGAACATATTTATTTACCGAAATATCTTGTATTACTTCAGCTATTGTAAGTGGAGATTCATAAGCCATAGAACGCCACACCCTTTCTCATTTTGTATATAAAATCCCTAAATTTTATCATAGCATAACACCCGTGTTTTTTCTACAGGAAAAATGCCCCGGCAGCATATTGCCACCGAGGTCATCGTCCTAATTTCTTATTAAATCGCCTTGAACATCTTCTGGCTTATTGGCTTTTCGCCTGTTACCTTTTCGACTTCCTTCTTGGCTGCCTCAAGTTCTTCAAGCCTGATCATTTCATCCTTGGCATCATCAAATCCAAGGTGCGTGTAAACATTCATTGTTACCGAAATGTCCGAATGCCCCATAAGGTACTGCAGGGTCTTGGGGTTCATTCTTGCTCTCGCCATATTGCTACAGTATGTATGCCTACAAACATGAGGAGTGATGTTCGGCATCTGTACCTTGAAAATGTCATTGTATCTCTTGACTGCGTGATTGAATCTGTGTTCCCAATGCATGGCTACTTCCGGCATTCCATTCTTATCTCTGAAAAGAAATCCGGCATAACCCTGAACCATTATCTCGGGAAGGTCTGTTGGTCTGTCTTCAATGATTGCCTGAAACATTTGGAAAACATCATCCGTCATCGGAAGTTTCCTTGTTCCGGCATTAGTCTTGGTAGGTTCGATAATGTACTCGCCCCAGGAAGTTCTCTGCAACTGATGGTTGATGTCGATTACCCTATTCTTCATATCGATGTCCTTAAGGGTCAGTCCACAAAACTCTGAAATTCTCATTCCTGTATGGAATAAAATGTAGAAGGTTTCGTAGTATTTGCAATAAATGTTATCGTCATGCACAAACTTAAGGAACTTCTTCATCTGCTCCTTCGTGATAGCCTGTCTCGTCTTTTCCGTATTTTGAATAACTCCTGCAAGCTGAAATCCGAATGGATTCTTCACAATCATATCATCGTCAACCGCCATTTGAAATGCCGGGCGAAGTACCCCACGCACGGTCTTGATTGTGCTTGAGCCTTTTCCATCCTGTTGCATTTTGATTAAAAATAACTTTGCGTCCGAAGTCTTAACACTACACATTTTTCTTGAACCGAACTCTTTATTCTTCAGAATGTTCCTTACAAAGCCATAATTCATAAGTGTGTTTGGTCTTACTCCAGTTCTTGTCTTTAGGTATCTCTCCACCAATTCCATAACCGTCATGTTCTTGCCCATTGGGTCAAGCTGCGAATCCAAATCCTTACCTATCTGCTTTTCAAGTTCTCTTAATGAAAGGCACGGTGCTTTTCCGGCTGGCTGTGAATCCGTTGGCTCTAATCTCCAACTGTAAACAAAATGTGGTTTACCATCAACATGATACTTGAATTGATATTTGCCGTTTGCTCTGATGGATTCTCCCTTACGGAGAACCCTGTGCTTACTGTCTCTTCTTGTACTTGCCACGCTTTATCCTCCTTAACTCTGGGTGTTGTGCTAAATACTTCTCAAACTCATCCCTTTCAAATCTTGTCATGGTCTTCGCCCTCCTTGTCTTTTGGTATGTACATATATCACTCTAAACGCACATAATAGCAAGTTAATAATCGAGAAATGTGTAACTTTTTTACATGGTATGCTGATGAATCGTATCCAATATTTTCTCCTGTTCCTCAACTTCAACTCCCATACTCTCCAATGCCTCTCTAGTGCCACAATCCGGGCAAATGGCTGTGATTCCATCCACTCTTGAAAGTGCAGGTGGCTGTCTATAAATATTGCCACAGCGTGGACATTTCCTTGGCTCAATTTTTCTTTCAATCTTCATGGCATACATAAATTGGAATACCACTACTGGACAAAGATACACACCTTTTATTGTGTATCTTTCCAGCGGTTTTCTACTCTTTCCCATCGCAAGTTCCGCCACAATCTTGGCATATCGTTCCTGCTCACTGCCTTCGGAACCCGCCATTGCTTTCATATAAAATTCCAAAGCATCCTCCCGGCTGTCCCATTCTTCCTCATCGTTATAGCAGATGACTTTCACGGTATTCAGTTTTCTGCAGGAGTCCTCTCCATAGACAACTCCAAGGCAGCATCCGTTATCCCAATGTACATGGATTGTACCTGTGTCATCCACCTCCGTAACAGTTCCTTTCGTGCCACTTGGAATGTCTCTGTATGGGTCATTCATGGAAATGAGTTCTACCCTTGAACCCGCCGGGTACTGTTCCTTTACCTTATTTACAATATCTCTTGGTGGGAAAAACATTACTGCTCGCCCCCTTTCTTTGCTCCTGCCTTAAATGCAGCCGAGCCATCCAGTTTTGAAAGAAGGATTTTTCTGTCTGCCTTGAATTCATCCCCGATGAACCCAAGTCTTAAAAGGAAGCATCTGAATGCGTATTTCTCATTCTCATTTTCCTTTGGCTTTGCAGTCACTCTCTTCTGCTTTTTACTCATCTCACAAATGGCTGATATGAATTTGGTGTATGCAAGTGCCTCATCCGGCTTTGCTTCTTCAAACCAAGGGAAGGAAATGTTTTCTTCGTCTGTAGTAAATCTTAGTTTTGGAATACCAAGTGCCTTTTTTATCAAATCTCCTTTTGCGTCCAGAATGCTTGCAAGGTTGCCTACACCTAAGTATTCCGTGCTATCGAGATGGGTCTTGAGGAAGAAGAATTGCAGCCACTTGTTGATGCCTGGCGAAACTCCAACAGTAACATTACTTCGTTTTGGTGGCAGGTGGATTCGGCTGTTAAGCAGGCTGTAATTAATAAAAAGACTTCTACTGTCGGCTGCCTTACCTTCTCTTATCAAAGTGGAATGTTATTCATAGAATTACCATCCGGCAGAAGGTTATGCTATGTAAAACCTAAAATGGGAATGAATCAGTTCGGTTCAGAATCTGTTACCTATAAAGGTATCAATGGTGGCAAATGGGTCAGAATCGAAAGCTACGGACCTAAATTTGTCGAGAACATTGTACAGGCTGTGAGCAGAGATATTCTTGCTTATGCGATGAGAACTCTCTCCCATTGTTTCATAGTCGGCCATGTGCATGATGAATCGATAATTGAATGTTCCCCGGATGCATCCCTTGATGCTATCTGTGAACAGATGGGAAGAACCCCACCTTGGATTGAAGGCTTGTTACTTCGAGCCGATGGATATAAATGTAATTTCTATCAGAAAGATAACTAAAAAACAGGCACTATGGAATGCGCTCATTTTCCATAGTGCCTTTAATATTATCCTAACATTTCAATAATTACATTAAGAAGTGCGTATGCCTCTTCCTTATAAATCTCATTAAACTGGCTCTTATAACCCTTGTAGCTATCAATATCAAAGTTAGCAAGTCCACCCTTAAGAATCTCTTCTGCCTCCTGTCTTACACGGTTACCGGGGAACTTGGCGAGTCTCATTTTTTCATAAAACTCTGCACCATTTACTCCTGTGTGAAGAAGTAATACGGCATAACCGATTTTAGGGGATTTCTCAATCACTCTGCTTACCAACTCAACAAATGTATTAACTGTTTCCTTGGTACTCTCTGCTGCCATAATGATGTCTTCTGCGGATGGGGCTGACACAAGTTCTAATTCATAATCATCTTCTAAAGCATCTCTTGATACAGAATTTGGTACGGCATAATGTCCGAGTTCCTCATTCTGATATAAATTAAATGCTGCTCTTGCGTCCTTCTCCCATGCCTGATCTACGGCCTTGTAAATAACTCTGAATGACTTCTTACCAACTGTAATGGAACTGATGCATTCCGGGTTAGTAACTGTCTTGGCATCAAGTTCTGTGTACTCGAATGGCACCATTACCTCATTGGCTTTGATAGGTTCTCCGTTGTAGTTTCTTGTAAATGTTTTCATTTTAGCCTCCAAACTGCCGTCTGGACGCAAAAGCAAGATACTACCCCACCACTTGGGAGATACCCACCCATGACCGAAAATGAGCGCACGAAGTCATGGGTACCAATATTCAATCCTCCACAACCTGCAAAAAGTCGTGAAAGAAAAAATATGTAGTATCTTGCCTTCGGACGTCACTCCGGCCTTATACAATTTTTTATTTGAGTTTTTAAAAACTCAGATGGATGCATAGGCATTTATGCAGCCATCTCAGTTCTCAAAGTACTATAACGATTTTCATCTTCAATAAGTTATTCTCCATTTCTTTCGCTCCCATATTTAATATGAAAGAAAATGTCGAAAATAAAAAAATTATGTGTTACTAACTACGGGATAAGTTACAACCCTATATAAGGTTAAGCTGAAAATCATCAATCAAAAGCACATCAACATTCCTGTATCTGTCTGTAGATAATCTTCTGATTATATGGTAATATAAAAAGTGTCATATTCGAATATACCTTTCCCTATGACATAGTTAGGAGGTACTTAAATGCTTACAAACCCGGGATTTACCTTCTCCGGCATATCTGGAGAACATAAAATAGTTCCAACAAGTCAAACTGACTTACCTATATGGGGTTCCAATTACACAGAAGCCATTATCTGTACCTATGACGGAGAACTTGTAAAGGTTTATGATAATGGTCCTGGTTTTGGCTTTACCGATGAATCTGTTGCTATGGAATTTGCTGCAATAGATATAAATGACTCACAGCAAATCATTGATTTCTGTAACAAAAACGGTATGCCAAGTTCCATGCGTCAGTTCGGTAATTTCCGTAACGATTACATCTTCTTCGAAGATGATAAGGATAAATTTTCAAAAGTTATCCCCCTTGGAACTTCTCGTGAAAGAACTTGGTTATTCACGATAAAGCGGGATATCATTCGCATGAACAAATGCATAAAGCTTAACCAAGCAATTCAGGATGCCGACTATGCCGGAATCATTGAAATCCTGCTCTATTTCTGCTTTGACTTATATGGTCTTGACCTCGAAGATTCTGAACGAAGAACCGAAACCTTCAAATTCAGCCATCATTTTTACCGTTATGCAGAAGAAAACGGATATCACAAGCAATATGGACTAGGTGACTTGTCCATCAATGACTTAATTTCTGGATTCCTTGCTGACATTAATGCGGCTGTTTATGAGGCAGAAATGTGCAATGCCTATCGGATTCCACATAAGGACAAATATGTAGAAATCTATTTCTCCTTGTGGCAACACTTACATGGCATTTTTTCAGGTGTTGTCGAAACCAATACCGTGGAAGAAATAACTCCATTAGGTTGTGTCAAATTGAGTTCTCCAATTTCTACCGAAATAATGAACGATAGTGATAAGGACAGCATCATAAAAACCGCCAAAGGGGTGTTCGCAGATTTGTTCAAGGAAAACTTAAAGTCCGTTTACCCAGAAATCATTTTCAATAAGAACGGGAATCCGGAATCATCATGGAGAATTCCATCCTTATTGGATGCCATGTATCTGGAGTTGTTTTTCCGTTTCACTCCAAACTCTAGTGTCCGAAAATGTGCAAATCCTACCTGCAACAAGTTCTTTACTCGAACCAGCAGCCGTCCTACCAAAATTTATTGCGATGATGACTGTGCAAAATTAATGGCAAAGCGAAATGAACGAGCAAGGAAAAAAGCAAACAAATAACTCCTTTGTGTTGCTTTAATTGTACTTTGTGTGCTATAACATATTCAAAAGGCACATACTTATAAGTTTGAGCCATAATTCATTCTTGAAAGGAATATATTATGACAGATGATAATTACGAAATTCTCGTTAGGAATATTGAAATGCTCATGCAGAATAAAAACATGATTCCTGCCGACCTTATTCGTGAAACAGGCATTGCCCAGTCACAAGTAAGCAAAGCATTAAGCCGTACACAGAAAACTCAATTCACTTTTGAACAGATTTGGACTATTGCAGATTACTTCAATGTTTCCATTGATTATCTTGTTGGCCGTAAATCAGCTACCACTATTACCGAACAATCCAGCAATAAAGAAATCTGTAAATTTCTTATGCAGCTCATTGAGAGCGAAGTGGTTACTTGCTCTGAAATCGGAATTGAGGAAGATATGTATGAAGAAGTCATGGGACCACACAATGGATATCCCTGTGAATGGAAAAAAGGAACAAATAAGTATCAAATGTTCTATTTTTCTAATTACATCAATCCCGACATTGAAGGTTTTGATGAATTTACCCTTGATGAATTAGAACAGGATTTCCTTATCAACGGCAATTATAATCAAAAATCAAAAGAGATTAATGATTTTCTTACCTACTTCTTCAAACTGTATGACCTGTATAAGCACAACAACTTGGAACGAGAAATCTTCGAACAGGCTATTTCTGACCGTCTTGATAAACTTGAAAAATAAAAAAGGAGCCAAGGCATAACCTTTTACAGTTATGTCTTGGCTCCTCTTAGCCGTTCCCGGATACCTCTTTATCCGACCTTTTTTCTCTTCTTTTGAACTTCATAGACTACATAATTTCCGTCTTTATCTTTCTTAACTTCCGCACTATTTCCTCTCTTAGAGATATCATTAATCTGCTCTATTACCTGCTGTTCCTTATCACTCATGGTCAATACCCCCTCTCTGATGAACCTCTCCCAAATAATTGTTTATGCACTCCACTTCTGGCTGTGAAATAAGATACAATTCTAATTTCTCTTTCATCTTTGTAGTCATTGCTCTGCCGGAGTTCTGATGCTTTTTATCGTGTAACATGGCACACCATTCGCCAGTCGCCTTTCCTGGTTGAATAGAAACTTCATCAAACATATTTATGTCTGGTATGACATCAGGAGCATCCGGCAAGTAGCCATCCCAAGTATAATGTCCCGGTGTATATTTTCTACCACTTACTTCTGCGATGTCAGGTATTCTCCATTCAGAGCCAAGTTTAACAGCACTACGAATTTTACCTCGTCTTATCCACTGTCTGACTGTATCTGCAGCCACTTCATAGATATTTCCATATTCCTCAAGTGTGAGCAAATTTGCCTTTGTCTGATGAATATTAAAGCTCTCGTCTGATACTAAATAATGCATCTCTTCCAACTTACCTGCATCATTTACGCCCCGATCATACATTACTACAAAATGTTCTAATAAAAGAGTTATTCCTGTTTCTCTTATTTGGAAACCATATCCCCACCAATCATTTAGCTCTTCCATAAGAAACATACTCGAAACATCTTCATAGAATCTATCGATGAGCATCATAAGTCTTTCATAATAAGCATCTGACTTTTTCTCACCAGAAGGATTTTTAAATCTCACTTTGCAATCTTTTATTTCTTCAAGTAAAGAGGCTTTACTTCTCAAACCTCTATCCATATAAAAAGCAAACTCCTCTTCCTTTGTCATAGTTGCTTCTGATGATGCCAACTCTATCAGTTCAAGGTTCGCTTCTCTGTTGTGTTTTTCCATAATGTCGCCTCCATATTTTGTATTGTATCAGTACAGTACATTATTGTCAATACTTTTTGTACTGTTTCAGTACACTTTTTTATTTTGGGCATTTCTGATAACAAAAGCCGAACAGAAGACATGGCATACCTGTAGTGCAGGTTTTACCTAAAATCCTCTGTCCGGCTAATAAAAGGGTTATTGTCACTTAGCCGTGACACCACTATAAAATTTTTCTGTTTAACATATTTACCAGGTAGCGAAGCTGATATTTTTTGTACTTTCCGTAGTTCAAATTATAACAGAACATTTGTTTGATTGCCAACTATTTTTTCATTTATGTATTGAATCAATTCATCCTTGTGCTGTCCTATTGTAATACCATCCTTATAAAACTTACCGGAGCAAATAAGCCATAATATCTTATCTATTTTATACGGAGAAACATCTGCATCAATCTCCTTGCATTCTGCTGCCATTTTATCGATAACCTCAAACACAGCAATATCGTCCTTTTCTGCCACACCTATCTGATAAAACACTTCTTTAATATGAACATCCGGCTTTGGATAAAGCATATATTTCTCCTGGATAGGCATTTCATAAATTCCTGTTGGTTTCTGCATATGCATCACGCTCCTTTGGTTTATTGGCCATAAAGGCTCGTGACATATATCACTCAACAGTTCCCGGAAATCAAGTAGTTTCTCGAACTACTCATTTCCTACATTATAACGATAGCCTTTAGGGGGTTCTACCATTTAACGATAGGAATAACGCTATCGTTTTAAGGGTTATTACCCGACTACCAAGCACTTCTACAGATACTATTTTTACTTCCGTCATTCGTAGTCCGACCGTAGTGCCGTAGCACGATGATGGTCATACAATGCCGATTATTGCCCCACAAGTTCGCATAGTGCGTTATACAAAACAGTAGTCTTTACTCCTGCCGTGGCAAATAAATAAAATCTTGATTTTTCTCATATTTCCAGTATTTTCGGGCTTTTCAAGCCTTTTACCTTTCTTCATTTTTCACTTATTCTGGCTGTCTGTATATCCACTTTTGCGAGGAACGCATTGAACCGCTTTAATTCTTCATCTGAGTAGACTTTAAATTCTGGCTTGATATCCGGTGGAATGTCCCTGTTCAATATCAAATTTTTCGCCTGTGGATATTGATATATATCTGTTTCTAGTATTAAAAACTGCTCGTTTTTTCGATAACGACTCCTTCAACAAATGAACGTTTTCTTTGAACTGCCACACAAAAAACAACACTACATAATAATATTACAATGGATATACCGACGATAATTCTTTTTTCATTCTATTGCTCCGCTTTATTATTGTATTATTTTTTATTCGTGCTTTTTATTTCCGCTACCAGTTCTTCATACTTACGTTCGTCAATGATATATTTCCGTTTAATCAATATATAAGCAGCTCCTATAGAAATTACCGGAACAGCTACAATTCCAAGACGCAATATAAATCTTTGTCCGGCATCTGCTGTCTGGATAAATTTATCTGCCTGTACAATTACATTTTCCGAAGTAAGTTCTCCTGTACCAGCTTTTATTTCTAATCCGGATATTTTCTGACTGATTGCATAGATATTGCTTATAATCAGTATTAACGCAACAACCGCCTGATCAACCGCACTGGCCAGCTTTGTTGCAAAAGATCTTACTGCTGAGATAATACTGTCATGTCGTTCATGAAACCGGACTTCATCATACTCTATGGTATTATTTAACATGACAATCATCGTCATATTGAATGCTCCCTGCGAAAAGAAGATTAGAAAACCGATGATATTCAGTAAAACAACACTTTTGGGTAAAATGTAGCCTACACTCATAAAAAGCATATACCCAATGACTGTAATGATGGTAGCTGCAGTTACAATCTGATTTCGTGTGAATTTTGAGGAAAGCCACGCAAAAGATGCCTCTGATATCAGCGTTCCTAATCCATACATAATTGTAAACCAAAATACAAGACTGCCACCTACAGAATATCCAAATTCAAAATAAAAGAAATTCATTCCAATCATAATCAGAAGACCATTTCCGATTTGGAATAATAAACATGCAATTCCAATCACTATCAACTGATCATTTCTCAGGAATATATGAAACATATCTTTTAATGACAGTGTTCTCTTCTTTTCCGGTCGTTTTCTCTCTTTTACTCCAAACACTGTAAGTAGCTGGAAACCAATAAAACAAAAAGCAATCACAATCGCAGCCATCCGATACGCCATAATCGCATTTCCAGCTACCATATCAGGGAGCAGACCTGCAACAGAAAACTGTCCGATACAGATAAAAATTCCCTGTACAGTTACCAGCCAGTTCCGTTCTCCCGAATCTGATGTAAGACTCGGTAGCATTCCCCAATAGGCAATATCATTCATTGTGTAAGTCATTCCCCATAAAAGATATCCCACTCCAAAAAATGCAACAAATCCCCATCCTTCCGGCCTTACTGTAAACAAGCAGATAATTATCAGGCTGTTTAAAATTACTCCTATAAAAATCCAAGGTTTAAATTTTCCGGCTTTCAAATGCGAATTTTCAATAATAATTCCCATCATTGGATCATTAATGGCATCCCACAGCAGACACACTACCATAATTGCTGATATTACTGCATATTGGGCAACTGTCAGTTTCATCGTATATTGAATATATGTAAGAAGAAACATAGAGACGAGTGCATACGCCATATCTCTTCCAGTTGCTCCTATACAATAGCTCCATTTTGTGCGTTTATCCAATTTATTGTTTTCCATATACGACTCCCCTCTCTCTCTATTTCTTCAGCAGTCTTTTAAAAGCCTGCAAATATTTTTTATTTGCATTGTAAACTAACATATCGATTAACTTCGGAGTTGCAATTCCACCACTGGTTGCAATCAGTCCTTCCAGATTTCCTTCTTCGACTCCCATTTTTACCATTTTAAAGGCCGGGTCCCGCTCTGATTTTCCCCGAAGTATAATCTTAAGTCCGATATGTACGACTCCACGAACAAATTTTCCAAACATTGAGACATTTACCACATCCTGATAGGAATCGTAAACCGTATACTCTCCACGCTTTTTTTCTTTGTCATGTTTCGGTTCACCGCCTAATAGCTGATAAAATTGTTCTGCACTGATTTCCATTCCATGTGGCTGCTCTCTAAAATAATCCGGAAACAGTTCTCTTTCATTTCTAAAATAACTATTTCCTACTACTTCCATATTCGCCTTTAATTGCAAATCATGTACCGATGCTCCGATACAGATCTGATATTTGCCGCTTAACATGGAAAAGGCTTTTTTCTCTACATCATAGACGGAAAAACTTCTTTCATCCAGCTCTAGTATGACTTCTTTTTCTTCTCCCGGATGCAGATATATTTTTTGAAATCCCTTTAGTTCTATATGGCTTCTGATAACATCTGATTCAATCGGGCAGATATATAACTGTGCTATTTCTGCTCCACTCACTTTTCCGATATTTTTAATTTTAAAACGAATTTGTATCTTTCCACCACTATATACTTCCGGTACATTCAATTCCGAATAGGAAAAAGAAGTATAGGAAAGTCCATAACCAAACGGATATTTTACCGGAACATGGAATGTCTCATAGTAACGATAACCTACAAAAATGCTTTCCCTGTATTCTACATCATCATTCGGAGGTGCAAAATATCTCCATGCCGGAGTATCTTTTTCTGAAAACGGAATTGTCTCTGCCAATTTACCGGATGGATTCACCTCTCCACTGATTAAGTCAGCAACAGATTCCCCTACAGCCTGTCCTCCGAGGTACATGTGAAGAATTGCTCCTACATTCTTTTCAAAACTAAAATCCATAGGCGCACCACCTAAACTAATTGCTGCAATATGATCTTTTCCGACAGTTTCTGCAATTTCAGCCAACAGCTCTTCCTGATTTTGAGGGATTTTAAGATTTTTCCTGTCGTATCCTTCTCCTTCGTAAGATTCTGTAAGACCGATAAAATATAGAATCACACAATCCTTTTTTCTATATTCCTGTTTCAGTTTTTCTATCGTATCCTGTAGTTGCTTTTCTCCTAATTCTTCCTTTTCATTCTGATATCCCTGTATATAAGTTACCTGATATCCTTTTTCACGTATTGCTTCAATCGCATTTGTCATCTTCGTCGGCTGGATATGACTGCTCCCACCTCCCTGAAATCGCATCTGCCTGGCAAGCTCTCCAATAATGATTACCTTCTTCTCTTTTCCAATTGGCAAAACACTATTATTTTTCAAAAGCACTGCACTTTCATTTTCTAGTTTACGTGCCACCTGATTCTGTTCTTCCATATCTACCTCATAATTTTCTTCTATATTTTTATGAAGTGATACAAAATTCTGCAGAACATTCTTAGTCCAATTATCCAGTTCCTGACCCGTAATCCGGCCATCCTTATACGCTTCTTTTAACACATCTGTGTGGAAGCCTTTCGGATCTGGCATTTCCAGTGTCAGACCATTTTTCATACAGCTTACAATATCATTTGCTGCTCCCCAATCCGACACCACACCACCTTGATATTTCCATTCTTTTCTCAGAACATCTGTCAGTAAGTATTTATTTCTTGCTCCAAATTCGCCATTAATCCTGTTGTATGAAGCCATTACAGAAGTCGGTTTTGCTTTTTTCACAACTTCTTCAAAAGCCGACAGATATATTTCCCTAAGAGTTCTTTCATCAATCTGGCTATTGGATGTCATTCGTCTTGTTTCCTGTGAATTAACAGCATAATGCTTTAAGCTCGTACCTATTCCAAGACTCTGTACACCTTCGATATATCCCGTTGCCAGCTTTCCTGTCAAATACGGATCTTCACTGAAATATTCAAAATTTCTTCCGCATAAAGGAGAACGCTTGATATTGATTCCGCAGCCTAGCACAATGGATATCTGCTCTTTTTTTGCTTCTTTCGCAATCGCTTCACCCATCTTTTTAACAATAGCAGGATTCCAACTGCAGGCTATTGCACTTGCAGTTGGAAAACAGGTTGCTGGCTTACTGGTTTCAATATCCCCAACCTTTTCCTGCTCCAGTTTTCGAATCCCATGTGGTCCGTCTGTCATCATAATAGAGGGGATTTTTCCATTACAGTCATAAGTATGCCAGTCACCAACACCGCCTAAAAGCCGGATTTTTTCATCTATTGTTAACTTTTCACATATTTTATCAATGTTCATGGCTTATCCCCTCTTTCAAAGTCCATATCTAATGCCAATATTCTGTCGAAGTTGTTATCCATTGTGATTCATCTCTGCTCTACTTTAAATCGTCGGCTGTATCTGCCTGCGCTTCATATCCAGCTTTATTTCCAAGCAAGTATTTCCCATTACTGATAGACTTGATTTTAAAATAATGGTTGGTCAGTGAATAAATACTTTGTTCCGAAGAACTTTCTGTTGCTGCATAACAATTACTTGGATATGCAAAACCACCAACAGAAGTTCCAACTAACAACATTGCCAGTAAAAAAATTACTTCTTTTCGTTTCATAGCATCTATCTCATCTCTTTTAATCTCTTAATTGCATTTTATCTATTTCCGGAATATAATTATATTGATTTATCGTGTTTTATGTCAATTTATCGTGTTTTTGACAGGAGAAATTACCTATGTATAAAATGAAGTCAGACATCAATTTTTCACTCACACATGAAATGTTGGAAAATGCAGAAAATGAACGGATACATACATCTTATGCACAGGAAAAGGCAATTCTCGAATGTGTTTCAAACGGAGATATTCATGCATTGGAGAATACCTATTATTCACTCCCAACAACTGTTTACGGAAAGATGACCTCTTCCAATTCCAAATTAAAATTACTTTTTTATGCAAGTATTGCTAATACAACTTTAGTTACCAGATATGCCATCGAAGGAGGACTTAATGAGGAAACTGCTTTTTCCTTAAGTGATGTATATATACGAAAAATGGAACAATGTACCAATGTTGACGCTTTAATGAAATTAAATGAACAGATGGCTATTGAATTTACGCTTCGTGTTGCTGAGGCAAAAAAGACGCCAAAAAACTACTATTCACCAGCTATTTCTCGCGTCATTGATTATATCTATCATGGAAAAAATAAAACTTTAACCTTAAATCAACTGGCATCTTTAGTTAATTTAACACCTAAATATCTGTCTGCCCTGTTCCATAAAGAAACCGGACAGACGCTTACTGTTTTTATCCATAAAGTTCTTATCGAAAAGGCAAAGAATTTGCTGGCACATTCTGACTACAGTCTGGGCGAAATCAGTACTTACTTGAATTTTTCATCTCAAAGTTATTTTATTTCTATTTTTAAGCGATACACTGGTATAACCCCTGGACAATATCGTAAACTGCACCGCCAGATTAGTTGGTAAAGTAAAGAATAAAATAAGAATATCGATGATTAAACGTTACTATCGCCAGAACTTTTCTCATCTTGGAGATAAAAGAAAGCTACCAGTTTTTCCATAAGTCCACAGGGGATAGCCGCTTTAGCGGCGCAAGGGGGTGTAGCCACCTTGACGGAACGAAGTGACGAAACTTAATTTGCTCATCTTTTTCGTATTTCTCAACACTCATTATCTAAGTTCAAGGGAATTGGAAATATAAAAATGGAAATCTTGCTCCTTGCAGTATTCTTTTATTTTTTGAATCAGTTTTTGATTAGTTGTATATTCCAACAGATACACTTCCACCCCATCCGCCTTGCATGTTTCCAAATATTTGCAGAAATAATCTCTCGTCTCGCTCGTTTGTTCACCAAAAGTTCCGCTATCAAAATCAATACTGCTCCATACTGATTCCTGATTTACACCTGTCATAATCTGATCAATCGCCCCATAGCGTTCCCTATATTCCGCCACATAAGTATCTCCACCGTTGATGATGACCGCTTTTCCAAACGTCATTATGTTTTGTAGAATCGCTGTAATGCCTTCAAAAATACTCTCGTGCGGATCGTAATAATATACATCACAATTATCTATAAAGAATCCGTCAACACCTTTTTCATATAGTTCCTGAGAAAGCTGTCCCATAAACTTCTGCCAGTCTGGGTTTGCTACATCTACCCATTCTTCTTCCTCCCAGTGCTCATACTCACCGATTGCCAGTTCCGCATAGGTTGTATAGTACTCCCTGAAGTTTTCAATCGACCCAATATTTAGATATGTATATACGACTGTTCCATTTTGATGGAGCAATTCAATATCCCTTTTTGTAAAATACTGTGCATCAATTACAATCGTTTCATACGTTTTAAATCGTTCCAAAGATGAGGCGTCCGCATTTAAAAACACCCCATAATCGTTTTTCTCAAATTCCTTTGCTTGATTGGCTTTCACAAAAAAACATCCACCAATAAACATTAGAACAAATAATACAGCCAAGGCTACTGGTTGTTTGGTCCTCTTCCCGCACAACGCCTCCCACACCCTTTCGGTAATTCTCGTTTTTTCCTCATGACTATCACATTTTACACATTGATGATTATGTTTTCCCAGATTTGTTGCTCAATTTGCATTCAAATTATACCCTAAAACTTGTGAACAGTTCTACCGTCATTTCTCTCATTGCTGCTTTTTGTGGGCTGTCTTTTCTTATTGCCATAAAAATAACCTCCAAACTGAGTAATTTTATCTTACATCAGTTTGGAGGTTTTCCGCCATATTCTGCCCTGTGTTGCCCCATTCTGCAAAGGTATGCATTATCAATACGTGCCCACCCCTACGATGCTTAGCAATCTGTTATTACTTGTCTGTTATAAATGTGTTATATATTGCCTTTATAGCTGTATCAAAATCACTGTTCTTTACTCCGATTATGATATTCAGCTCTGATGAACCCTGGTCTATCATCTTTATGTTGATGCCTTCCTTTGCAAGTGCGCTGAACAACTTGCCTGCTGTACCACTTGCTGACTTCATTCCACGGCCTACAACAGCTATAAGCGCAAGTCCTGACTCAATCTCAACTGAATCCGGCTCTGCAAGTCTATGGATGGCAGATATAACTCTCTGCTCCTTGTGTACGAATTCATCAGCATGAACTACGATAGTCATCGTGTCAATACCTGATGGCATATGCTCAAATGAGATATCATTCTCCTCAAATGCCTGAAGCACCTTTCTTCCAAATCCTATCTCTGAATTCATCATAGCCTTCGTAATAAATATTGTACAGAAATCCTTCTTACCTGCAATACCTGTTACAACATAATCCTGCTTCTGGCAGGTACTCTCAACTATCCAGGTTCCTGCGTCCTCAGGCGCATTTGTGTTGCGGATATTGATCGGGATACCACAGTGGCGTACAGGGAATATCGCATCCTCATGGAGAACTGATGCACCCATGTATGAAAGCTCACGAAGCTCTCTGTAAGTAATATATTTGATCGGCTTTGGATTCGGAACAATACGTGGGTCAGCTACAAGGAAGCCTGAGACATCTGTCCAGTTCTCATATACATCGGCTCTGCTTGCCTGTGCGACTATCGAGCCCGTTACATCTGAACCGCCTCTGGAAAATGTCTTTACCTTGCCATCCTTGCCAAGTCCATAGAATCCTGGAACAACCGCATGCTGTGTCTTGGCAAGTCTCTCACCAAGTACCTTCTCCGTCTTATAGCTATTGAGATTGCCCTCTGCATTGAAAAAGATAACCTCTGCAGCATCTATAAACTCAAAGCCAAGATATGCAGCCATAATCTTACCATTGAGAAACTCTCCTCTTGATGCCACATAGTCCAGTGTGCACATTGGGTCCGGATTGGTAAGATCCTCCAACTGCTTTGTAATCTCCTCAAAATCCTTATCAAGTGAAAAATCCTTAATCTCAAGGCCTGTGATGATCTCATCATATCTGGCCTTGATCGCCTTCACTTCCTCTGTGAAATCATTCCCTGCCTTCGCAGTTTCATACACATGAAGGAGCATATCTGTTACCTTTGTATCATCTGAAAATCTCTTTCCAGGTGCAGAAGGAACAACGTATACACGGCTCTCATCTGATGTGATGATTGCTCCAACCTTTTTAAACTGCTCTGCACTTGCCAATGAACTTCCGCCAAATTTTACTACCTTTTTCATAATTCCACTATTTCCTTTGCCATATTCTTATTTGAATGTCTTTCTTCTTAAGATTCGCTGGCGAATCTTGCCGCAAGCTGCCAGTCAGCTCTGCTGACATATATCATATCAGCGGCTCAGCAATCCTCACGGAGTGTATATCTCCGTCGAAGATAGAGTCCAGACTGAGATATAAAACATAAAAATACACATGCATTTTATACGTCTTTTTGCAATATAGCAAGAGAAATTTAATTTTTGCTATTAAAAAAGGGCAGGCACTCCAATGCGCCCGCCCCTCTGGTATACAGTCTTCACCACATGATCTAATAATAAACTATTTTGAAATTTCTTCCTTAACCTGAGCAACCCACTCATCAACCGTACCATACCAGTCGATCATTTCCTGAAGCTTTTCTTCCTCAACATCATCATCGCTCTCTAAGATCTGTTTATGCTCATTGAGCACACCGGCCATGTCGACCATTGTATCAACCAAATCCTGATCATAAGCCTGTGGATTTTCGTTGATAATGTTTGCAACCTCATTAAAAGATGTACTTGTCTTATTGAACGCATCAATCGCAGGCTGCTTATCTGCACCGCCGCACGCCACCAGAGACATTCCCATCATCATGGTCATTATGAGAACCATCAGTTTTTTCATTGCCTTTTTCATAATAATTTCCTCCTCTTTATTGCAATCACATAATCTGAGTATATTTTATTATGTATTTGCAATCAGTGAGGTCTAAATGCACGAATCGTACCAAAAATGTATCGAATCGACACTCTTTTACAATGACAGTCTGAGCGTAAACTTGCCATCCTTTTCCGCAAAGCTGAAAACCCCGCCGTAACGCTGCACGATCGCACATATGCTCTGAACGCCTATACCATGTCCTTCCATATCAGACACAGGTATTCCATTTTGAAACTTTATGGGAGCTTTACAGTCATTTACCACCTGTAAAAAAAGGTGTTTATTTCTTTCATAAAAATTCACATCAATCTCGCATGATCTTCCCTCTGCAGCCAAAGGCACACATGCATGCAAGGCATTTTCCAAGGCATTAGACAAGAGCACACACAGATCACTTTCCGACACAGTAAGATCTGCGGGAATTGCACATTGTATCTTTATTTCAATTTCTTTCTTCCTGGCTCTACCCGCAAATGAAGATAGGATCAGATTCACTGCCTCATTTTCACAGTATATTTGGACCTTCTGCGCCTCAATCTCCTTACATATTCCCGATATATAAGCCTGCGCCTGTTCAACTTCACCATTTTCTATACATGTAGACACATACTGCAGGTGATGACGCATATCATGGCGATACTGTCTGGTCAATGTCTGCGACTCACGCAGACTGCTGATTTCCCTCACCGCCTGACTTAACTGCAGATCCAGATTATTCCGGATCAGCTTCATCTCATTCTGCATCTGTTCCTTTTTGGAGTTATATAAGAGAAAGGCCAGATATGCAACACAGCATACAAAAGGCATAAATTCCGCTACAACGTAACTGCCACTCAAAAGAAGGTTCGTATACACTATTGTAAAATAGTCAAATACATAATATAGCGCCGGTATGATTCCAAACTGCCATTGCTCCCTGAGACTTTTATCTGACAATCCTCTGACTGCAGGTGACACAAAATGAAGCAGAAGCAGCAATGCAGGGATTGTAACCACAAGTTCTGTAATATCCTGCATCATCTGCCTTCCCGAAAATGCAGCAACTGTGGCAAGTGCAACCCATCTTCTAAGTTCGCAGCACAAGTATGCCGCCTGTACAGAAAAAACAGACCACAGCAATTTCCCTGTCAACATCCAGAGAACAATGACCAATGGAAGATGCACCGCCAACGGATAAATATGTCTTACAAAATCAGCGCCCTTGCTGAAATATAATATGCTCTGTATCAGAGGGAGTAAAACCATGCATCCTATGAAAATGAGTTTTCTTTTCCTAGTGGACAGCGCATTACAAAAAGACGCTGATAATATTCCCCCAAAAAAGCTCACAGCCATATTGTTAAGAAGCGAAATATATAGGCTCATATCATTACCTGCCTGTTCTGGAACGCATATTCAAGGAATGCATCCTTTACTTCATTGTATTTTCCCCGTGGAACCGGTATTTCTGCAAGACTAGACATGGTAATCCCCCTAAATGTTATGTTTTGCACATATTCCAGATTTACCAGATAAGAACGGTGAGGTCTGTGAAAAAAAGGATACGTGGAAAGCTGCTTTACAAGCTCATCCATGCTGCCGGCGCTTTCCAGTACTTTTCCTGTATTCAGGTGAAATATAAGGGTGCGATGAATGACTTCGCAATATTCCAGGGCTTTTATATCTATACGGGTGATTCCACTCTTACATCGCAGAATGAGGCTGGTCTCCGCCTCCTTTTTACAGGCTGCAAGCACAGAATCAAGCAAACGGAAAAAGCTCTCTGCCCAGATGGGCTTTAATTGATAATAGTATGCGCCTATAACGTAAGACTGCACCGCAAACTCAGAGGACGAAGTGACAAATATGATCTTGACGTTTTTATCGTATTTTCGTATCTCCGTTGCCGCTTCAATTCCATTCTCTCCCGGCATCAAGACATCCATAAACAGGATATCATATCTGTTTCCCTTCTCTATTTCCGCCACCAGGTCAAAAGGATGATTAAAAATATTGTATTCTATTTTGCAGTCTCTCTCCGCACAATACTGTTCCATAAGCCTTTGCATCTCAGCAAGCACAGAAACATCATCATCACAAAACGCAATTTTTGCCATAATCCCCTTTATGCCTCCTTGGCGCCAAATATTTTCTCCAGCACTCATTATCGCATATTTTTCACAATTCGACAACAAAGGGGGATATTGCATCGATTTATACGAATTTATTTTCTCACCCACCTGGCATAGAGTTTCCTGCTGCCGGTGCTGCCGGCTGCAATCTTCGTAACCTTTTTCTTGAATTTTGGATCGCTGTACCACCCCTTGAATGTATAACCCTTTCTGACCGGATTCTTCAAGACGATAGTCCTAGACGCGACGGTATAACCGACTGGATTGGACCGGCTGTTTTTCCCCTTGCCAAGCCTGTACTGGATTTTATACTTTACCAGCTTCCACCTTGCGTATAATGTCTGATTCCTGGTGGTCCTCACAACCGAGCTGCTGCCGATCCTGCTGCCGCCACTCTTTGCTGTGTACCAGCCTGCAAATGTATATCCCCTTCTGGTAGGTGTCGGCAGTGTTCCGTAAGTTTTTCCACAAATGACTGTCTTACTTCCAGAATTCACACGCCCTCCATTTGGAGCAAATACTATTCTCACGCGCTTTACTGTGTCCGTATATTTTGCAGTAAAAGAAAGCTTGGTGGATGTTCCTGCCACACGCAATGCAACCTTTTTACTTCCCGCATTCCACGTCATCTGGTTTAAGGCATATGCGATAATCCCATTTTGAATACCCGAAATGCTCGGCGGATATGACGCATTGTCAGTGCTGACTTCGAATTTGGTTTTACCTGCATTGAGATTTTTCTGAATCCTCTCAGCGTAGGCTCGCGCCCACTTTGCGGCATCTCCGTTTCTGACAAAGTAGTTGTCTGCCAGGCTTGTAGAACGTGTGCCATAACCGCTTGCCGTATAAATCTGATCATGACCGTTGTGTGCCAACGCCATGAGTTCATCCGTCAGTCCAAAATACAAATGCGTTTGATCAAAGTTATAATAATTGTCTTTTGTATCATCCCATGTACAGTCCACCTGATACCATTTGCCATCCAGCTTCATGGCATTCCAGGTATGTCCATCATAGGTATCCCTTGTCTCAGCATTTGTTATGCCGGCTGCAGTAAGCAGTTTTGAATAGGCACTCTCATAGGCTTGACATGTGCCCAGCTTTCGTGTCAGTGCGCTCTCTGCCGAAGACCATTTCAGGGAATGATCGTAATCAAGCTGCTGCAACAGCCAGTCATGCAGCCACAATGCCTTTTCATAGTCCGAACCATCCGTCTCCTTGCTGCACTTTTTTACCGCAGCATTCACGATGTCACCCACGCTCGGATAAGCCTTGTCAGATACCTGTATATTTGTGCTCACACGCATATAATAGACACCTGACGTCTTGTCCATTACATAAAACCTGAAGTTATAGACTCCCGAAGCAGTCATTGTGAATTCAAAGTCGTGAGATTCACACTCATCTGTATATTGAATCCACGCTCCGCGGCTTGGATCCGCCACGGATTCAAAACTATACTCACCCGGATTGGAATAACTCGGTGCATCCATTCTAAACAAATACCGGCCACTGCCACCATCCGCCGAAACGTGGAATGTTGTATCCTCTCCTAATTTGGGTTCGTTCCATTCAACCTTTAATGCGACACCTTTTTGAGAATCACTTTCAGCACTGTACTTATATTCTGTAACTCCCTCTTGGAGATTTGTTGATGAACCAAAAGATTCTTCCTGCGCATAGCCTATCACACGAATCGTCGATACACCTGTCATCACCAGTATTAATGTCAACATAAATGTTGCTAATTTCCTTTTTATCATAAGCAGTACCTTGAACCTTTCTTAATGTCAAAATAACATCACTACATATCAATCTCTTAATATATCTAGCATAACAGAAACACCGTTTTTTTGCCACAAAAAAACCCCGCTGCAGAGTATTTCTGCTTCGGGGTTTTGCGGTTATCTGTTGACCGGTTCAGATAACACCATTACTTGATTTTTGCGCTTATAAGCTTGCTGTAATCAGAAGCCACAACAGCCTTTCCAGCCTTCTTGTTGGCAACAACCTTGAAGTAGTAGGTCTTGCCGCTTGAAAGCTTTTTGATGTCTGCGCTGTTTTTGATAACAGTGAGCTTTTTGAAGCCGCTGTTTTTCTTTGTGCTGTAATATACCGTATAGCTGTTTGCACTCTTAACCTTTGTCCAACTGACGGTTGCCATTTTATTTCCTGCTTTGACCTTGACCGAAGTCGGCGCAGAAAGCTTTGTTGCGGTCAGAAGCTCCTTTGAAACGAGAGAAAGAACCTTTTTGCCATCAATCTTCTTATAGGCTTTGACAACAATCTTGTACTCCGTACCCTTTGAAAGCTTTTTAAATGTGTGTGAGAGCTTCGTTGTATCAGCTCTATTGACAAGCTTTTTGCCCTTGTAAAGGTATACTCTGTATCCGCTTACACCGGCAACCTTTTTCCATGAAGCCGTGATTGAGTTTGTGGTCTGCTTAACGCTGATCTTGCTCGTCGCGGCGGGAAGAATGTTGAAATTCAGCTTTTTGCTGCCGCTGTAATTGCCCTTGAAGGTAACGGTTACTGTTGCCTTGCCGATATTTTTGTTTTTACTGTAAGCAACGGTGTAATCTGTTCCATTCTTAAGCGTTTTTTTGTTTGCATCCTTAACGATGACCGAAGGCTTCTGAACCTTTCCGTTATATGTATACGCCGACTTTTTCAGCGAAACTGACTTAATTCTCGCTATCGAAATTGTTGGTGCTATCGTACTGCAAACAGTGCACTTCTTGGTAATCTTGCCATTTGAGGTAAAAGTAGCCTTGACAACAGACTTGGAGTACTTATGTCCGAGAGCCTTGACTTTGGTCTGAGCGACTATAACGGTGTTGCAAACCGAGCAGTGCTTACCTTTGGTGAGACCCGTCTTTGTGCAGGTTGCTTTAATTTCGTTATCTATAACCGCATTATGTTCCTTACAGGAGATGTTAACTATGCAGTCTTGACTCTCTGAATTAGTGATATACGGTGTAACATCGTAGGTTTTGTCTTTTTCAAGTCTGACTTCGGTAACTTTGCCTTTATTGTTACTAGAGACGAATTCACTAAGCTTGTTATTCTCAACAAGGTTTACTTCTGTTCCCTGAATATTTCCGCTGCCGAGATTTGACGAAGTTATGGTGATAAGATAAACCTTCGTTTCCGTCGGAGTAAAGAAGTAAGCGGTTATGTTTTTACAGGAATTGTCACCGTAACCTATTTTGGTCGGATTAACATATTGCTTGCAGCTTTGGCAGTATGTGCCATTACATACAAGGCTCTGATGCTGCTTCGGAATGACTTTCTGAATTGCATACCCACAGCCTGTGTGTTTGCAGTGTCTGGATTCCCTTCCATCTTTGTCGCAGGTTGCCGGCCAGTCAACCGTATAGGTGTCGCTCAAATCGTGTCCAAGTGCTGGCAGTTCGGTGTAACCCTCATAATATTTGCAGCCGAAGCACTCATAGCCGACCGTTCTTCCCTTTCTGATGCATGTTGCCTCTTCAGCAGCGAGAGTTCTGCCAAACTGATGCTCCTGGAAGCTTTCAAGAGCATCACACTTTTTACAGTACTTGTAGTGACCAAGAAGTGATGTCCTTTCCTCTAATTCAGGCTCAGAATCGTGACAGGAGGAGATAATTTTTATATCCGCATCCAACTTAACAAAGTCAGGCCAGGTATTGTATACCCTGGTACCGTTGTGCATACTAACATAGTTCGGCTTTTCCAGAGATTGTGATAGAACTATGTCATAGAAATGAGGAGGCTGGCCACCGTAATAGATTGAATTTACATTTCCCTTTTGTCCAATATAACAGCCGCCAAGCCTTACTTTTCTGCTGGATGGGGTGTTTTGGAAATATATTGTGCTGAACGGCTGTTCATTAAGAAGCTGATTTGAAATTACTTCTATTTCTGAGTTTCCTGTTATTGTAACATTGCCCTGCGGCTCCGGTCCGTATGAATATATACAAGACGGGACGCGTGCATTATTCTGAATAAGAGTACCGGTGATATAGAGATTGTTTATATCATAGAAGGAAATAACGTGGTGCCTGTTCTTATCGTTTATATAAGTGTCACTTCCGGATTGTGCTGTAAGAGTGAGATTATAGTTGATAAACTTCCCTGCTTTTCCAAGAATATTCACATCTGCGTTTGGGTTATTCACAGCGATCATCGAAGTTCCGTTGGCTGTTGAGTTAAAGATTATCTGTCCGCCGGACTGGGTTGTGGTAATTGTGAAGTCGGTGTTTGCCTTGGAACCTGAAAAAACCACAAACAGATCCCTTGTCTCCTCGTCTGAACGAATATCTGTTGTAACTTTCAGGGTTTTTCCGTTCAAGTCAAGGGTGATTTTTCCAGGATAGCTAACTGTGATTTCGGAATACCACTCCTGCTCATCCTGATAGCTCCAATCGCCCGGAACTTGCTCTTCGTAATCTATGTTGTTTTTGAGAACAACAAGCTTATCGGGTGGGTTTGTCTCGTTTGAGGTGGCTTCAAGAGCTTTTTCAAGCTCAGCAAAGTTGGTTACATAGGTTGTGTTTTCGTCAACCGAATGATTGTCCGCTGCCGAAACAGTGAATACTGATGCCCCGAGCATCAGTATGACAAGTGTTACGACAGTCAAAATTTTTTTCTTTTTGTTCATAGGTTTCCCTCCTTTTGAAATTAATAATATGTAAATGTTTCCCTTCCCTACCTTAATCGGCAATGCAGAATTTTAACAGGATTCAGATTTTTATTTTCCACTTTTTGCTATCTCCGTGAAGGGTATAACCGCAATAAGAACAGCATCCGTTTTCATCGGGCAAGAATGTTGCTCCACAGCTAGGACATTCCTTTTCAGCAAAGAATTCACCGTCAGACTTTCTTTTTTCTGGATATCTAGCCCTTTGCATGGTCAGTTTCTTTTTAAATTTTTTTGTAAACGGTTTCTTATTTTCAGGAAGAAAGGTTTTTGTTCCATAAACTTCAGACTTAACCGTTGTTATTTCATCTGTGTTAGAGACTTTTAAAAGCTTGATCGTGCCGATACTGAAATCAAGCAGATCATTGTCATTTTCGTTTTTGCTAAAGTATTCGTTTAAGCAGGATCTGAGGTAGTTCTCTGAATATCCTACGATCTTTTTCGCTAAATTGTCTTGTTTAACTTTTCCACAAATAATAGGTGTAACAATCGTTCCAAAAGCAAGAATCGCTGCACCGACGCCGGCTGCAAGGGAAATCTCCGTATCCTCGATCAAGTATAAGCATGGAAAGACACTTAAGAAAAGTATGAAACCGGACAAAAGAAGCTGTAAAAATCTTTTCATATTTGTACTGATCGTTTCATAAATCTCAAACGATTCGGTCTGCCAATCGTAAAACTCGTTTTTTATAACGGCGCCGCAATATTCACAGGTAACCTGCTGACTGTTCAGCTTGACTCTTGCACCGCATGATGGGCAGGTTATTCTCAACATATCGTGATAATAGCTTTTCTTATTCTCTTTTTTGTCCGTGCGGCGAACGTGTCTCGACTGAAGTATTCGGAGATATGAATTTTTACGGTATATCTCATGCTGAACCCTGTTGCCTTGCATTGACTCGAAACGCTCCAGGGTGCTACACTTCAAAACCGATTCCCGCCATTCTCTGCCATCATCGTTCCATGTTTCAAAGTTATTTTTAGGAATGGGAACAACATCCGTGACGTAAATTTTGCGGCATAGCTTATTCTTATTAAGTACGTCGATCTGACTGACGATTTTTTTTCGGAAAGCCAGGTCCATTCTTGCCGTAAGAAGCTTTTGATCCGCTTTTCCAAGCGGAATCAGCACTCTTTCAAATGCTTTTCTTATATCCTTTCGGATTTTCGAATCCTGTAGAGGAGTTTCCCTTTTTGCCAGCAATCTTTCCATCTTAGCTTTTTTCAAATTCTTGGGAAGATATTCCGAAAAATCCATTACAAGTATACTTTTACCGATATAGAATGTACATAATATAGCAAAAGAGGCTGCAATGCACAGCGATACTGATAAATCCATAAAATCACCTCTGATTTATTCCTTGCTGACCACTTCATTTTCGCTCTGCTTTTTCCGTTTGTCTTTTACAATGTCACATATCATTATAACAACGAGGAACAAGCCAAAAGGGATCGCCGCGCAATAGAGAAGGAAATCAACGGGATTCCCCTCCGGGGAAAGCTTGTAATTTCCTTTTGTAGTTTTATAGACCTCTACTTTTATTGTATCGCCTTTTCTCAATTTATCGTATGTGTATCCTTTTGCGATATCTCTTGGCCAAACACGTTCTTCGCACTTTCCTTTATAGGTCTTTCCGTCAATTTCATACGAAATTTTGAATTTATATGTTGTATAATCTACATCGCCATTGTCATCCTTACTATCGTGGGTTGAAAAGTCAACAATAACAGCGGAAACTTTCCGTATATCAGTTGAGGCTGCATATTCTTTCTTTTCAATCCTGCTTGTGACAATTCCGAAGACACCCAAAACCATCAATGCTATGCCGGCGACCATAATAAATATGGTCATTTTAATGTCCTCTTTTTCTTTTCTTTTACTCATAACAAGTCCTCCTTTCGCAATCAGGACTGTGCCCGAAAGAGTTCAGGCACAGTTCCCAATTTTAAGCCATATTTATCTAAAGGCTGTCAAGAAGTCCTGTCTATTTTTTTTGAATAGGATTTCCGTCTTTGTCAGTGAATTTGCCTGTAATGATCTTTATCAGATCAACAAGTACACCGATTCCAAAAACGCCGGCGGTGAAAAGATAAAGAATGCCTGATCCGACTTTACCCACATAGAAACGGTGGCCACCAACTCCGCCGAGGAAAAGGCAGAGAAGAAGGGCTACAAGCCAATCCTTTTCCGTCTGTCCACTGCCGTTTACACCAACGGGTGCTACATAATCTTCAACCTGCTCGCCGTTGAGTATCTTTTTAACATTTTCGGTCACCTCATCAAGATACTCCCCTCTTTGAATAGGAAGATTAGCTACTCCGCTTACACCTTTTTGAATTACGCTGTTTTTGTCAACTCGCATACCATTGACGGTTGTTGTGTTCTCCTGGATGTTTGCCATGACTTTAATTTTGTTGCCATCCTTAACAAAGACCCAGACCGTAACGTCGAGGTTCGGTTCTTTCTCAAAGGAAATGCGCTTTCCAGGGATACCCCCTTTGATTTTGAAAGGCATTTTAAAAGCCGAAGCATGTGTGTTAAGCTTTTCGTATACGTCTTCAATTGTAGTTGTATAAGAGAGTTCAAACTCCCTTGGGGCTGTTGCAGTTGCCATTGATTTAATATCTACCATATTTTTTCCCTCCTTTTTTATTTTATTATTCCGTGCTTTAACTCACACGGTAAGTTATGTGGATGTTTATCCTTTTCCGAGCACCTCCCATTTGTCGTTCAAGGAATCATAAAAATATATAAGGTTGTCACACACTCCGTAATAACGTTCTCTGACGAATTGATCATCTCTGTCTGTGCCGAGTGCAAAAATCCAACACGACCGTCCCTCAATTTCATCAATCTGGCCCGTATACTGTACACTCATACCCATGCTTATGTAGTATTGCACCTCCTGAGACTCCAAAAGGATTTCCCTTGCTATTGCTACATTCTTATCCTCGGACTCACCGCTGCCGCCATAATCGGAATATATTGAAAAATCATAGTAATTTCCGTCAACAAGCTGCCCATCCATTCCTGACAGCATCGGGAATACCGAAAAAGAGTCGTTTCCTTTTTTAAAGCTCAGCGATACATTTGAATGTATTTCACTTTCATTGCAGCGCAGTAAAAAATAATCAATTCCATTTCCGTTGTAATTATAGAGTGTATTGTCGGTATTTACAGAATATTCACCATTATCAGTTATTTCCGTCCGATAAACAGACACACTGTATTTTGTATCGGCAATAACTACCGCATAAAGCTCCGCACCGCCTACATTTACAAGGGGCGCGCCGCAGAGAAAATCATATTTATCCGCATACTGACTGTCTTTTACGAAATTTATGATTTCTTCCTCATCAGCCTCGTAACCGACATAACCGATATAGGCAATCCCAACCGATTCTTTGTTATCAAGAATGGTGTTTTGAAGTTTTGATAAATCTGTGTCTTTTTGTACCGATGCTTCTGTAGTTGCCTCTGTGGTCGCTTCTGTGGTTGCTTCTATGGTCGCTTCTGTAGCCGCCTCTGTGGTTGCTTCTGTGGTCGCCTCTGTGGTTGCTTCTGTGGTCGCCTCTGTGGTTGTGGCGGTTGTTTTATCTTCGGTCAGATTAGAATCCTCTGACGGTTTTGCCACACATCCAGAAACCAAGGCTGGCATAATTAAAACCATCAACAGGGTCATAATGTATTTGTTATATTTCAACATTCATTGCTCCCCCTTTCTACTACAACTATAGTCTTACACATTTTATTGTACGGATTTTTTGAGGTCTGTCACTGGCACAAGTGCCAGTGACAGAAAAAACTATTTTCAAACTTTTTTGACTTTGGGACATAAAAACCCCTTGACCGTGTCAGTCAAGGGGTTCATTTACTCTATTCGTCTTTTAAAGTGGTCACCATGAGCTTGTTCTCAATAGCTGTCACAACCAACGCTTCTCGATTCTCAAATCTACCTTTTTCAACCATATCGTCTAAGTTCCAGCGCACACCGTTTTTGGAGATGCCCAGTTTATCGGCAATCTCCTGATATGTAAAGCCCTTTATGTATAAGCGGAGAATATCAAGCTGTCGGGGCGAGAATGTATCGGACATTGTGCATTCCATTTCAATTGCAGGAGAGGTGTCAGGAAATACTTTTTCGCCTGCAAGGGTACGCCTTATCACACTTATCAGCTCCTCTGTGCCGTGGTCTTTATACCACAGGCTGTCTGCTGCACCTGTCTTTGCTCGTTCCAATACCTGCGGGTCGACAAGTGAAGTTACAATCACTATTTTGATATTCGGAAAAGCCTTTTTTATACGTTTTGCGGCGGCAAGACCGGAGTGCTTGTGCTGTGTTTGTACATCCATAAGAATAAGCTGTATTGAACAATTGCAGTTTTTCTCTGCCTCAAAAGCGTCACGATATACGCCGACAAGGCGAAAAATTTCGTTTGATTTCAGCCGCTCGGCAAAATGCTTTTGAATATATAAATCATCTTCAACCAGTATTGTATTTATCATATATCGTTCTCCTTTTATTGAACATCAGCTCATTAATAATCGTATTTGGCGAGAGCTGGTGCTGCATGTCAGGTTTTCATATAAAACTTGACGCATCCTTTGGAATGATAAGCAGCAATTCAAATCGTGGCTTATATACAGTGTGCATTTCTCCACCGGCAGATTCTATGCTGTGGCGAATCGACGAGAGTCCGCTGCCCTCCTTAATAGGGCCCGACGGTGCAGCGCCATTGTTCGTTATCGTAATATCAAACACATCTTTTCGCCCATTTACGCTGATATATACCTCATTGCCTCCGGCATGCCTGATACAATTTGTTACACATTCTTTCGCAGCGACAACAGTAAGCTCTTCGGCAAGTGAATCGGCCGGAAGGCATCCATCCATCATCACCGTTACACCGAGAATTTCCGCTGTCTGAACAACCTCTTCCATCGTTCCGCTGGCTGTCACTCGATCGCTTGTAAGCACTGCGGTTGCTTCCTGTAAAGCCTCAAGCTTTTTGTCAGTGTTTTCGTCGCTTTCCATTATATCACGAATTGTCAGCAAGCTTCTTCCGATTGTGTCATGTATATGTATTTTCAGGTCAAGAATTTCTTTTTCTTTTATATCATCGGCCATTCGTTCATACATTTTTTGTAGCTTTCGATTGACCTCTTTCAGCTCATCGTTAATAGCAGTTTGACGAGCGTTGCCATTATAAAGTTCAGTGACATTATGCGCTGTCATTTGAAGCCAGTTTTCATCATTGTCAACGGTTATATTCTGCTTGCGAAATTGCCAAACTGTCTTATCGGGCAGTATGTAACAATCTCCGTTAGCGATAATACTTTTATCGGGGTGCTCCAACGCTTTTTCAAGATCGTCGGTAATCTGAAACTCATGCCCGCTCAGTGCAAACGACAGACGGCGCATACGGTCATTGCAAAGGACAATACGCCCGTTCGGATCGGCAAAGCACAAACCCATAGGCAGCTTGTCTGTGGCATCTTTAACGGAAAATGGAGATAGCATGTTCTTTCGGCGGCGATACTCTCTCGTCATAGCAAAGGCAAAATGAACAACAACAACTAAAATTACCGTAATGAAAATCAGCCAGGGCGCATCTAATAAAAATGCATCCTTGCCTTTGAACGGATCCCCCTGAGTTACCGAGAACAAAAGCATCAGCAAAAACGCAAAAATCACAATACTCGGCAATTTATTGTGAAATTTCGAGTGATGCGAAAGTTGATATATAAAAAGTCCCAATTCAAGCACAGCTTCCACAAACAGCAGAAGTGGTATTAAGGTCTGCCAAAAGACCGGAAGTGAAGAAAAGGCACTCATACGGCGGCACCTCCTTCAATAATAAATACAAGATGCTGGTATCCTGCGTCACCGTCCATTTCATAAAGAACGTTACCTTTATTTGAAAAGATCGACAGGTCAGTTTCGCAGCAGACATTCAGCGACAGTCGCAGTCCGTTTATATTTGCAAGACTTATTTGCACGCTTGTTAAATTTTCAAGATCTGCTTCAATTACTTCTTCGTATAAATCTAATATCGCAGCAGCGTTTTTGTCCGAAATCATGGAAAGTTCACTGTCCACATACAGAGTATTGCGTACATTTAAAAGCTTTAATGTCTGTAACGATTCGGAAAAAGCTCTCTCAAGCTCGCTGACTGCAACCTTACAATCTCGGTCGGCAAGCAGTGTCAGATGCTTACGGCGTTTGATATAACTGCATAAAACGGCAATCTCGGCAAGTAGCATTTTAACTCTGTCTGTATCAGATTTTGAGATTCGGCGGTATTCCTGTGTCAATGCCGAAATGCGGTTGATCTGTTTTTGTGTTGCCGACTGCAATAGATCGAACAGTCGGTTTTGCTCCTCCACCTTGCGGCGTTTCGACTCCCGCCTGTATTCATAGCGAAGAATCTCATTTCTTTCGGCAAGCTCTTCCGCAAGACATTCTGATTCTTCCTTAATGGCAAGCAGCGCCGACACATCCTCTGTCCATACCGCATAACCGCCGCCGATGGGCATAGTATGTACAGTCAGCCCACCGTCTACTGTGACAGGAGCTTTCTCGGCTTTTCTCATTGTTTCCTTTGATATAGGTTCAATATTTAACGCTGCATAGCGAATGTTGAAGTCTCTGTCAGTAATTTCTGCCGATGTGCCGACAGATGAGGCAAAAAGATCTGCGTAGCGGCTGTTTGAATGAATATATCCGCAGGCAATGCAAGCCTCGAAACCGAGCATATACATAAGACTTTGAAATGCCGTAACGTCACCGAATAAATGTTTCAGCCATGGCGTACCAACATAGTTCAATGCAAGATAAGCCAGCGATATCGCAAATGGAATTACGGGCAAATAACGATGCTTACCGTTCTTTAACCTGCATTTAAAGAGCATAAAAATAAGTGCTGCTACGGCACAAAACACCTGCCATACGATCACGGCAAAATAGCACACACCGTAGCCATGATCTGCATCAGACCAGACATCCGCATCTTTAGGGAATGTGAAAACTAATTGATGTAGATCATTCGTAAGCACTAGAATAAGCAAAACTCCCGAAACGGCAGACAATAGCCAGACAGATTTTGGCAGTTTATATTCATCGGGCTTGCCCAGAGACATTGCGATCAGCAGTGCAAGCATGGGTACAAACAGCATTGGCAGATAGAATAGATACCACTGGTATCTTATTGCAACCGGCTGCCAGAATATAAAGTATTTTGCTGAGCGAAAGGTAAACCACAAAATCAAAAGCACCGAAACGCCTACCAGATATTGTCCGACCTGTTTCTGCACGATACGTTGGCGGATTGAAATTCCCCAGGCGGCATAAAGCCCGATATAAATGAAACTACGCAGATAAGAAAACAGAGTAGGATAGAAACTTCCTCTTCCAATAAGTCGAAAAGAATATGCCAAAATTACGGCAAACAAGATCAGACTCATAGGAAGCAAAGGTTCTTTGTGGAGTTTTTTGTGAAGATCTTTATGAAGTATGTTGAAGATATACGATCTACTCCCCATGCCTCTTCACCTCAATCCTGCCTCTTCCACTCTCCTTAACATCATAGAGGGCGTTATCCGCCTCCTCATACATCTCGTTGAATGTCAGTTCAGTTCTTGCGATCACCGCACCCATGGAGATTCCTGTTCCTCCCTCTGTGGCCTTCACAGTCAGGTTCACCTTGTCAAATATCTGCTGGGCACGTTCCCTTATCACGTCATCAGACACACTCTTGTTGAAGAACAGCATGGCTGCAAATTCATCACCGCCCATACGGCATGCATGGTCATCACCGCGGAGTGCCGCCTGCAGTGTCTGTGCCACAAGGACAAGATATTTGTCGCCATTGTGATGTCCGTAGGTGTCGTTGTACTGCTTGAATCTGTCTACATCCATCATGATCATCACCGCTGTGTGCGTACACTCAAGAAGTCTCTGCTCCATGTCACTTCTAAATGCCGCATGGTTCAAAAGTCCTGTGAGGGGATCTGTACGATAGGTATTCTCCCAGTTTCTGAGTCTCACATCCGCCTTATTCTGCTCCGCATCTGTCAGCATCTTCAAAGCATATGTACTTGATACATCCACTATTACTATTTCTCCTCTGTCTTTCTGAAGTGCCGAATCATAAAACATTCTTCCAGTACATAATACATATATATCCCTGCCATCCTTCCTATGTATCTTGTGTTCCTGAAATACAAATGTGCTCTTTGCCAGATTCGCATTTACCTGACAGAGATATTCTGTTTTATCCTCGTCCGGTATAAGGTCAATCTGGGTTATGATATTATTCTCTATGTCCTCCTTGCTGTAACCCGTAAGCTCCTCAAAATTATCGTCTACAGATATGATCCTCCAGTTTTCATCCACCAGATATCTGCTATATTTGACTGTATGTACACGAAACGCATCCTTGCCATATTCAGTAAAATCCACCATCTGTCTGCGCGCCATAATCCGGATCTCTGTCTGTTCGTCGTCTGTGCTGGCGCCATCACCATCAGCGTCCGCCAGACCATCTCCTGGGGCAGTTCGATCACCAACATTCTCTCCATTACCATCTGCACCGGCACCACCATCAGCAGCCCCTTGCTTTGAGTCAGCTGCCAGCGAATCTGCATACTTCTCTGATACAAGCCTTATAAACTCCGAAACTATATATGGATCAAACTGGCTGCCCGCGCAGCTCTTTAATTCTTCTATCGCTTTTGATATCGGCATACCCTTTCTGTAAGGTCTGTCATTGATCATTGCGTCAAATGCATCGACCACCGCGATCACACGTGACAGAACCGGTATGCTTTCACGGCTCAGTCCATCCGGATATCCATTTCCATCCCATCTCTCATGATGATGCCTTATCTCCTCCGCGATCTGTCTGAGTTCTGTGTTGCTCATGGCGATCTCATAACCCTTCTCAACGTGGGAACGCATGATCTTCCATTCCTCATCCGTGAGTTTTCCCGGCTTGTTGAGTATCTCCATAGGAACTCCTACCTTCCCTATGTCATGGAGCAGACAGAGCAGCGCCAGCTTGCTCTGCTGGATATCTGACAGCTCTATTCGTCTGCCAAGCTCAGCCCCCAGCTCCTGTGTACGACGCACATGCTGTTCCGTATCGCTGTCGCACTCCTCAAGAGCCCTTATAAGCGATGTCAGCATATCTGAGTGCGATGATTCACTGTCCACAAGCTTTTTTGTCTTCATGGCTGTTGCCGCATCAGTGATTGCAGCGACGATGCTCTGTCCCTCATCCGCAGCCACCCCCACTGCATACTGTATACTTCCATCATACTGTTCTTTGACCTTTTCAACACATGCCGCCATCTCTTCCTCACTGCTGTGACTGCAAAGTGCTATCAGGTGCGCATCAATACCCCTGACATAATATGTTCTCTCTGGAAAGTTCTTTCTCATGATGCCCGCAAGTGCATTTATCCTCTGGTCACCCGCCTGATTACTACGAGTGCTGTTAATCACAGACAATCCGTTGATATCGCATATTGCCACTCCAACCGGAAACGTAAAATGGTCCACCTCTTCCATGGCAAGTCTCTGAAAGCTATCCCATTTCTGAAATCCTGTAAGCATATCCGTCTCCAGAGATATATCAGAAAATACAAACATCTGACCAAGTCTGCGGCCTTCCTTGTTGTCAAGCCTTCTGATATCGCACCTTAAAGGTCTGTCTCCATCATCACCTTTTATATAGCACTGCAGAGAAAAACTGTCGTCATCAGCTGCAAGATCAACGGACAGATCATACGTCTCAAGAAACTGCTGCAGATTCTCACATTTGCAGAGGAGTTCCTTTCCAAGGAAATCATCCGCCCTGTCATTGTGCAGGATCAAATGATTGTCATAATCAAACAAAACTATTCCCTGACCTATATTCTCGAATATGTTTGTCTTTAGTTTGTTGAGCATTCCATGGGTTGAATAATTAAAACAGCTCCAGTACAGAATATATGATGTAAGACTGTAGCCACAGATGGAATAATCCAGAAGTTTGTACACCTCCGCTCCCGGAACGTAGAGAAATATTGCATTTATCCCAACGAGCGCAAGAAGTCCCAGGATGACACTGCTGTACTGCAAACGATATTCATGTGGGATCTTGCAAAGCTTCTTTACAAGGAGTATGAGTACTACACACACAAGCGCATATGAAAAAACCAGATGCATATCATACAGCGGTTTCATATCATAGCTGTATTTTGCTATCACGGTGTCCCTTCTGACATACCCTATCGCTATATTTTTGAATGGGTTTATGGCAAATATTACAAGCTCATACAGACAGTAAAAAAAGCATACACCTATCGCCGCTCTTCCCCACTTTGAAAAACGTCCTTTTGTAAAATATACAATAAATATGAGCAGACATACCAGCATATAATCAATGCTTACGAAATATATACTCGACATGACGGACATGGCCATATACGAATCGCTTATAATGCTGATAAGATAACTGATATCAACTATAGCTGCTCCTATGCAGGCAAGCCCCAGAAACCTTCCCGTCGTCTTATTCTTTTTTATGGATTTCATACCCAGTATAATATCTGTAGCGGCTATTATGATCGACGAAAAGACATATGTCTTCAAAACGACTTCATTCATACTCATTCCTCCTGAAGCGCAGCAAAATATGGTTATATTTTACTACGTATCAAGATATGGGGCAATGTGGAAATTTTATCTATTCTCTCCCTTTTGAACATAAATTTCACTTGGTCTGACGGAATTCAAATATTGAACACACCTGTATTTGATGATAAAATCTACTATATTTATTGAATTTGGAGAACTAAGATGCAGAAAAAAATCGCTCTAATAAATGATGTTACAGGATTCGGAAGATGTTCCATCGCTGTCATGGCGCCGATAGTGTCCGCCATGAAGATCCAGGCAGTCACTGTGCCGACGGCAATACTATCTACACATACACAGTTTCCTATATTTTACTTTGATGACTACACACCCAAAATGCGGGATTACATCCAGACCTACAAAGATCTGGAGCTGCAGTTTGATGCCATATCAACAGGATTTCTCGGTTCTGAAGAACAGGTTGATATAGTTATCGACTTTATCAAATACTTTAAAAACGAGAAGAATTTTGTTATCGTCGATCCAGTCATGGGTGACTACGGCAAGCTGTACCCAACCTATACCGCGTCTATGTGCAGCAAGATGAAGGAGCTTGTAAAATATGCCGACATTATCACTCCTAATCTGACGGAGCTTTGCACCCTCCTTGATCTTCCATATCCGGAGCACACTGTGACCGTGAACGAGCTAAGGCAAATGTGCATGGCCCTGGCGGAGCAGGGACCGGAACATATCGTTGTGACAGGAATACATTTCAATAAGACTCAGATAGCCAACTTCATCTACAACAAGGATGAGGATTTCCAGATGGTCATGGTTGACAGGATCGGCGGCGACAGGAGCGGCACCGGAGATGTGATCGCAGCCATCATTGCGGGTATGTATCTGAACGGACACAGCGTCTATGAGTCCGTGAAAAAGGCCGCTTCATATGTATCAAAGTGCATAAGCTACTGCGTTGAGAACAATGTTCCGGAGAACTGGGGATTGTGCTTTGAGATGTACATGAAGGATCTGACTGAGGAATAACTTAAACGATTGGAGATTCAACTATGGTTTTATACACTGTAACCGGAAAAGTCGGTGAGGAAGGTTACCTCGACATTGCAAAGAGCGGGGATCTCACAGGCAAAAATATATATGTAAACATGACAAACAAATGTCCATGCAGCTGTGTGTTCTGCCTGAGGCAGACAAAAAAGCAGCAGGAGAACAATACTCTCTGGCTGAAGGATGGCGAGCCTTCTATAGAGGAGGTTCTGGAACTTTTCTCAAAGTATGACCTGAATATCATAAATGAACTTGTATTTTGTGGATTTGGCGAGCCTCTTGAGAGACTTGAAGATGTGTGCGCGGTGATCGATTCACTGAAAAACACATATCCCAATCTCAAAGTCCGTCTCAACACCATCGGACTTGCCAATCTTATATATGGGAGAGATGTCACACCAGAGCTTGAGGGCCGATTCGACACTGTATCAATATCCCTGAACGCCCCTGATGAAAATGAATTTCTTGAACTGACCAGATCACGCTATGGGATCCAGTCCTACGCGGCCATCAAGGATTTTGCCGTTCTTGCCAAAAGGTACGTTCCCAATGTTGTCATGACCGTTGTAGAAAAGGTCATGCCTGAGGACAAGATCGAGAAATGCCGCCAGATATGCAAGGATTTAGGCGTGACTTTGAGGGTTCGCCCATTTGAAAATTAACCGCATTTTACAGTGACACTTACAAAGGAGGTACCGCTATGTTTCAATCTCTAGAGTTAAAACACCCAAGATTTTATCAGATATTCCGCCTGTTCATCGTCGTATTTGCATCTATACTATACGCATGGAATCTCCGATGCTTTGCCAAGACCGCAGGACTGTTTCCAAGCGGGTTCTCCGGAGCATCCCTGCTTCTCCAGAACATTGGAATAAAATTTCTGCACATAAGCGTGCCTTTTGCAGTATTCAACATTGGACTGAATCTATTTCCCACATACATATCATACAAATATATCGGCAAAAGATTTACCCTCTATTCGATCATAGTCATTCTTCTGTCGAGTATATTTGTGGATATTCTGCCATCATATGTATTCACTGACGACATAATGCTTGTAAGCCTGTTCGGCGGTCTCATCAACGGACTCGCCATCAGCCTGTGCCTGAACGTTGGAACCAGCACCGGGGGAACTGATTTCATCAGCATATTCCTGTCCCACCAGAAGGGTATAGATGCATGGAACTACATACTGCTCGGAAACATCGTGATGCTGATCGCCGCCGGTGCACTGTTCGGCTGGTCAAAGGCTCTGTACTCCATCATCTACCAGTTCTGCAGCACGCAGGTGATCCAGCTTCTGTATAAGAGATATAAGAAAGAAACGTTGTTCATCATCTCCGACAAGTCAAATGAGATCTACCACGCCATCAGCGACCTGACTCACCATGACGCTACTCTGTTCAAGGGTGTCGGATGTTACGAGGAGAAGGAGAAAACCCTCATCTACTCCGTCATCAACTCGGAAGCGAAGCGTGAGCTCATACCGATGATCCGTGGGATCGATGAGCACGCATTTATCAACGTGGTCAAGACCGAGGAGCTGGACGGTAGATTCCATGATATTCCGCACGACTGATGAGCAATGAACTGCCACTTGTATCCGAACGATCATAATACCTTTACGAAATGAACGCACAATAAACATTCCTATCACCAAATACATATCTCTTATAAGTTGGCCTTATACAGCGTACCGCGCCTCTTCATCCACACAAATGCTCCCACGCATATCACTATGGATATAAATGATCCAGCCGGTGCCGCAAATCCCATCGGGAACAGGGTGTCTGGATACATGACAGATGCAATGTAAGATCCCGGAATCCTTGCACATACTATGGCTATCATATTGTGAATAAACCCTATATAGGATTTGCCATAGGCACAGAAATATCCGGTGAAACTGAAATGTATTCCCGCAAATACGCAGTCCACTATATAACTGCTGATATACTGAACTCCCATCGCTACAACTACTTTGTTCTTACTAAAGAGTCCCACAAGTTCCGGTGCAAATATTTCAACTATCACAATAGCTATGGCTCCGTATACCACTATGATACCCAGCGCATACCTTAGTATCTGCTCCGCCCGGTCATGCTTTCCTGCGCCAATATTCTGTGCGGCAAGTGCCGATACTGTAGCGAGCATTGACGATGGAACTATGAAGATAAAGCTTATCATCTTCTCCACAACACCCACTGCCGCCGCGTCATTTACACCACGTTTATTCGCAATGACGGTTATGATGATGAATGCTATCTGTATACAGCCGTCCTGAACAGCCACCGGAAGACCTATCTTTACGATCTCTCCGAGCACAAATCTTCTCGGAACAAAATCATTTTTCGTAAGTCTCAGCCCTGTGTTCATTCTCTTTATCGCCACAAATGATATTATAACGCTAAAGGTCTGTGCCAGCGTCGTTCCAAGGGCAGCGCCAAGAGGTCCCATGCCACAGGCACCTATAAATATGTAATCAAGTGCTATATTAAGGCCACACGCAACCGCAATGAAATACATAGGACTCTTAGAATCTCCAAGTCCTCTGAATACCGAACTTATCACGTTGTATGCTGTTATAAATGGAATTCCTATAAAGCAGACTATCAGGTAATCGGTGATTCCTTTTACAGCCTCCTTGGGTGTATCCATGACCGCAACTATTGGATTTATAAAAATGAGCAGCATTACTGTAAGTACTACTGATATTATCATGAAGATGGTGACTGTATTTCCGATGGCAGCCTGGGCATCCTGAAGCTTTTTTGCTCCCACTGCTTTTCCTATGACAACAGTTGTTCCCATGGCAAGACCAACCAAAATCACCGTGAGCATATGCATGACCTGAGATCCATTTGCAACCGCTGTGGTGGCCCCGGCATCATTGCCACAGAACTGTCCTATGATGAACAGATCCGCCATCCCATATAATGTTTGCAGAAAATAAGATAAAAGATAAGGCAGCGCAAAATACGCCATCGTCTTTGGCACACTTCCGGTCGTAAGGTTCTTCTCCATTATGTATGTCCTCGTCTTTCATGTTGATGGGGACGGATATACCTGTCCCTCTGCGGGGGACGGAGGTACCTGTCCCCTCCGTCCCCACATGATATTAAACCTTACAACAATTGTAATGTCAACACATCAACTCTACCAAGGATACTGTCCTTTCTTGGCATATGGCAGGAGTTTTCCGTCAAACTTGATGATGACTCTGTGGTTGCCCTCGGCATCCTCAGTCACATCCACGTCAAGGCCAAAATCGATGGCACTCATGATGGCATTTCCGCCCTGCTCGTGGATTATGTCCTTGATGGCAGGGCCATATGTATCAATGACCTCATGAAGTCTGTAGAGAATAGGATCCGTGTTGCCTTTATATGGGTGCTCTGCGAGAAATGCCGTGGCTGACTTATCTATTCCCAGTGCTTCTGCAAGCTTATCGCAATATTCTTCAGGCACATACTGCTGTCCCTCAAATGCTGATGCGAGCCATACTTTATTCACACCTATTTTCTCTGCCAGCGCCTCATATGTGAGTCCGCTTGCCTTTTTTGCTGCCTTCATAGCGTCAAGTTCATCTGCGTGCTGCAATCTGATAAGATAATCTGCATTGTTCATCGGTGTCATAATATCATCCTCCTCAAAAATCTGTACGGATATAAAATCCATCATAAAAAAATAGAGGCACTGCAAGATTCTGCAGTACCTCTTTGTACATCTGAGCTAATAATAGTCCTCTATCCCCAATATTGCAATACACAATATTGTTTATTTTAATTTAATTCTTCAAATATCTATGCCAATCTGAACATTGTCATTCTCTTAATCACATACTTATCATGCAACTATTATGGACATAAGATAGAATGGTGTTGTACCCACACACTCATCATCAAGAACCGTTATCTCAAGTGTGTGTTTCTTCTTCTCATCGTGATGAAGCACAGGCTCTATATACAGACAATCACCCCAGTCCTCATCAAAATTGCCATCCAATAAAACCGGATGCTCAACATCTCCATCAAGCACAGCCTGAGCCCTGACAGCAGGTCTTGATATTGTCTTTCTGTACTGTATTCCTATGCAGTTGCCCTCAAGTTCAAATGTTATGCTATCACCGGCATTTTCTCCGATCCATCCATTCTTGAAATGATCAAGGTGTCCCATCTTCTCATGAGTATCAGCCCTGAACCCTGAAAGCTTAGGACATATCTCGCGTATGGTAAGCCTCTTTGCATACTCATAAGCATTTGCGGTCACAGGTGCCGGAAGTACACATGAGCAGGCTGATTCGTCCTGGATATCATTCTCTGTGTCCGCGCCAGCATCTGCGGCATCCGTATTTGAGTCATCAGTCAAATTCTCATCTTGTATGAGATCATCCATAATTCTCTCAAGAAACTTTGTTATCTCACCGGCTACCAGACCATGTCCCTTATCATTTGGATGAAGTCCATCCGGGGTTATGTCGATCCTGTTATAATCTCCCGCCTTCATCCGCCTGTATATGGTGTCGTGCACGCTCACATGTGGCACTCCATAGTGATCTGCAAGTCTGTTGTGAATATCCTGGGTGCTTACACCCGTGTCGTAGAAAACGTTATTGAGCACCACCACCGCCGGTCTTGATGACCAGCAAAGCAATTTTCTCAGCACACCTTCAAAGGTCTCTTCACAGTATATGTTATCCACATCATTTACACTGAAATCCACAACCACAAAGTCCGGCTGGTACATGAGCACATCAGTCACAGCCCTGGACACACCATAGTATGAGTCTGTGCCGCCTATTCCGCCATTCACATAATTGAACTTTGCCTGTGGAAATGTATCACACCACCACTTGTATACCCTGTATGCATAAGTATTTTCATGCTCCGTCGCCAGACTTCCCTGCGTTATCGAACCGCCAAGGAAACCTATTGTAAGTTCCTGTCCACTCTGGGCGCGCTGTATAACTGATTTTATTCTTTCAAGATCATAATTTTCCATGGTTTATCCTCCATATTTGAACATCAGCTCATTAATAATCCTATATTACCTCTAAGTTAGGATATAATTTAATTCCACCCCTCAATTTCGAGACCTTCTATATATTCGGCCAGCTCCGTTGCCATCTCGCACGCCTCCGGTATTCGGAGATGTCCTGGCGTGCCGCATCCGTTTCTTCCATATACATAATGAGTTATCATTTTATCATTCATATTGTCAACCACTTCATCTATAGCCTTGTCCCATGAACAGTCGTGGCAGAGAAGTGTGGTACAGCAGATTATGTGTGCATCCGGATATGTCTTCCTAAGTTTTCCCAGAAATTTCATGTAATGGTCACGCCACGTTTCCGCCTGCCTGCCGTTATATTCATTTTTCATAAAATCATACGGATGGTTGTCATTCTGTCCTATAGCAACTATAACAACCTGAGGTGTGTACTGAGAGAAATCCCACTGTGTCACCGGACCAAATGTAGGGTTGTAGTGAACCTTATCCCACACACTTTCCATGCCAATCCGATTCGGCTCTTGGAACCATCCTATCCTGTCCATGAGAGCTATCCCTCCCTGGGCTATGTCATGAATCTGTGCTTTCAGCTTTCTTGCAGTAATCCACGCATACGAATACCAGCTGTTTGAATAACCGCCATTGTGTACTGGGTCTTCCTTTCCAACGCAGTCGACAGCCTCCGATACCTCGCCCGCTGACACCGAGTCTCCATACACCTCTATTCGCCTGCCTGACAGCGGTTTCAAAGGAAGAAGTCTCTCCCCATCTCCAATCTCATACTCAAGTATTGTTACCTCATGGCATGCATCCTGTCTCTTGAAGAACAGTACACAATGTTCATTTGTATCGTTATCCGGAACAACTATATCAAGTTCTGTAATTCCCTCTTTATTTAAAAGATAACTTCTCTGCGACTGATCGATTATACATCCAAGATAATTGTCCCAATAGTTATTCCTGTTGGACACCTTTATCTTAAGAGTATTGCCCGTAAATTTCATCTCCGCAGATGTACAAGGATATACCCACACCGGCTTCTCCGCATCTGTCCAGTCAATACGTCCTGTATACCTGATCATAACATCATTTGGCTTGATCTTCATAATATTGTCTCCTGTCATTCCATTTGTTCTATATACATTATACATTTCTGTTTTCATATTAGTTAAGCTCTACCTAATAGTCAAACTTAATTTAGTTAAATATTAATTATTTTTTAATCACTTTAAACAAAATATGATTGAGAAGGTAGTTTCATATCTATAACACACCCCCATATACGTCTATTGATTATTTTTAACTGCAGTTCTATTATATGAAAGTAAACTATTCAATACATTTTGTAAGGAATGAAATCTATGAAAAGAGTAAACTTTGAAAATGGAAAGATAACTCAAAATATACTCGGTGTGGCCATGCCTATGCTAGTGGCTCAGCTCATAAGTCTGCTGTACAACGTGATCGACCGGATCTACATAGCAAGAATACCTGATGTGGGCACCGCTGCTCTCGGCGGAGTCGGTCTCTGTTTCCCGATCACCATCATAATCACTGCCTTCAGCAATCTGTTTGGCAGTGGCGGTTCCCCTCTGTTCTCAATCAGAAGAGGGATGGGGGATGATAAAACCGCAGATACCATAATGAATACAGCCTTCACTATGTTATGTGGTGCTGCCATTATTCTCATGGCTGTCGGTATGATATTTGCAAGACCGCTGGTGGTCCTGTTCGGAGCATCGGAAAGCGCACTCACATATGCGTACCCATATATGATGATATATCTGCTTGGCACTCTGCCATCCATGGTATCAACAGGCATGAACCCATTCATCAATGCACAGGGATATTCTGTAACAGGTATGCTGACAGTGGCCGTCGGTGCTGCCGCCAACTGTATTCTCGATCCCGTATTTATATTTGTCCTACATCTCGGCGTCAGAGGTGCGGCCATAGCCACCGTGATATCGCAGATCATGTCTGCCGCTTTTGTCCTCTACTTTCTGAAGAACAAAGCCGAATTGCAGGTAAAGCTGCTTTCATTGGGACAATTCAGGGAGTGTGTGACATATGCAAAGGATATTGTCAGTCTGGGAACCGCTGGATTTGTGATGCAGCTCACAAACAGCCTTGTATCAATATGCTGTAACAGTGTCCTGTCACGTACCGGAGGCGATGTCTATGTGTCAGTCATGACCATCGTGTCAAGCGTCAGACAGATCGTCGAAACTCCTATCTGGTCAATAGCCGAAGGTGCTTCCCCAGTCATCAGCTACAATTATGGAGCCAGAAAGCCCGATCATGTCAAAAAATCCATAGCCATCATGTCTCTGCTTGCAGTGATATATATGGTCATAGCATGGGGAATCATCCTGATTGCTCCGGGAGCACTTATATCTGTATTCAGCTCAGACAGTTCACTTATAAGTGACTCCATCCCGGCTCTCAAAATATATTTCGCTGCATTTGCATTTATGCTGCTTCAGTATATCGGCCAGACTACTTTCAAATCGCTGAACAAGAAAAAGCAGGCGATTTTCTTCTCTCTGCTCAGAAAGGCGATCATCGTAGTCCCTCTTACATACCTGCTGCCGTATGCTTTCCATCTCGGAACAAATGGCGTATTCATGGCTGAACCTATATCAAATATACTCGGAGGAAGCGCATGCTTTTTCACAATGCTGTTAACCGTAATACCGGAGCTTAACCGGATGAAAAAATAAAAATGATCCCACAGATATCCATAGTAATATCTGTGGGATCATTAATTTCTCTCTATTTTATTGTCTGGTTAAACTGCTTATTATCTAAGCCGCTTTATTATCCTGAATCATATCCTTTGCATCTGGAGCCGTGATATCCTCTGATTCACGGTGAATCTTCTCACCCCAGTTTTCGTCCACAAAGCATTTGATTGCTGATACAAGTGCTATAACCCCAAATGTATAAGCCAATATATCCATTGCCATAATTATCTCTCCTTCACTGGTAATCTCTATTACATTTAATTCCCAATGAAGGTGCGTTTCTTCCCGTCTGACCTGTGTATATATTCCAGGAGTATCCATCTGCGGCTGTTTGTCATCTCGGGATATCTGCCTGCAGATGCACATACACAGAATATCAGACTCAACAGCAATGCCGCAAGAACCGCCGACAGCATCCATGTATCGTCTATGGATTCTTCTGAATTTCCAGTCCGTATGTTTCTTGTCTGGATCACAAGCCCCGCAGAACTGTCAACCATGAGCACATCGTTGTTCCCGGCGTCTATTCCCCGACTCTCACCAAGCAATGATACCGAATGCGCAGAATAATTCCTGACATTCGGGTTGTAAAGCCCACAAACTCCAAGATATGAGACGCACATAACCACAGCAATTATCCATGCATATATATTGTAATGCGCTCTGCATCCTGCCATATGTGCCACCTCCCATACTTGATAAATACATCTGTCTTACTTACCATGTATTATATTATATAAGGGAGTTTTTTTCTTCCGATACACCGCTTCTTTAGCTGTCTCTTTGCCGTTTATTTGTCAATTCTTATCCTGCTCAGGCTGGACAACCTCTATCCTGAACACATTGATCGTGTCCACATCAGGACAACAGAACACTGCAGTTCCCGGCTCATTTCCCGGGATGGTTCCACCATATCTAAGAATATCCACATATGGAAATGCCACATGCATGGCCATGGGACAGAGCTGCCCTCGCTCAGTATCAAAATCGTAGCTGTCACCTATCTTATGCCCCCTGTGGCAGCCGTGAGGGCCTTTGCGGTCTATGAGTGTTATCTTGATCTGCGGTCTGCTCATTCCGTTATCACCTCTATGTACTGTTCAAGAGGGATTCCCTTGTACTTGTCAACATTGTCCTTGTTCAAGGCTATAAGCTTCTCCACCACTTTCATGGCTGACTGCACACTGTCTTCTATGCTGTGTCCGCCTCTGTACTTTCCGATAAGCACAGCAGAGAATATATCACCGGTTCCCGGAAATCTCACAGGAATCTCTGTATATGGGAACACGTTCATTTTGTCTGTCTCGCCATCCAACAGGAGAGTGCTTGTCTGTCCATCTATATTCACGCTGGTAATAACTACGGTCTTTGCTCCATATCCGTGAAGCGTATGTGCCAGATCTTCGGCCTCCGCCATGGTCAGTATCCTCTTGTCAGTGTATTTACTGGCAAGAAATGCTGCTTCTGTGCAGTTTGGCACTATGAGATCCGCCACTTTGCACATCTGTCTCATATAGCCAACCGTATTCTCCGTAACACCGTTGTACAGGATTCCGTCATCGCCCATGATCGGATCGACAAATATAAACGCACCCTGGTCTTTCTTCTTCTCACAGAACTCAGCCACAAGCCTGGTCTGTTCCTCCGATACAAGAAATCCGGTTGCTATGGTGTCAAATGTAAATCCAAGCTCACCCCACACTCTCATGCTGTTCTTCATATATCCGGTCGTCTCCAGAATATCAAACTTTCCGTAATCAAGCGTGTTGGACACCAATGCCGTCGGCAGGTTGTACACCTGGAATTTCATATTGGACATAATAGGGATCATCGCAGAAAGTGCAACCTTTCCATAACCAGCCATATCGTTTATAAGCAGTATATTATTCATAGTCTCTTCCTCTTCCTGATCAATTAAAGTATATTATTTTTATAACATATATTTGTCACCGGATAAAGACTGCTTTATGAACTCGTACTCTTCATCGGTAACTGAGTACAGCTTCCTAACAATGTCATCTATCTCTTCATACAATCTGTATCGCTGCAAATGGTCTTTACCTGTCTTGTACGTCTGCATTTCTGAATTCACAGAACTTTCTGTGATAAGTTCTTCTGCCTTTGAGATTATGCTTCTCTGTGTCTCCTCGTCTGCGACTGGAACAGGAATATTCTCTATATGGGATCTCAGAACCTTCACTGCGTTGTATCGCTTCTCATATATGTACTGCGCCACCCTTGAATTGAGTATCGCCATGATATATCTCATATCAAGTCCCGGTATATGTGGAATGACCACATTGCAACTGTTCAACGTAAGCCTCTGCCTGTCGTCATATGCAAATACAAGCTGTCTGTTGATAAACCTGTAGATCAGTTTCTCCGGAGCCCTGTAAAGCTCCAGCGGCGCCGCCTGCTGATACAGGGTAAGTTCCGGATACATATATTTTTCCGTTTTTCCGCATCTGTATCTGTATACATCTGCTCCGGTTATCACTGCCTCCATTCCCTCTCCGCATTCTGTGGACACATATTTCGCATTATCCCCGGTCACTATTCCCAGTGCAAAATCTGCCTGTCCACGCAGAAATTCACAGTTATCTGTATTTTCTATTCTGCAAAGCAGCCTGTACTCATCATCAGTGAGCCTAAGCATAAAATTCTCACTGCCAAGCGGCCTGTCCGTTCCTACAACAAACTCTCTGCCGTCTCTCTCGATCACCGCACCTTTGCTATGTCCAGGATCAGAACTCTTTTCAAGCTGCAGCACCAACGATGGACATTGCACACCATAGAATGCATCGCCAAGGAAACTCACCCGGCTCACATTTGCCGATTCGGCTATGATCTCCCTGATCGTCTTATGATTATATACATCTAACAATGCCTCCGGCAGCACAAATGCAAGAACTCCTTCATCTGTCAACAGCTTCAGCGCACACTCCACGAACACATCAGACGACTCCACGCCCCTTCCGGCTGCAGTTCTGTATGCTTTCCTGAGTAATGTCCGTGTCTCCCTGTCAAATGTATATCCCCACGGCGGGTTACCGATGATGATGTCATATCCCGGATCAGCCAAGAGCTTCTTATCATCCCCACCACATTCTGAATCATTCCTGTATTCTGAAATGAAGTCTCTACGCTCTATGTGCTCATATATTGTCCGGATCGCTTCGTCCACATTGACATGTCTTCTTCCGGACAATCTCCCAAGTGCCAGATTGAACCTCGCAAGCTGTACACTGAGTTCATCTATATCGCACGCATATATATTATTTAGTTCTATATCATCCGGAAGCTGTATAAGGAAATTACCGGTTCCGCAACATGGATCGAATAATCGCTTACCGCCCTCAGATATTCTGCTTCCCATATCACCGGTCACATCACTTATCAGCGTTCTTACTACCTTTGTCGGCGTATAATATGAACCAGCCGCCTTCCGGCTGCCTGCATCTCTTATAGACATATAGAGAAGTCCAAGTACGTCCTCCCCCTTTTGATAATAGTAATTGGTGTCCATAAGATTTTTGTTATTATTTGCCCATGATAATGCTGCTTTTTTGTCCTGAATTATATCATCGATCAGCGCACTCCATACACCAATTGTCAAGCTTCCATCTATATATGCAGGGAATATTTCTCTGTCAACAGTAATCTCACCACTGCTTACCAGCAGCTTGAGTGCACAATCCGCCAGCAGAGTTCTCATGACCATCTCAGTCACACATATATTCTGCCTCTCCAGCTTATCCACCAGACTTTTTACTGTGTCTGTACTCTCGCAAATGTCTGACACATATCTGTCATACAATCCTTTGCCGGACACATACCGCTTATTCCGCCGGCTTCTGAGCGACCTTCGTTCGCCAGTTTCCAGTGACTGTTTCAGATTACTTACGTACTCCTCTGTGAAATACATCTGACCGGCCGGATCTATGCCCTGTGATTCAATTTTCCCAAGTCTGAGCCAATTCCGCCCCGTTGCCCTCGATATTGAAAGCTGCTGACACAATCCATCCAGCGTTATGTATTCCTCACTCATACACAGCCCCTCGTTTCTTCATATGTCTGCCTCATATGCTTTTCCTGATCATATTCAAATATATTCATACGCAAAATCTCCGCCTTATTCTTCTTCAAAAAATCAGCCAGAATATTATTCCTGCTCTTATGAAAAATGTGATATAAAAGCATGAGAAATTCGCAAATTATAGATACGTTGGAATGGTCCGTTTCTTACGTTCGGACTCATAGAAACCTTCGACTTGAAACCTATGCTTTGAACGGATTGTAACACCTCGCCCAGCCTTTGTCTATACTTTAGGCAAAACTCTCCAAAACGGAGAATTATGACTCTGGCTGAGGTTCTTTGGATGGCTCTACACAGCCAGAACCCGCAAGCTGTCTCTTAAATATAGTTCTAAATATCAATCTCACAAGTGGTCCGCAATAGCAGAGCTGCCAGAGCAGTGCAACAGGGAGATTCATTCCCCATGTCTGGATAAATGTACCAACACTTGGTGAATCCTTGAACAAAACAGTTGCTATAAGGCTCATGATCGGACACATCATTATGCAGATGTAGAATGATATCATGAAGGTTATCACCTGTGGTCTGTCAGTCGGTCTCACGATCTTGAACGCAAGCATTGGTGCAAGCTTTCCAACCACGAAAAGCTCAAGCACAATAGCTATCGGCCACATGATCGGCATCTCATGAAGTGCCATGACAAATGTCTGATTGGTGAAACCTCCTGTGCTTAATGCTACATTGTAGCAGATCATTCCATAGACCATGAACATGGCCATGATTGTTGTGAATACGAATTCCTGTAATTTGTTTTGTGGCATAATAATTTCCTCCTTACGAAAATAATATTGAGCATGCGCATTCAAAAGCGCTTCGCGCAGGCGCATGCGTGCTTCGCAACATGTCGTCAAGCGTAGCTTGATGACCTGCGCGCACATCAGTGCGCTTCCTCTGCAAGGAATCTCCCGCCTTGCCGGCGGGTCCCCCTTACGAAAATAAAAAGCCCAACGAAACTTTCATCTCGTTGAGCTTAACTGCGACTACCATTAATTGCCCCTATGGTAGCACAAATATTTTTAAATTGCAAGTAATTTTCTGTTTTTTATAAACAATTTGGCTTACGCCTGCCCAGCTACGGCCTTCTTGCCAGTGTACAGCTGATAATATCTGCCCTTCATGTCAATGAGCTGATCGTGGGTGCCTCGCTCTATGATGCGTCCCTGCTCCATGACCATGATGCAGTCCGCGTCCTTGACAGTGGAAAGTCGGTGAGCTATGACAAATGACGTTCTTCCCTCCATGAGGGCATCCATTCCCTTTGAAACCATAGCCTCGGTTCTCGTATCAATGGATGATGTAGCCTCGTCCAGGATCAGTGCTGGTGGATCTGCAACCGCCGCCCTCGCGATCGCAAGAAGCTGTCTCTGTCCCTGACTGAGGTTTGAACCATCGCCAGTAAGGATTGTGTTATAACCGTCCGGGAGACGCTTTATGAAGTCGTGGGCATTTGCAAGCTTTGCAGCCTTGATGCACTCCTCATCCGTGGCATCCAGCTTGCCATATCTTATGTTGTCCATGACTGTTCCTGTGAACAGATGTGTATCCTGAAGCACTATTCCAAGGCTTCGTCTGAGATCCGGCTTTCTGATCTTGCCTATGTTGATATTGTCATACCTTATCTTGCCGTCCTGTATATCATAAAACCTGTTTATCAGATTGGTTATGGTCGTCTTGCCCGCGCCTGTACTTCCGACAAATGCTATCTTCTGACCAGGCTTTGCATACATATTTATGTCGTGCAGAACTATCTTATCCGGATTGTAACCGAAGTCCACATTCTCAAATTCAACCTCGCCTGTGAGCTCCCTGTATGTGACCTCGCCAGTCTCATGCCTATGTCTCCATGCCCAGAGTCCGGTTCTCTCCTCGGTCTCCGTGAGATTGCCATCTGCATCCTTCTTTGCATTTACCAGCTCAACATAGCCCTCGTCCTCCTCAGGCTTCTCGTCTGTCATGGTAAATACCCTGTCAGCTCCGGCAGCCGCCATGACTATGGCGTTGATCTGCTGACTTATCTGTGTAACCGGCATCGTAAAACTCTTGTTAAGCGTCAGGAATGCCACAAGCGTTCCTATGGTAAGACCTGACCATCCATTTACTGCAAGTACACCTCCAAGTACAGCGCAGAGAACATAGCTTATGTTTCCAAGGTTCGCATTCACCGGCATGGTAATGTTGGCTATCATATTTGCCTTGTAGGCGCTGTCCTGAAGAGATCTATTCAATTTGCAGAAATCGTCATATGCCTTTTCTTCGTGGCAGAACACCTTGACAACCTTCTGGCCGCTCATCATTTCCTCTATATAGCCGTTGACCTTACCAAGATCCTGCTGCTGCTTCATGAAGTATCTTCCCGACTTCGCGCCCAAGCTCGACGTCGCCTTTATCATGATAAGCACCATGACGACCGACAGAACCGTGAGCGGTATATCAAGGACTATCATAGCAATGAGTGTTGAGATAAATGTGATGCTTGAGTTGATAAGCTGCGGCATACTCTGGCTTATGACCTGACGGAGTGTGTCAACATCATTGGTGTACACCGACATGATATCTCCGTGTGCATGTGTGTCAAAGAAAGATATCGGAAGGGATTCCATACGTTCAAAAAGTTCAACTCTGAGTCTCTTCATGGTTCCCTGAGTCACATTTACCATGATCCTGTTGTATGCGTATGCGCAGATGATTCCCAGCACAAGTATAAGACCAAGCCCCAGCATCCTGTGGGCGAGAGGTCCATAATCAGGCGTGCTCTGTTTCATCATCGGTTCAATATATACATCGATAAGTTTCTGCATGAACATCGATATACTCAGTATTGCAAGTGCCGATATAAGTATGCTGACCACAACTGTAACGCATGCCAGCTTGTATTCCTTAAGAATATATCTGATCAGCCTTCCAAGTGCCTTCATGGGATTTTTGCCCTGATCCTTTCCAGGTCTCTTCAGCCCTGCATCCACTTTATCATCCATCTTATTTTCACTGTATTTCTCTGTATTTCCTGTCATTACACTGCCTCCTTTCCTTCATAATTAATTCATCTTCTCATCGAAATCACCGCCGCCAGACATCTGTACGTCGTAGATCTCCTTGTATATCGTGTTGTTCTTCAGCAGATTCTCATGTGTGTCAAACCCACTCACCATTCCGTTATCCAGAACTATGATCCTGTCAGCATCCTGCACACTTGATATTCTCTGTGAGATTATGATCTTGGTGGTGTTCGGTATCTTGGTTGCAAATGCCTGCCTGATCTTCGCATCCGTGGCGGTGTCAACTGCGCTTGTGGAATCATCGAGAATGAGTACCTTCGGGCTCTTGAGCAGCGCTCTGGCAATGCAGAGTCTCTGCTTCTGACCGCCGGACACATTGCTTCCGCCCTGCTCGATCCAGGTGTTATATCCATCCGGCATCCTGTCTATGAACTCATCCGCACAGGCAAGCGCGCACACCTCACGGCACTCTTCCTCCGTGGCATCCTCCTTGCCCCATCTCAGGTTGTCGAGTATCGTGCCTGAGAACAGCACATTCTTCTGTAGCACAACCGCCACCTCGTTTCGGATGACCTCCATATCGTAATCACGCACGTCATGTCCTCCGACACAGACCGAACCACCGTCCGGTTTCACATCGTAAAGTCTGCTTATCAGATTGACAAATGTCGACTTACCGCAGCCGGTTCCACCTATCACACCGACCGTCTCACCGGATTTTATGTGAATGTCAATATCCTTCAGCGTGTCCTCTGCACTTCCAGCCTTATACACGAAATCCACATGGTTGAAATCTATTCTTCCATCAGGCACCTCCATGATAGGCTCATCAGGATTGGTCATGGTCGGGGTCTCCTCAAGGACCTCAGATATACGTCTCATACTTGCCATGCTCATGGAGATCATGACAAATACCATGGACAGCATCATCAGCGACATCATCATACTCATGACGTAGCTGAAAAGTGATGTGAGATTACCTGTGGTCATACTTCCACCGACTATAAAATGCGCTCCGATCCATGAAAGGAGCATCATACATGTAAAGATGACAAACATCATGATAGGATTGTTGAAAGCCAGCAGGCTCTCAGCCTTTATGGACAGTTCCGCAAGAACCTCTGCTGCCTTCCCAAACTTCTTATCCTCGTATTCTTCCCTGACAAATGCCTTTACGACTCTTATCGCTGATACATTTTCCTGAACGCTGGCATTCAGGTTATCATAGTTTCTGAACACCTCGTCAAATATAGGTGTCACCTTGAATATGATGTAGAACAGACCAAATGCAAGAACCACAAGTGCCGCCACAAATATAAGTGACAGCTCCACGTTGATGGTGAAACACATTATCATGCTGCAAATGAGCATGAGTGGTGCACGGACTGCGATTCGTATGAGCATCTGATACGCATTCTGTACATTTGTCACATCAGTTGTCATTCGTGTTATAAGACTTGCGGTGCTGAATTTGTCAATGTTGGTAAATGAAAACTCCTGCACATTCCTGTACATGCCCTCCCTCAGGTTGCAGGCAAATCCTGTCGATGCGCTGGCAGCAAATTTGCCCGCCATCACTCCAAAGAAAAGGCTCAGGAAAGCCAACACAAGCATGAGTCCGCCATACATATACACCTTGCTCATGTCCTGTCCGTTGATTCCTTCGTCAATTATTTTGGCGGTCACAAATGGAATGAGGATCTCCATGAAGACCTCTGCCGCCGTAAATACAGGTGTGAGTATTGAGTCCTTCTTGTACTCGCCCACCTGACCAAGCAATGTTTTGATCATTCTATTTCCTCCTTGTTTCAGTTTGAAATGCTGACAGAATCCTCAGATGCACAAAATCAGGAATTTGATTTATGATATGCGATATCTGATCGTCAGCTATGTGTGATTTGACGCAAGTTGCATAAATATTAATACTTCTATTTTTTAATGTCAATAGTATACAGAGGCGTTTTGTTTGTGAAATTTCTGTGTATTTAAAGTATTTAAAGACATATTAAAATAAGGCATATGAACATCTTTTTAGTCCATATGCCTCATTTTATAGAGATCTAATATGTAATTTCCGCTCTAACAGCCATTTCATTCAAAGCCATCAATGGGTCTTGAACCTTTTCTTAACACAAATTCCTGCAACCCCCACTATTGAAACAAACATAAGAATCACATACAACTGCAAGTCTGTACTGTCACCAGTTTTTGGAGATGATTGTGTTGTTTTATCCGTTGTACTTGTCTCCTGTGTTTTATTGGTTGTACCTTCCGAAGGCTCCTGTGTTGTACTGGTTGTGTCTTCCGAAGGCTCCTGTGTTGTACCGGTTGTGTCTTCCGAAGGCTCCTGTGTCCCCGTTGTCTTCTCGTTTACTGTAAAATGAGCTGTCGCTGTTCCGCTCTCAGAGACAATGCCAAGTGTATGCTCACCCTTCGAAAAACCGGCAACATAATCCTCTTTCAATGTTACGATTATACTTCCAGATTCCACCGTATAATTACTCTCATCTATGGTCTTTCCGTCAACCTCAACACGAATAAAATCCCTGTATGCAGCATCAGATGTGAATGATAGTGCATTCTTCGCACCTGCTGTTACTGTCGCTCCGTCTCCCTTGATAATAACAGGGGCAAGTTTCGCAAGCACTGTGTCTTCCTTTTTAATTTCATTTTCTGCTTCTTCATCACTAAAATACTTATTACATTTATCACAGAACCAATATGTGCTGTTTCCTTCTTTTGCAGCGGTAGCAGCTTGCTTTTCTACTTTTTCCATATCGTGACCGGCGTTTTCTGCTGTCCGTACATTTTCCTTTGTTTGAGATTCAAAAGCAGAATTTTCAAATGTCACACTGTATGTAGTTAATTCTGGCAATACGCAGTTCTTTTCCTGTATTACTGTTGCTGTTGTATCTGCTGTCTCACTTTCTACGCCATCACATGCTGTACATTTTCTTTCTGCTGTACAGTGTTGATTGTCTGTGCTCCATGTGTATGTTACATCTCCATAACTATGACCTACTGCCGGAATCTCCGTATAGGTGGTGTAATCACAGTTACTGCAGGTATCGTAAGTTTCCCAACCGTTTGCGGTACAAGTCGCCGCCTGTGCATCGTGATGTACGAGGTCGTGACCCGTAGCTTGGATCGTCTCTGTTTTTATTCTGCCGCATCCAATGCAAGTATACTTTCTCTCCCCCTCTGTTGTGCAGGTTGGAGAAATAGTTATAGTGCCATTATCCCAAATATGTATTCCAACATCGCCCTTTTCTGCGCAAACATTACACTCATGCCAATGATTGTTTTCATCCGAAATCCAGTTTGAGTTCCAATCATGTCCGAGAGGGGTGGATGTTCCTCCGCAGATCGTGCAAGTCTGTCCGCTTGTGCAGGTTGCCGTTCCGCTCCACACATGCGCAGAACGTGGATTGGTGATATTAGTGCCACATTCTGTGCAATAAACGTGATGCCAATGATATCCAGCGTCTTTGTATTCATAAGTTTCGGTTGTTCTTACCCATTTACCACAGATGTCGCAATAGGCTTTGCCCGCATATGCCGGTATCCGCAGCAGCATCAGCACCATGCACATAGTGAGCAGGGTGGTCAAAATTCTTCTCTTCATATAGTTCCCTCCCTTAAAAATAAATCTGAGTTTGGTTAGTGATTTCTGTATATAAAGATTTTATCATTTTGACTTCTTCCATGTAATCTCCGTTTCGATACGAAAATGTATATTTTCCTATTTCAGCATATAATTTTTCAGCTCATCCCTCTTATTTATATTCATTTTTTCATAAATCCTGCTCAGATAAGTTTTAACCGTATTGGGTGAAAATCCCAGATAATCTGCAATTTCCTGATTATTCCAATCTCGGCTTGCCAGCATTGCAATCGAGAATTCCACTGTGGATAATGCATCCGTCACTGAATTTCCTGACATAGGATTGTGGATTGACATCCATCCCCTGCTAAAGGCAATGACTTTATCAGATAATTTGTTATATAGTTTTGAATCCTCCTTGCGGATACATGACTCCAGAAGTCCCTGCAGCAAACCATGATGTTCAATAAAGGGTTCCAAAAATTCGTCTTCTTTCGCCACGTTCCACGCCAGCATCAATGCATCTTTTGCTTTCTGCTGATTTTTCAGATTCATCTGACACATTGCAATCATACAATACAGATAGATCATACTAATAGGATATATATCATCCCTGAACATCAATGCTGCCTCGCAAATTCCAAGTGCCCTGCCATACTCGCCTTTTAAATATGCCATGTGAGCTATTACATAGGCAGAAAACAGCTTAATTCCAGGCGGCAATGTTACTGCATAAAGCTCCACATCCGGAAGTTCATCCACCGAAAGATGCAAAAGCACAGAGGACATATATCCCGCAAATACACTGACAGCCCTGTCCTCAGCGGATGAAGGATTTTTCGTCTCTTTTTCAAGACATTTCTGAATCTCCCTCAGTCCTTTCCTTGATGCAGCTTCTCTGCCAAGTGTCAGATTAGAGTATACATATAACAGGCAGGATGACATCTTCAATTTTATATTATGGCTCATCAGATAACGTTCTGCTATATGATTGCACTCCTCCGCCTGCCCGGTAAAATAATAGTATTCAGCACGTACTATCTCCTGAAAATCCCTGTCTTCAAAACTATCTACCATCTTTTTCGCTTCACCCGGCTGAAATGCTGCATTGATCAACGGCAGTATGGTATATTCACTCATAATCGTATCCCTCCAAACCAACGATCCGCCAAATCATTTATCAATCGCTCTAAGTATAAATCCTGCTGCCACTCCAGCTGCCACGCCTACCACTATTCCGCCAATGATATCTGTCGGGAAATGCACATACAGATACATTCTTGAGAACGCTATGAGGATCGCTATCACACAGGATATTGCGCCCAGCAGTTTCTTCCTGCTCATGAACAACGCCGTGACAGCCGCAAATGACGCCGCCGTGTGTCCCGATGGGAAGGAATAATCCTTTGGTTTCTTCACTATCAAATCTGTAAAATTCGCCACATCATATGGTCTTGTTCTGGCGACAAGATTCTTTAACAGGCAGTTGGTTATAAGAAGATCAAGGATAAGTGCGATGGCCATGCACAGCCCTGCCTTCCTCGTCTTTGGAATAATCAGCAGCACAGCCGCCAGCACTATCCACAGTATTCCCGCATTTCCAAGGGATGTGATCGCCACCATGAGCTTGTCAAGCCATGGGGTATGTATATTCTGGAGAGCGTCAAGGACTTCTATCTCCCACATCAGAAGTTACCTCCGTTCCAGCCCCAGTCATGTACGCCGTGGTAAGTCACGTACACCGCATTTCCCGGAATTCCAAGTACATCTGCAAATATATCGCAGATCTTTCCTGTCATGGCATCACACGCTTTAGGAGTCACATCACCGAATACGCTGACTTCCACATATGCACCCTTATCAAGTTTCTTTCCACCCATGAACAGGTCGTATCCATCGTTGATGCCGACCATAAGGTAGCTCTCCGTCTTGTTCATCGTTGTTATCGCCTGACCGAGACTGCTCTTAAGAGTCTCCTTCTGGTCATCACTCATCTTCACTGTAACCTTTGAATCTATAAATGGCATTTCTTTGTCCTCCTAAATTATATCTACAGAAAATCCTCAAATTCAATCTCAGATGGCAGTCTCAGATCTCCTCTCGGGCTAACCGACACGGTTCCGACCTTCACGCCATCCGGCATACAGTTCCTCTTGAACTGCTGGCGGAAGAATCTCGTGTAGAATACCTTCTGCCATTTGTCGATCTCGCTGTCTGAGAAATTGTACTCGTCACTCTGTCTTACAGCCTCCTTGCACAGCTCATTTACCTCCTCAGGTGACATTCCATATCGCAATGTATAATATAAGAAGAAATCGTGCAGGATGTATGATCCCACGGTGTCCTCCGTCTTCTGCGCGATGGTTCCGTCCGGGTTCGGTGGAAGCAGCTCCGGGCTGACCGGTGTGTCTATAATATCGTCTATGATCGGCGCGATGCCCGCAAATCCGTCAACCTCCATGAAGTGTCCGACTTCGTTCACAAGTGAGCGCACCAGCGTCTTTGGTATACTTGTATTCACTGCATACATGCTCATATGGTCGCCGTTGTAGGTGCACCAGCCAAGTGCCAGCTCCGAGAGATCTCCGGTTCCAACCACGAATCCGCCCTCCTTGTTAGCGACATCCATGAGTATCTGCGTTCTCTCCCTCGCCTGACAGTTCTCGTAAGTTATGTCATGCACGCTCTCATCCTGTCCGATATCGGCAAAATGCTGTCTCACCGATGCAGCTATGCTTATCTCTCTGCTGTCACAGCCGAGCAGTCTCATGAGTTCCGTGGAGTTGTTCTTCGTCCTGTTTGTCGTTCCAAATCCCGGCATGGTGATTCCCACGACAGTTGTGGATGGAAGTCCCGCATTCTTCACCGCCTGTGCTGAAACCAGCAAAGCCAGTGTGGAATCAAGTCCGCCTGACACTCCCACGACCACACATTTGCAGTGGGTCGCCTCTATCCTTCTCTGAAGTCCGGCAACCTGCATCTTAAATATCGCCATGCACCTCTCAAGCTTATTTCCCGATGGGACAAATGGTGTCATCTTCACCTTCATGAGCACATTCCCTTTGTCCATGAGTGGGGTATCGCACACCACCGTCTCATACTTTCTGAATGCGAAATCACGCTTACAGTCGGCAAATGATTTGTTTGCTATCCTGTCATGTCTGATCTTGGTGAGACTTATATCCCTTATCAGTACTCCGTCCTCAAATGGCTTTACCTCGCCGAGGAGCTTGCCGTTCTCGTACATCAGATTGTGTCCTGAAAATACCAGATCTGATGTGGACTCATACATTCCAGCGGACACATACACATATCCGCACAGGCAGTCCGATGACACACTTCCTATCAGCTTGTGCCTGTATGCAGCCTTTCCGATGACCTCATTTGACGCGGAAAGGTTGAGTATGACCTCAGCTCCCGCCATGGCTAGAAGTCTTCCCGGCGAAACTGGAGTCCATGCATCCTCACATATCTCTATGCCAAGCTTGACTCTCTGGTCTCCGCTGCCCATCTCTATCATCACATTGTTGCCAAACAGCACTTCACTGCCAACAGCCCTGTCCCCGGCTTTCTTTGAACCGGCATTGTATTCAAGCTCATCTCCATCATCTTCCGGGTCCATGAGATTGACCATCACCGCATCATACTTTCTGGCTGAGAACCATCTCTTCTCGTAGAACTCACCGTAGTTTGGAAGGTAAGTCTTCGGCACGATGGCCACGACTCTTCCACCCTGCAGGAACGCCGCACAGTTGAACAGCTCTCCGTCCACCTCAAATGGCAGACCGACCACCAGTGCCGACTGACCAGTACATGTAGCCATGGCAAGCTGAAGAAGTCCTCTTCTCGCACCATCTATGAGTTTTCTATTCTCAAACAAATCCGCACAGGTATATCCCGTGATAGACAGTTCCGGCGTCACTATGACATCCGCAGCATCCTTATACTCTTCATATATATCCATTATCTCTCTGACATTACCGCTGACACTTCCGATGTGGACCTTCGGCGTAACGGCTGCCACACGCAGCATATTCTTCATTGTTACCTCCTTGTAAAATCTCATTTGATTTTGCCTTTTCATAACATTTACACTTTACCACCCGGAGACATTTATTTCAACGAAGTTCACAACTTGATGAGTCTCTATTTTCGGTCATTTCCCAGTTCAGGGCTTGTCCGCCGGGTGTCAGATAACTTTGTGTTTTTATCTTTTGGCGAAAATGCTTTAAAAAAAGGCTCCCGGACATATCATTGCGCCGGGAGTCTTTTTTCTGCCATGCAGACATCCAGTGACATACGGTTTATCCGCCATCACTCAACACTGCATCTATATATTATAATGTACTAATTACTTTCCAAGTGGCTTGCCTGTGAGCTTCTCATAGCCCTCAAGGTAGATGTCGATGGTCTTCTGTGCGACATCATCAGGAAGCTTCCAGCCCTTGTCAGGATTAGCCTTCAGCCAGTCACGTGCGAACTGCTTGTCAAATGATGGCTGGCCATGACCTGGCTCATATACATCTGCTGGCCAGAATCTTGAGCTGTCAGGTGTAAGCATCTCATCGCCGAGAACGATATTGCCATTCTCATCGAGACCAAACTCAAACTTTGTATCTGCAATGATGATTCCTCTTGTAAGTGCGTACTCTGCACACTTCTTGTAAAGTGTGATGGTGTACTCCTTGAGCTTTGAAGCGTACTCCTCGCCCTTGCCAGGGAAGTACTTCTCAAGGTGAGCAATGCTCTGCTCATATGATATATTCTCATCGTGATCGCCAATCTCGGCCTTTGTTGATGGTGTGTAGATAGGCTCAGGAAGCTTATCAGACTCCTTTAATCCCTCTGGGAGCTTGATTCCACATACTGTGCCGTTCTCCTTGTAGCTTGCCCAGCCGCTTCCTGTGATGTATCCACGAACGATACACTCGATTGGAAGCATCTCAAGCTTTCTGCACATCATGCTGTTGCCGTCGAACTTCTCCTGCTGGAAGAACTCAGGCATATCCTTTACATCAACTGAGATCATGTGGTTAGGAAGAATGTCCTGTGTCATGTCAAACCAGAACTTTGACATCTGTGTCAGAACTGTTCCCTTCTTGGAAATTACATTGTCGAGGATGACATCGAAGCAGCTTATACGGTCTGTAGCTACCATGATCAGGCTGTCTCCATTGTCATAAATCTCACGTACCTTACCTTCTTTGATTGGCTTTAATTCCTGCATTTTTTTATCTCCTTGATATTTGTATTAATACCTGTTAGAAATTGTATCCATATAAGTGTGTATCACTTTTTATGGTTGCTTGTCAAGGCTTTGGAAGCCCTCAAAAATTTTTTCTCAAAATTTGTCAAGGTTTATGCGCCTCACGGGATTTTTATTGTGTAAAAGCACATTTTTCATCTTTACAATGTTATTTGTGATGGCTATAATAACAGAGCACAATATCTAGTGGGTGTTTCACATTATCTCCACCAAATATATTGTGTTTACATATTTTTTCTTTATAAATAATTCCATGCGGCACAGGCAGCCGCATCTACTATATTACGTCGAACCAGACCTGATTGGCCTGATTTCAGTTAACTTGAATGATTGGAATATTACGATTAAATTTACCATTGAATTGGAAGAGGGAGGCTATTGCTGTGTCAGAGGAAGCTAAAACACACGTACACGTAATCAAAAGGAATGGAGAAGAGGTGACATTTGACCTGTCAAAGATCGAGAATGCCATCAAAGCTGCCAACAATGAGGTTGACAAACTCCACCAGCTCAACGAATATCAGGTTCACGCCATCGCGGACAACCTGGAGAAACAGATAGAATCAATGTCCCACGCAGTTCACGTGGAGGACATTCAGGATATGGTCGAGACCGGTATCATGGAGATGAGAGGATATGAGGTTGCACAAAAATATGTGCGTTACCGTTACAAGAGAGAGCTCGCACGTAAGTCCAACACCACGGACAACGGAATCCTTGCGCTCATAGACCATATGAACGAGGAAGTCAATCAGGAAAACTCCAACAAGAATCCGGTGATCAACTCGACACAGCGTGACTACATGGCCGGTGAGGTATCCAAAGATCTGACCAAGAGAATGCTTCTGCCTGAGGATATAGTTGAGGCACATGAGGCCGGAATCATACATTTCCATGATTCTGACTACTACGCTCAGAAGGAGCACAACTGTGACCTCATCAACCTTGAGGATATGCTGCAGAACGGAACAGTGATCAGTGAGACCATGATCGAGAAGCCGCACAGCTTCTTCACGGCATGCAACGTCACCACGCAGATCGTGGCACAGGTTGCCAGCAACCAGTACGGCGGGCAGACATTTACCCTGTCCCATCTGGCACCATTTGTGGATGTGAGCAGGAAGAAGCTCCGTGCACAGGTCATCGAGGAGCGCAAGGACTGTGGCGAATCCCTTGATGATGCCATTATCAACAAGATAACAGAGAAGAGACTTCTGAACGAGGTCAAAAGTGGAATACAGACTATACAGTACCAGCTCATCACCCTGATGACATGTAACGGACAGGCACCATTTGTCACCATGTTCATGTACCTGGATGAGGTTCCTGAGGGACAGACAAGGGATGACCTGGCACTCATCATAGAGGAGGTCCTGAATCAGAGGATCAAAGGAGTTAAGAACGAGAAGGGAATCTGGATCACTCCGGCATTTCCTAAGCTCATATATGTTCTGGACGAGGACAACATCACCACAGATTCCAAATACTGGTATCTGACCGAGCTTGCCGCCAAATGCACCGCAAAACGTATGGTTCCTGACTACATCTCCGCCAAAGTCATGAGAGAGATGAAGGACGGCGACGTATATCCATGCATGGGCTGCAGATCATTTCCTACAAAGGAGGACGGCATCAGGAATCCTGATGGATCCCGCAAATATTACGGACGTTTTAACCAGGGCGTCGTGACCATCAATCTTGTTGATGTGGCATGTTCATCATACGGCGACATGGACAAATTCTGGAAGATCCTGGACGAGCGTCTTGAGCTTTGTCACAAGGCACTCAGATGCAGACATGAAAGACTGCTCGGAACCATATCAGATGTCGCTCCTATACTGTGGCAGCACGGTGCGCTGGCAAGACTTAAGAAAGGCGAGAAGATTGACAAACTGCTCTTTGGCGGCTACTCAACTATTTCCCTTGGCTATGCCGGTCTCTGCGAAATGTGTGTCCGTATGATCGGCAAAACACATACATCCGAGGAAGGCAAGAAATTTGCGCTCGCTGTAATGCAGAAGCTAAACGACAAATGTGCTGAGTGGAAGGCTGCTGAGAATATCAGCTATTCCGTATACGGAACACCTATGGAGTCCACTACTTATAAATTTGCCAAGAATCTGCAGAAGCGTTTCGGCATCATCCCGGGCGTAACAGACAAGAATTACATAACCAACAGCTATCACGTACATGTAACCGAGCACATAGACGCCTTCAGCAAACTGAAGTTTGAGTCAGAATTCCAGAAGCTGTCACCGGGCGGCGCCATCAGCTATGTTGAGGTTCCAAACCTCCAGAATAACATAGACGCAGTCCTTGAAGTCATGAAGTTCATATACGACAACATTCTCTATGCAGAGCTCAACACCAAGAGCGACTACTGTGAGAAATGTGGCTATGACGGCGAGATCAAGATCGTGACAGACGATTATGGCAAGTTGGTGTGGGAGTGCCCTAACTGCGGCAACCGCGACCAGAACACTCTCTTCGTTGCAAGACGTACCTGCGGTTATATCGGAACCCAGTTCTGGAATCAGGGACGTACACAGGAGATCAAGGACAGAGTCCTTCACCTGTAGAATTAGTCAGCTTAAAACTGATACTTTCAAATAAAAATACAGACAGCACAATTGTGAATGAAGTGACCTCAAAAAACAATTGACTGTCTGTATTTTTATTACTTTCTTATAACTACAATATCTAGCATACCCTCATGTAAGCGGCATCATCTGCAAAATCCGGCTGATCCGAAACAAACTTTATAACATCTGCGGATTTTACGCCTGGATTTCTTTTGATATAAGCAGTGAGCATTTCTAATCTTGCTGCATTCTTCTGAGCATAATGCTCCATAGCCGAGACAAACTCAAAATAAGAATCATCTATATTGTTGAGCAGTTTTCTTAATTCTTCCATAACTACGCCCCCTTACATTTCTATTCTCATATATATATTATAGTTATCATATCCATGATTCTCAAAATAATACCAATATGGTTTATTATCTATTCCATACGAAATATGTACTGCGTATGTTTTTCCTTCGTATTTACTATAATTCGTATTTATTTCTCTGCAGATTTTTGCATATTCTGCCCTATCCAAGATAAATGTATTATAAACAAATCTCACAACTTCTCCTATCATTCATAATATCATCTGCACATAAATTACACAAGCTAACACCAAAACATATTATATACCCTAATTTGTGATAATTAATGCAAATGTAATTTTTGATAGATTTAGATGTAATAATCCGTTTAATACGTCTCCCACAACTTCATCTTCTTAGCATTATCCACTATGTCAATGCAACTTCCGTCAATTGCATTTATACATATAATCTGGGATATCTCCCCTACCGTGTCCTGTCCCCGAAGCTCCTCGCTCTGTGTAAATATCCATGCAGGAATGTAGCAGAGCTTTCCATCGTCATCTGCTGTCGCCATGTATCTGAGTGCCACGTTGTTGAACTGAACCTTGCCATATCTGGTCTGGTATTTCTCATAATATGTTGCAATGCCCTCATTTGCCTTTGCGATCATGTCGTTCCAGCTCATGAGTTCCACATCCTCCGCCTGCAGGGATGAAGGATCTGTGTAAAGCTGGGCAAACATATCTACAACTCCATCATCATCAATATTTAATGTTACACTGTCACCAGGCTCAAACATATAGCCATTCTGTGTCTGGAGATTGTCAACGTTATTTAATTCGCCCTCTCTCTCCTTTGCTCCATATATAGACCTGCTGAGCGTTACCGAGTATCCACTCACCTTGGTCTGCTTTACCTCGCCATTGTCATCCGACCATATTCTGGCAAGCGGCTCTGTCTTTGTACTCTCCATACCGTCTATCCCCATCTTTGAGAGGAAATTCATCGCTTGGGATACGGCATCGTTCTCCGTGAGTTTGCTCTCATTTGTGACATTGGTCAGATCTATGTCTGTGGCATTGCTGATGCCCGTCACATAGGTGTATGTTGCGCCGTTCACACCATCCAAAAGCTTGTTTTCCTCACTCTCGGATTTGTAAAATGATATATACACACCTGCGTCTGTATTGTCATCCTCACCGCCATACTGTGATATACTCACCGTATATTCCTTGTCTCCATATTTGCCTGTATACGATGAATACGGATCATCATAATTCTCCAGCAAAGGAAGTGAATCCGGTGCATCTGCCATCTGCTTCTTGTATGTCTCTATCTGGGTATCATACCAGGCATCCGACGAATCATCCCCCTGCCCCTGAGCCTCCTTCTTAAACTTCTCTGTACTCTCTATCATACTCTTCAGCTCATCCTTGGTCTGCACTCCATCCTTGCGGATATATATGCCCTGGGACTTGTCCAGGAGTCCCTCGACAATGCTCTGTATCTGTGCAGCATCAAGCTTCATAGTGCTGTAATATACCCTCTTCATGGAATCCGTATCAGGAATATCTATCGAACCGGAACAGCTTATCTCTGACAAGCCCGAATTGCCCACATCAAATGTCTCATCACACTTCTCCGGGATTCCCAGACTCTTTGCAAGGCTGCCACCCGCATCGTTACTGCCATCATCACTGTATCCACTTGCCGAACCCGACTCTCCATCCAATGTATAATCAACCTTTTTATTTCCACATCCTGTCATCTGCATCGCCATCACTCCTGCCAGCACACATGCCGCTATTCTTGTCGCTCTCTTTCCCATGATTATCTTCCTCCTTGTCATTTCGCAAATATTCATATATTAGACATTTCACCTGACCATATCAGCACATTTATTTTGATATGGTTTTTGTTCCTGCCCCAGTCTCCGGGTCTGTTCCGTACCATGTCTCAAGACATTTTGCAGTCTCAATTATATCTACACAGCTTCCATCCACTGCGTTTATGTACACAAGCTGCACTATATTATCGTATGCGCCATGACTCTCCTCAATGGAATCACCATATATGTATTCTGTCCTGTCCCCATCACCGCTCGACCTGTTCTCACAGCCACACATGCCACATACGGCAAGTACAGACATGACCAGCGCAGTTTTCCGCCACGAATTTCCTGACATTTTCTGCCTCCCTTCACATTAAACTTCAGAAATGTCTCTGCTCATAATGTATTGTAAAATGGGTGTACATTAAGAAACAATTGCCGGGAACTTTAAGATATTCTTAAGACGAAAAAATCCCTTCCGTATGATGTACCTAATCATACGGAAGGGATCTATAATCCACATTATATTTAGAATTTGAAAAACATCAGCAGGAGTATGATTCCCACAAGCGTGAGTGCCGCTCCCACCAGAAAGGCTATCTTAAACCACTTCTCATCACCTGTCACCCTGTCAAATGTATCATCCTCAACCTCAACAAAGCTGAGTGCCGTCATGGTCATAAGCCCAAGTCCGGTAAAAATCGCAGATGAAGCAGGTATCCTTATGGCCGGTATAACCCACAATATAAAATATACTACATCACATCCAAGCAATATAAACAGCTTTTTTCCATACTTCTCAAGCATAACCCTCGATCTCCTTAATATAACACTTAACCTGTATCATAACACCTTATATGTGTTTACTCAAGCTTTCCGACTTTTTGTTCTTAAGCCTCCTTATTATGTCATCACATCCACAGACTGCGCTTATTCCCACCGCAATCCCCAGCACGAACAGCATTGTGGAATTGCCATATGCGCTTGCGGCCTTCCAGTCTGAATCAAATGCCGCGCTCAGTGTGTAATAGAGCGGAGCCCCCGGCAGAAGCGGAATGAGTCCGACTATAAGATACTGATTTGCCGGTGCTTTCATGATCCTTGCCGCTATCTCAGCATATATGGCAGCCCACAGGCTTGCCGCAAGAGACGGGATAAATACGTCATCTATGATATTTCTGACCAGAATGTATACTATCCATGTGCACATTCCATTGACCGCCGCCGGTATCACATTCCGCCTGCCAAGATTGAACATAAGCGCAAATCCCAGTGATCCCAGAAGCGCAGTGATTATCTGTACCGCCATTTGCCATTCCTCCTGTTGTTATCTGCAGATAAATACCGCCAATGCAAATCCGCAGGCTATGCCTGCCGCCCACAGAACTGATTCAACCAGTCTCAGGCTTCCAGTTATCGTATCACCGACAAACATGTCCTTCACTGCATTTGTCAGCGCAAGTCCCGGGATCAGCAGCATAATGTCTCCTATCATGACCTTGTCCTCATGTATTGGAAACACACGCCCCGCCAGTCCGATCAGCACTCCTGTGACAAATGAACACAGAAAATTAAACAGTATGTTGTTGGTACATATCGGGGCGAAATACATCTGCATCAGCCATATCCCCACAGCAAATGCCGCCGCCATAGCTCCATCAAGTATGGTTCCGCCGAAGAATACCGCAAGCGCTCCCGCCGCCAGCACGCTTCCCACGCACACCCGGAATCTCGGCGCTGATGCCTGCTCTATCTCTTCAATTCGTTCTTTCAGGCCCTCAGTGGCTAGTGGCTGTCTGCAATACTCTCTGCTCAGGGCATTTATCCGCTCCAGCTTCCAGAAGTCCGTCTTTGTCCCATCCCTGGTTCCTCTGGTCATGGAGCACACCGATCCATCCGGCATGTTCATGGTACATACCAGAGTGGATGTAATAGCAAATACGTCCATACGCTCTGCTCCATAAGCAGCTCCCATTCGTCTGAGTGTATCCTCCACTCTCTTCACCTCCGAGCCATTCCGGATCATCATGGCTCCCACATCCATGAACAGACCGAGCATTTTCACATCCTCCGGACTTCCCTGAGGCATATCCCGCAGCTTCTCCATTCCGCTGTGCCTGTCAATATCCGCCATACCCATATGCCACCATCCTTTTTGTACAGATATACCTCATGTAATTATCTATCTCATTGGAACCTGCTGGAAGTACTGGTGTCTTCTCTCATCCACCATTTTCTCCAGTTCCTTCTGATTGTGGTTATATATCTTATTTATCTCATCGTTGTATCCTATTATTATGTATGGAACCACACTTTCTATGTATGCAAGGGTGTCATCACAGTCCTTCTCCTTCCTCATCGGAAGCGCCATTCCGCTGCCATCATTCAGCCTGACCTCGATCTGGTAAGACTTACCCGCCTTGATTCCGTACACTTTGTTCTGGGTTATGAGCTTATATACCCACATAAGCTCCCTGGTCTCGGAAAAATTCACCGTGTCACCCTTGATATACATGAAGAACTCGTTATTTAATCTGAGGCCATTCACTGCAGCACCTGATCTGTAAAACTGCTCTATCCTCTCCATCTCATATTCAGGATTTGGCTTCTTCTTGCAGTAATCCAGCACGTCTCTTATGTTGCTCTGCCTTATTGCCAGGGATACAAACCATGCCGCAAATGCGAGGAACATCGCGGATCCAAGCCCTATCCATATCGATCCTTCATCTACCCCCATTGCTGCAGCAACACCGGAGATTCCGATTGCTGCAAATATCACTGCTCCAATAATACATTTTATCCTGTACTTTGTTCCAAGCTTCTTTATCATCTGTTTTAACCCCATTTTCTTAATTGTACTCAGTCATATTCCACCTTCATCAGGCAAAGTCCATGTGGAGGCGCCGTAGGCCCCGCCAGCTGCCTGTCCATCCCGGCTATGATCTCAGGAATATGCTCCGCACTCATATTCCAATATCCAACCTCTACCAGTGTTCCGGTCAATATCCTCACCATGTTCTGCAAAAATCCATTTCCATGGAATCTCATGCGGACGTAGTCTCCCTCCTTGACTATATCCACATCGTATATAGTTCTGACCGTGGATTTCTTCATTTTATTGTTGCCACAAAAAGATCTGAAATCATGCTTTCCGACAATATACGATGCAGCCTTTTTCATCACATCCACATCAAGTATACTGCCCTGCGGCACACACCACACATAATTTCTGTCAAATACAGGCTTCTCAGCACCTACATACAGCGTGTATTCGTAGACTTTACCGGTTGCATTCAGCCTTGCATGAAACCTGTCCCCGGCCACAGCAACCTCAAGCGCGCAGATATCCGCAGGAAGATATCTGTTCAGATAATCTTTTATCTCTTCCGGAGTCTTATCTGTTTCTAACCTTCCGTTCGCCACCATGGCTCTGGCATGCACTCCCGCATCAGTCCTGCCTGCACCATGGATATCGACCTTTGCATCGACCATCCTGGTTAGGACCGCCTCTATTCGCCCCTCCACTGTATCCGCATTTGTCTTGCTCTCCCAGCCGTGATAACGTGTGCCATCATAGCTGAAAGTAAATCTGTAATTTACCATATGTCCTCTCCAGGGACGCTTCTTTTGTCACAAGGAGTGTCCCTCTGTCATATAAATCCAATCCAGGGGACACTCCTTGTGACAAAAGAAGCGTCCCCACTACAGCACCTGCTCGCCTGTGTCTGTCTCAAATTCCTTTACCTGTTCAAGCCAATATTGCCTATCTTTTTCTGTTATCGGTCTTATGACTTTACATGGATTTCCAGCAGCTATCACACCATCCGGAATATCCTTTGTGACAACCGACCCTGAGCCTATGACAACATTTGAACCTATGGTCACACCCGGATTGATGACCGTATTGCCACCGATCCATACATTATCGCCTATTGTAACCGGCTTGCCAAGCTCCACACCGGTATTTCTGATCATCGCATCTATCGGATGACATGCGCAGTATATATTGACCCTTGGTCCCAGAAATGCATGATCTCCAATGATGACGTCACACTGATCCAGAACTATCAGCCCTGTATTTGCATAGAAATAGTCTCCCACATGTATATTTGTTCCATAGTCGCAGTAAAATGGCGGCTCTATGTAACACTCCTTTCCCATGTGTGCGAATAATTTTCCAAGATACTCGCCGGTTCTTGTCATTGTCTCAGACCTCGGAGCACCATTGAACTTATCAACCAGATCCTTCGCCTTCCCCTCCGGATCCCAGTCCACACATTTATATAACTTGCCAGCTTTCATTCTGCCAAACATTTTCTCTACTCTATCCATAGAATTTTCTCCTCGTATTATAATATTTACTCATCATGTTTATATCTGACTAAAAGATACCATTCTTTATGGCTGCAATCAACCGCAAATATAATTACTCGTAAATCGAATCCAATATAAGCAATAAACTTCTATCGGTAACAGAAAAACTGCTCTCCAGATATTATAATAAGCCGCGTGCCTGTATTCTGAATCGATAGCGTAATCGACTGAACTTCAGCGCTTATTGCCGGAGCGGCGCACACAAACGCCCTTATCGTGCGCAGAGCGCAGTGCAAATATAAGCAAGCTGAAACGAAGGAAGATTAGCGTGATTCATAACCAGCCATTTTCAGGCGATATAAAAAGGCCATGATATATGTGTGCAATCGATAATGCAGACTGCCTCTCTTTACTGCTTCCTGCCGAGGTGGCGACCGCAGCGCCCTTATTGCGGTCAGAGCCGAGTGCATATGGAAACAAAGTAAAATGAGGCTAGGCAAATGTGATTGCACGCATATATCATGGCCTTATACGCTTGAAAATGGCGTCCGTCCTCAATACACATAAAGGTACATCCCAAACCAATGCAGCGCAGCCCCCAGCATCACAAAGATATGCCAGATAAAGTGCGCCCCCTTGGTGTCCTTCACAAATGGAATCATGCCAAGCGTATAGACAATGCCACCGCCCACGATCCATCCCAGAAGCGGCTTGTCATTTCTGAACCAGCCCGGAATGAACATGATAGCACTCCATCCGATAACGAAGTACAGCGTATAGTGTATCGGTCTGAACCTGCCCGGTCCGAACACACATATGATGGTAATCCCCGCTATGATAAGTGCCCACTGCACACAGAACAACACTATTCCAAGCACATTTCCCCAGTACACAAGGTACAGCGGAGCAAATGTTCCGCCTATCAGCAGATATATCGAGGAATAGTCAAATCTTCTCCAGAGCCGCTTGACTGCCAGACCGGATTTGTATGAGTGATACAGACAGCTCATGAGAAACATCAATATCAGTGATATTCCATAAAAACACGATGCCATCACTTTGAGTCCTGTGTCTGACTTCAGGAGAAGAAGGACAAAGCCGGCTATGGCAAGCCCTGCTCCTATTCCGTGGGTAACAGCATTTCCCACCTCCTCGAGAACGGTGAGCTTTGGCGGCTCATTCAATTCCCTGTAGTGCTGCCTTTTTGCTCTTTTTGCCTCTTTCTTCTCTTCTTTTCTTTTCTCTTTGTCCAGTTCAGCTTTCTGCTGACTGCTCATGTCTGAATTCTTGATTTGTGCCATATTTTAATTTTGAACTTCTTTCTATCTATAATTTATACTGCTATCTATAATCTACACTGTCTTACAACCGCAGTCTCCAGCTCCCGTGCAGAGTACAGCCCTGGGATCATCATCGCAGACCGCTAAAGTGCCTCAAACACCTGCACCCCGCGTCTCTTCAGCCATATCCTAAACAAAACTGCAGCGGCTGCCGTCAATGCAGTGCTTATTGCTAGATACATTGTCGCTCCGGTAAAACCTCCGAATAACAAATATCCCACCACAAGTACAATAATATATACAAAATTCGATAAAATAGCAACAAGTACACCCATGCTCTGCTTCACGACTGATGCTTCCGACGTCCAGTCAAGCTTTGGCATCTTGAGATTGACTGCAAGCCCTATGTATGCAGTCAGGCACACATAAAGACATGGTATCAGTAACATCATCACGCCATCTACAAGTGATGGTGTCACAAAAACAAGCATCACTATATCAAGGATCAGCGCCGGAATCAGGGTAAGTATCACATGCATCCTCAGTTTTGCCCTAAGTATCTGCCACGATGTGACTGGAAGCGAACGCACGATCCAAAGATTCTTTCCCTCCAGAGATATCGATGGTGCAGTCAGATCATTCATCGACGCGGCGGCACATACGGCTATACACGCCCCAATTATAAGTACACCATCCGGTAGTCCGGGAGTTTTCGTAATCATATCTACTACATACTGTCCTTTAACAAGACAAACCACTGCCATAGCGATCATTATCAATGTCCCCAGGGAACAGTTGAGCATATATACGGCAGATGCTGCCAGTCTTTTGAACTCTTTCTGAAGAAGTGCTGCATCCTGGCTCTGCGCCTTTGCAGCTTTTATTATATTCTTCCTTTTTGTATGTCCGGCTTTTGTCGTCACGATTCCGATGAATGTTCTCTCAAGTACCAGCCACACTGCAAGAGAGATGATCAATGTGCCTGTTGCCACAAACGCCAGCTGCAATCCATCTCCTGTAGCCGCACGACCAATTGAATAGAGCGGATATGCAGCACCTTTTATCTTTGCACTGTATTCTCCGCTGTTTGCCAGGATCTTTGAGAGCAGCTTATTTGCATTCATGTATACAGCATAATATGCGGCTATAAATGCCAGTGACAATACAACTGTCACAAAGCTCTTATTTCTGGTCTTATTGCCTATCTTCCCCACTACCCAGCCAAGTATACATGAGAGCACCAGTATGACAAATGTCAGAAGAACCAGTACTATAATAGATGACACGACCGGCCACACACCGGGATGGGCTACTATTCCATATACTATGATACCGGGAACCATGGCGGTCACGGCGAACATCGCACCCATGATGTACACTCCTGACAGTCTTGCAAATAATATAGCCCTGACCGGGATGGGCAGTGACAGCATCAGGTCATTGTCTTTTGCCTGATACAAGCTCGCATATGTATTGAACACACTTCCTAATATACCGATGGTCAACGCCATCATAGACATCATCGCCATGTACATCCAATCAAGCCCCGCAGAACAAAGCGGCTCACACACCGAATATGCCTCCATTCCGAACATGGCTCCCATACAGCCCTGCAGCACTGCCACATAACTGATGATACCCAGAACTACAGCACCTTTGGATCTGGACTTTCCAGTCTTCCGGTCAACGAAAAATCCACTGAACAGCATCTTAAGCTGTTTCTTCATCAATATCCTTATCATGACTCACCCTCCAGATCAAGGAACACGGATTCAAGTGACTCGTCTCCCTTCACCTGCTCCATTATGCCCGCCTTCACCAGTCGTCCGCCTTTGATGATCGCCACTTTATCGCACAGCTTTTCTGCGACTTCCAATACATGTGTGGAGAAGAATATCGCCCCTCCGTCATCACACATTTTTCTCATCATCTGCTTGAGTATATGGGAAGCCTTTGGATCAAGTCCGACAAACGGTTCATCCATGATGACAAGTTTCGGCTCATGTATCCATGCTGATATGATTGCCAGTTTCTGCTTCATACCATGGGAATACTCGGATATCAGCTGTCCTAGGTTGTCTTTTATCTCAAATGCGTCAGCATATTTGTCTATGAGCTCGTCCCTGACTTCCTCCGGCACGTCAAATATATCTGCTATAAAATTCAAATATCCGATTCCGGTCATAAAATCATACATATCTGGATTGTCAGGAATATATGCCATCTGTTTCTTGCATTCCAGCGGTTTTTCCTTTATGGACACTCCATCTATAAGGATATCTCCCTCCTCAAAATTCAGGATTCCTGTACACGCCTTTATAGTGGTTGTCTTACCTGCTCCGTTGTGTCCGATGAAACCATATATCTCCCCCGGCATTATATGTAGGCTTAGATTGTCCACCGCCAACTTATCTCCGTATCTCTTTGTGAGATTTTTTATTTGCAACATATTATTTTCTCCTTTTTCAAAACAGGGGACGGAGATACCTGACCCCTCCGTCCCCATAGATTATCGCGCTCTATGCTTATTTCGCTTCATCCTGCCCCTGAACTCATCAAGTGCCGCGCGACCAGGTCCCGTCATAGGTTTGATCCACCTTCCTTTTAACAAGTACGGTGTCAGTATGACAAATCTCAGAAGTTCATCCGTGTAAACAAATGAGAACACTGCGAGGAATGGCAGCTTGAGCACCATTCCTGCTACCCATGTAGCCGGGACCGAAAACAACATCAGTCCACTGATCTCCATAACTGTTCCAACGATGGCCTCACCGCCTGCACGGAAGCACTCGTTCTGTATATAGCAGCATGTTCTGACTGCTCCGAAGAACAGATATATTATAAGCATATACTTTGTGTACATCATCGCCTCAGCCCCGAGTCCAAACAATCCGAACAGCGGATTGTGCAGCAGCATCGTGATGAGCACAATTGTGAATGTGATGGCAGGACATACCAGTGCAGCTCTCTTGGCATAGGAAAGTCCCCTGTCCAGATTACCGGCACCGACTTCATTTCCCACGGCGACGCTGGACGCATTTGCCAGGCCACCAAAGAATGCATATACAAAACCTTCACATACACGGAATGCAGCCATGGCGGCTATGGCGGAATCACTCTGATGTCCCATGACGACATTGATTATCATCTGTCCCACACCGTAGAGTATTTCGTTACACACGATTGGGAATGCCTTGGACGCATAGGACTTCACAAATCCCATATCAATATCAAATGCCTTTCGCGCACTGAACTTTATCTCATGCCTGCTCTTTGCAAGATAGAGAATGAGCAGCGCTATGTTCACGATACCAGACACCAGTGTACCTATAGCAGCACCGGCAACTCCCATCTTGGGAGCACCAAATCTACCATAGATCAACACAAAATTTATACAAAAGTTGAGTAAAAGTGAGATGACCGAGCACACCAGTGGCACCTTCACCCTCTCAGTCGATTTTAAAAGTGCTGTAATGATCGCGGCAAATACCTGAAGCGGATAAGACCATCCAACTATTCTCATATATGGCTTCGCAAGTGCTATGATCTCTACTTTATCTGTATATATTCCAAGTATCCACCCCGGTGCAACCACAGTCACCACCGCAAATGCTATTCCAAATATTCCCGCACATATGATCGCCAGACCAAATGCCTTGTTCATTCCCTCTGGATCCTTGGCACCCCAGTATTGAGACATGAACAGAAGGGAGCAGCTGACAAATCCCCAATATGTTGAAAACAAAAGTGATCCTATCTGTGCACACACGCCAACCGCCGCAACGGCGATCTCGCCCTCACTTCCTATCATGATGGTATCAACCATACTAGCGGTGGTCGCCAGCAGATTCTGCATCGCAATAGGCACAGCAAGCACAGCAAGCATTCTGGCAAATTCTTTCCATGTCACCTTTTTATTATTTTTTACAAAGCCCGTAGCAGCACTTCCCATTTTTGTTTCCTTTTCCTGTTATTATCTCTTTCATCATTTAATTTGATGCGTCCGATTATTGTACTCCCGAATAATTGTATTTGCAATGGCTTTATACCTGTAGTATGAAGTATTTTCTTATTAATTTTAACAGGCGCACCACTTTCATTCCATCTGTGATGCGCCAAGCCCTGTTATTTTCAAGTATTATATTTTTGTGTGCCATTGTTACATACTGTTGGTTGACAAATCTTCGAGTTCACGCTCTACTCTCTCAAGCTCACCGTCACTCCAGTTCTCCCCCAGTGCAAATACTGCCCTGCACACACTGAAGTTCACCTCGCCATCTGCGTTGATCTCCCCGGAGATCACTCTGTGAGATATCTTCTGAAGTGTGGAAAGTATGTCTATCCGCACGTCCGATATGACAGAAGGCTCTACCACATTGCCATCACTATTGCCTTCCTCGTGCTCTGTCCGCTCTTCTCTGTACACGCTCTCCCAGTCATAATCTGCAGTCCTGCCACATGGTGCACCGCATACACTGCAGTCAGGGACAATTGTATGCTTATCAGCATGCACCCTTGCGATCATCGCCTTCATGTCTGCATCAGAGATGCCAAGAGCAATATCAGACATGTGCAAACCTTCTATTATTATGTTATTTGTATCATCAGTCACATGCATCATCCCATCAGTGGCTCTCACCAGCCCTATCAGAGCACCGACCAGACGACTGCCTGTCTCAGTTGTAATTCTTATTATATCTTCCATTGTCTTTACCTTTCATGGTGCTGTGAAGAGAATGTCAGTCAAGAATTCTTCCATCTATTGATATTGTTGCAACCTGCCATGGGATAAACTTGCCGCTGTCCTGAAGTGCCTTCTTCGCAGCCATCTCCAGTCCTCCACAACAAGGAACCTCCATACGGACTATTGTAACACTTTGTATGTCATTTCGCCTGATAATCTCTGTAAGTTTCTCTGAATAATCGACACTGTCAAGTTTCGGACAGCCGATCAGAGTCACATGTCCCTTTATGAATTTCTCGTGGAACGATGCATAGGCATAGGCTGTACAGTCCGCCGCTATAAGCAACTTTGCACCATCAAAGTATGGCGCATTTACCGGGGCAAGTTTGATCTGCACCGGCCACTGTGTGAGCTGGCTCGGGCGCTCATAATTATATATGTCACCCGCCTGCTGATTGACTGTTTTATCAGTTGTATTCTGTACGCATTCTACTGCTGCCTGTTCATATGAGCTTGCCTGTACTGCTTCACCTGAAGCTGCTGCCGGTCTCCTGAATATGCTTCTCGCCATAGAACCAGGGCAACCGGAGTGTGCCGGACTTTTTTCATGCATCACTCCTGAGCCAACCATATTTCTGGATTTTTCTGCATCGAGTCTTGCCTGTTTGTTTGCCACGACTGCCGCCTCATCATACGCAGCAGCCTCTCTCTCCACAAATGTTATGGCTCCTGTAGGACACGACGGCAGGCAGTCGCCAAGTCCATCACAATAATCGTCTCTGAGCAGCTTTGCTTTGCCGTTTACCATGCCTATAGCACCCTCATGGCACGCATTTGCACAGGCTCCACATCCATTACACTTGTCCTCGTCTATCTGTATAACTCTTCTTATCATATATATTTCCTCCAATCTTTTTCCTGCTTTTAACGTCATTATATTCAGTCAGAGCATTTGTGTATGTTGAATTTTCAACATAAAAATGTTATATTTTTCAGGGACATTCCTTGTGACAAATGTAGCGTCCCCACTAAGAGGTAATATGAACAAATACATGGACACATTATTGAAATCCAGTCTTTTTTCCAGTATCACCGCTGATGACGTTGACTCCGTACTGGACTGTCTGGGTGCAATCATCAAAAAATACCAAAAAAATGAGTGTATTCTCATGGCTGGCAACACAACAGAATATATAGGATTGCTGCTTACAGGCAAAGCGATAGTCATCCAGGAGGATTACTGGGGTGGTCAAAGCGTCATGTCTGCCATCCTGCCCGGACACACGTTTGCGGAATCATATGCCTGTACCCCTGGCTCCGTACTCGACGTCAGCGTATATGCTGAAGCTGCAAGTTCTGTATTGTTTCTGAATGTTCAAAAAATGCTCACCACCTGCCCGGTAACATGTGGCAGACATAATCAGATGATAAGAAATCTCCTGTGCGATCTCGCCGGCAAAAACCTGAGGCTCGGCGAAAAATCAAAGCACATGAGCCAGAAAACAACCAGGGATAAGTTGCTCTCCTACCTGTCATCGGAGATGCACAGACATGGCAGCAACGAATTTGATATACCATTTTCCAGACAGCAGCTCGCTGACTTTCTGTCCGTGGACCGCAGTGGACTGTCTACTGAACTTGGCAGGATGAAGACAGATGGGCTGATCGACTTCCACAAATCTCATTTTGTTCTTAAGTCTCCTGCCCAGGGGTGGACTGATGTGTGATGTTGATGTATCATGTAATTAACTGTTCAGGGAAATTCATTACAGATGGGGGATTTTCCCTGATTCAGGATTTATCAATATAATATGATCAGGAGGGATTTCAATGAAACCAATGAAAACTATCAAAGACGGATGGAACAAATTCACTGTTGTCGTAAAGGATAAAGACTACTCAACAAGAGAGGCCGTGCTTTTCGCTATCTGCACATTCCTCACAGGACTTGTACTCGGAATGCTCTGCTCTCCTAGAAAGAGCCAGACATTTGGCTCATACAACGGCAACTGCAGCGATGGCGGCTGTAACTGCGACTGCGATTATGATGAGGACGATTTTGAGTAGGCTGCGAACTGATAACTAATATCCCAAAGCAAAAGACAGGTGTCGATTATCTGACATCTGTCTTCTGTGTTTCACAGGATACATTTCACTTATATCTTCCAGCTCACCGCCAGCTCTCGTGAGTCTACAAATCTTCTATAGATTCCATCCTGCTTCATGAGCTCCTCGTGGGTTCCCTTCTGGGCTATTCTTCCCCGATCCACCACTACTATCTGATCCGCATGTCTTACGGTCTTGAGTCTGTGGGCGATCATGATGATCGTCTTCTCCTTTGTCAGTGCATCCACAGCAAGTGTAAGCTCCCTCTCGTTCTCAGGGTCAACATTTGCTGTTGCTTCATCAAGAATGATGATAGGTGAATCCTTCATGATGGCGCGGGCTATGGATATTCTCTGCTTCTCCCCACCTGAAAGGGTTGCACCGCCCTCACCGATCACAGTGTTGTAACCGTCAGGAAGCTTGCTGATGAAGTCATGGCAGCACGCCTTCTTTGCAGCCTCCACAACCTCTTCATGGGTTGCCTCCGGCCTTCCGAACTTGATGTTGTTCTCTATGGTATCAGCAAAGAGATATACATTCTGGAATACAAATGAGAAGTTGTTCATGAGACTGTTCATGCTGTAATCCTTAACATTTGTTCCGCCCAGGGTTATCTCGCCCGAATCCACATCCCAGAATCTGGCGATCAGATTGCACAGGGTTGTCTTTCCACCGCCAGATGGTCCGACGATCGCCGTCGTTGTCTTCTCTGGTATGGAGAGTGAGATTCCGTCTATTATCTTTCTCTTATCATATGAAAACTCTATATTCTTAACCTCTATATCGTGATTTTCCGGATTGAGTTCCTTTCCATCTATATCCATTGTGTCAAGTCCGAGCACTGCATTTGCCTTGTCTACGCACACACTGACCACATGTATCAGAGATGAAAATGTTCCCATGGTCTCAAGGCTTCCGTAGAGCATGAATGCTGCTATCGACATACCCACAGCATACAGAACGCTCATGCTTCCATTTATATAGAAATAAGCCGAAAGACCTATTATTGCAGCTCCGGTGAGTTTTGTCACAACGCTCTGAAGGAAATGATATGGAACATAGACAAGCTCCATCTTTACATTTGCCCTGACGCAGGCTTCATTTGCCGCATTGAGTCTCTTCGTCTGCTTGCCGATGAGGTTGTAGGACTTGACCTCTGATATGCCCTGTATGTACTCCATGGTCTGATTTATGAGTTCAGTGTCACAGTCAACCTTGGCTGAAGATGCCTGCTTTCCGGCATTCTGCATCACCGTGTTTATCACAAGGAATATGGCAACTCCAACAAGTGATACCAGTGCGATCCTCCAGTCGCAGAGCAGGATCATGAGTATGATCATGGATGTCTCGAGGAGTCCCTGGGTCGTGAGCATGACAACTCTCGTAGCCACATCTCCCAGATTCTCCATGGTATTTGTCGTAACTGATGCGATCTCACCTATGCTGTTGGAATTGAAATATCCCATAGGCACATATCTGAGGTGCTCCGCCATCTCTATACGCTTGAATGCCGCTGTGGTGTAGCCGCCCTCTGTCTGCAGCACGGTCGACGACATCTTGCACAGTATTCCAACTACGATCGATACCGCCATGATGGCTATTGAACCAAGTATATATTTTCCAAGGTCTTTTCCTTCTATAACGCCCATGAGGACACACATTATAGCCGGGATCTTCAGTGCCGATGCCAGTGCATCTATCAGGCTTATCACTATTGAACGCTTGAATTTGCGGCTGTTTTCCTTACCTGAGAACAGGAAGAACTTTTTTAATACTCCAAACATATTACTCGCCCTCCTTTTCATCGCCTGCCGTATCCTTGACCGAGATGTGCGCCTGCCACATATCCCTGTAAAGTGTGCATTTGCTAAGAAGCTCCTCATGTGTTCCGTGAGCCTCCACATTTCCTGCATTTACCACAAATATCTGATCCGCATCCTTGATGGTGGAAAGTCTGTGGGCTATGACTATCAGCGTCTTACCCGCCACAAGCTTGGCGATAGAGATCTGAAGTATGGCCTCATTCTCCGGATCGGTGTAGGCTGTTGCCTCGTCCAGTATAACTATCGGCGCGTCCTTCAGCATCGCCCTGGCGATGGATATCCTCTGTCTCTCACCGCCCGACAAATGTCCACCTGCACCGCCGACCACGGTGTCAAATCCATTCTCAAGATTCATGATGAAGTCATAGCACCCACTCTTTCTGGCTACCTCCTCGACCTCAGCGTCCGTGGCGTCCGGTCTTCCCTGTCTTATGTTGTCCCTGACTGTCTCGTTGAACAAGTAATTATCCTGTGACACATAGGCAAGCCTGTCGTTGAAATCCGTCAGCGCAATATCCTTTATGTCCACGCCTCCGATCTCTATGCTTCCGCTGTTCACATCCCACAGTGAAGCTATCAGCTTGGCTATTGTAGACTTTCCGCTTCCCGACGGACCGACTATCGCATTTACCGTTCCCGCCTTTATATCCATGCTCACGCCGTGGAGTATCTCCTTGTCGTGATAGCCAAATGTAATATCTGTAACCTTTATTCCATTGTCCTTCGGCTGTGCCTTTGTTCGCTCAGGTCTCACAAGCTCCGGCTGCTCCAGGATTCCTGTCACCTCTCCGATGACTGTCGACAGCTTGCCTAAGTCATCGGTGTATGAACCGATGGTGAGCAGCGGGCCGACTATTCCAAGTGAGAGGATGATACACACAACGAAATCCGCTGTGGTGAGCGAACCATTTGACACATAGCGCGCACCTATCGGAAGGACCGTTGCAAGTGTGTACGGTGTGATGACGAACATGGCTGCTTGGAAGAATGAGCACTTCTTCATCCAGTTGATATACGAGTCTGCGTTCTCCTTTGCCGCCTTTGTGAACTTGGCATATGAGCTCTCTGTCTTGCCAAATGCCTTGATGACCTCAATTCCATCTATGTACTCCACTGCTGCGTCGTTCAGCGCCTTGGTCTTCTCAACTGTCCTGTTGTAGTTCTCCTGGAAATCGATCATCATGCCCATGTACGTTGCAAATCCAACGACTATCGGGATAAATGAGAACAACGCCAGTCTCCAGTCAACCATGAAAAAATACACGATGACAATGATAGGCGCCAGCAGGTTGGATGTAAACTCAGGCACAACATGTGCCAGAGTCGTCTCTATGCTGTCTATTCTCTCCACCATGATGTTCTTGAATGATCCCGATGGAGTGTCCTTCACATATCCAAGCGGCACCCTTGCAAGCTTGTCACAGCATGACTTTCTGATATTTGCAAGCACGGTAAATGTCGCCTTGTGGGAACATGCCGTTGATACGCTGTGGCAAAGCTCTGCAAGTATAAATGATCCCGCTATGATAAGAGCCTTCACCATATATTCCCTGAGATCCTTATCCCCGTCAAGGAACATCCTGACCACGTCCGCAATGATGAAATACGGAACTATCTTGAATACTACATTGATAACCGCCAAAATGACGCTCCACTCATAGGATGACTTCTTCTGCCCCACCCATGTGAGGACCCAGCTCACCGCTGATTTCTTTTTTTCTTCCACTTTTTCTCCTCCTTATATCTTGAGCAAAAACTTGTTCGTTTTCGCTTATTTGTATTAGTTTCGTCTAACCTCATAGTTTAAAATTATGCGGTTCGGTATTTTACCTTGCCGCATAACTACTGACTACTCCGGAAACTGCACCTTCCATAGTCTCTCCCAACCTCCAGTGTAGAATTTCTTGAGCTTGCCCACATTCTCTATCGCAGTCTCGCGATCCATGTCGTGTTCTATGATCTGGAATATCGCCGAAAAAAAACCACTATATATCATATGACAAAGGCTGTCGCTTATGTCCGGCACATTTATACCGGCTCTGTGCATCTCATCCACATACTGCTTTGAAGATCTCATCTCACGGCCTACCAGATTATGTATCATATCTCCATACTTCTCATTGTCACTGCACCGCAGTAAAAGTTTGAAATTATCATAATGGTCATACACGTAATTCACCATCTGATCCATTCCGTTCCCGGATGCGCTTGCCATATTCTCTGTCTGCTTCTCCGGAGGCAGACTTTGGAACTCCTCAAGCACGCTGTCATATATCCCATACAGCTCATCCACATACGGATCTATCAGTGCATCAAAAAGTGCCTCCTTTGTAGGATAATATTTATAGAATGCACCTGTTGTAAGTCCGGCATCTTTCACAATGCTTCTGAGCGATGCCCCTGCAAATCCATACTCAAGGAAATGATTCAGTGCTGTTTTCAAAATATTTTGTCTTGTGTTCTCTGCTTTTTCTGTCATAAAGACTCCTCTCCCGTTTAATATGCCTCGCTTCTGACCGAAACAGATTCCAAATGCAAGTGCCATACCAACCATCAGACACGCGCAAATATAACAGTGTTATATTACACTGTTATATTTTATATATAATCCCCCTGTTGTCAAGTGCTGTTTTGATAATTTTTCAGCCATATCAAATTTTTGATAAAATATGCGCTTTACCCTTATAAAAAAACAACCACCTGATATACAATACGATATCAAGTGATTGTCTAATTAGTTTTTCTCTCTTCTTCTCTGCTCTCTTGTCTTATTCTTTTCTCTATCTCCACACTCTTCATATACTCAAGACCTACCTCTCCATCTTTCTTAACTGCGGTCACTATCCGATGAAGCTCTCTCCTAATTTGTTCTGAGTGTATCAGAATCCCAAGCAAAGTCCAACTACGGATTGCAGTTCTTACAAGGTTCATATCCCTCAGATATAAGCTCGTCCCTTGTGGTCGTTCTCTCAGATTTATTCGCTTCCTTCATCTGTTTCACACTCCTGCATGATGGCTTATGAAACTTACCGGTGTTGGTGTTGACTATGTATGTATCCTCATCCGCAGACTCCTTCTGGATCTCCGATGTATCACTGCCAATATCTGACTCCGTATCCTGAGTTTCTCCGATCATTCCAGCTTCTGCTGTCTGGTCATCATCTCCTTTTCCCTCTGATACTTTAGTGCTGGCATTCTCTCCCGGCACCACATAATCCGGATCCGCTTCGCTGTCCCCTGTAGCATAGTCGATTATCACGCCTGGCTGTACATTGTACACATACACATTGAAACTTACTCCTGCGCCTTTATCCTCCACGGACTCCGCCTCCATCTGCACTCCGGACGCAACCAGATTGTCTCCATCGTATACAGGTGTAACCCTGTAAAGCACATGATTTCCAGTACTTTCCACATAATCAGCTACCTCATTTTCAAATGGCAGCATGCCAGTGACATTCAGATATCTGGTTCCAGTTATCAGATTCTTTTCATTTGCATTCTCCCCGGCAAGCTGATATCCGATCAGATGACAGCGATTATACAGATAATTGCCTTCTATACGATCATTGTATTTAACTGTATGCCACCCTGAAGGCTTTATCATACCTATCTCGCCGCGCTCCTCCGTTGGCATAATCTCCTTACAGATATTGGCATAGGCAACTCCACATCTTCCAAGAAAGTCCAGGTCGCTGTAATTCTCAAATGCCTCCGTCACCATCTCATCCTCACTGAAATAAGGCACATTGCCATTTATCTCACAATATGCCTCTCCCGAATATATGGGAATATCAGCAATCTCCATGCTCGAAGCCTGCTGATCTGCAATATTCTCAGATGCTGCCGCACTGCTTTCAGGTGACGTGTTGCCGGTGTTATCTTTTTTCTCCGCAGCTGTGGTATTCTCTGATTCTGAGGTATCTTCTACAGTCTCCTTCTCATATCCCTTTACCGCGGACCTGCTGCCATCCGCAATTTCTGACATACTGCACCCGGACATCAGCAATGCAAATATTGCTACATACAGTACACTGTAAAATTTTCTTTTCACGTCACATTCTCCTCTCTGAAAATGTTATCCCTGCCTATATACATCCTATAAAAATTTAGCTATCTTTTTCCAAAATGTATAATAACATTCTACATTTTGTCATCCGTTTTGTGAATACATCCCCGCATAAAACCTCAATTCAAAACAAAGAGTTTTCACTAGCTGCTTTAACAAATCATTGCAACAAAAAAGAGGATATATACCACATGTGATACATATCCTCCTTACAATTTATGCTCCCTTGTGTAAGCTTTTCCCTACACCATTCCATTTGCGACCTTATACTTGTAGAGCATCTCCGCATGATTCTGCTCCTCGATCTGTATATCCGCCAGAAGCTTTCTCACCGCGCTCTCGCCAAATGCAAATATCTCTCCATTGTACTCGCCTGACACAAGCTTCTCTGTTCCAATACAGTCTGTTGCAAGGAACTCATCATTCTTCTTATCCTCGGAATCGTCCATCATCTTGTATGTCTGCTTTGGCTCATAATCTTTTCCATCGCTGTCATTGCAGTCACACTGTGGAACCTGTCCGTCAAGCACCTGGGTAAGTGAATCATAGTGCTTCTGCTCTTCCTTCTGTATAGTCTGGAACAGATTCTTAAGCTCAGGATCCTTCGCCTGCTCCGCATATCTTCCATATTTCTCCACACAGGACTTCTCCTGTGTCTGAAGATCCTGGATAACTGTTTTCTCTTTTTCCTTTAATATCATAGCAATACTCCTTTCGATTAAAATTCATCCCATCGCATAGATATTATTGTCCAAAATAGTACAGCTCTATTCCTACATCTCTATTTTTTTATATTTTTCTGCCTTCTGGTCATTTATATATATGTATGGCAATGAAAAATCTCAGGACCGTGTCATACAATAAAAGGCGAATGCCCTGCAATTGTCATACAGCCATCCGCCATTATATCACATATATTTATTTTATTTCTGTAGTCTCACAAACTCTCTGCAATAAGCCACATACATTACAATCAACACAAGTCCAACAGCCACTATTGGCATCACTCCTGTGTCAAATGCAAACATGCTCATAAACGTAAGTATCCACATGACAAATCCTGCCTTAATTCCAGTCATAAATCCCTTCTTGGAGGATTTGGCTATCATGATAAGCTCAGCCTCGTCCGATGTGTTCTCCCAGTCACGGCGAAAATGCATATCGAATATATTTCCGCTTTTCTCCGGGTTAAGCTTCTTCTCTTCATCGATGACAAGCTTTTCAACCACACAATACAGTGCCATAGATATCAGAAATACGAGCTCAGACAGCACTGTCAGGAATGTGCCACGCCCATCACTGTACGTCCTGTCCACAGCGTATATACACACCGGAAACAACACAAGTCCAACGAACACGATGACACACGGGAGATATGAGGCAGTCGTGATCCGACTCTCTATATCCACTATCACATCCTCGTCCTCTCCGTCCCAGCCTCTGATCATCCTCTTTATCTTCCCATACATGACAAATGACACCACAAACGTCGCCAGCATGAGCACACCATATACTATAGGCAGCGTATCAGCTGTTATCCACCATATATGATCCCAGTTGATTCCATCCAATGTGTCCTTGTTCACCGCGGCAAGCCTTCCCGCCAGGAAACCTCCCAGCAGACTTGCCAGGATCATGACCGCAAATATTATATATATCTTCAGATTACTTTTCTTGTTCACTTTTTTATCAGTATCCTTCATCTCATATCCTCTTTTCATTCTATGAATTAACACGACCTTATCCATATGTCAGGAATCATTCCTTATCATCCTCGTATTGGAATATATCCTCCACACTGGCACCACACACCTTTGCGATCTTGAGTGCCAGTGTCACCGATGGACTGTAATCTCCCCTCTCTATCTGACTTATCGTCTGCCTCGAGGTCTGCACCAACGCTCCCATCTCCTGCTGGTTTACTCCCAGCTTCGCCCGATATTCCTTCAGCCTGTTGTACAGCGGCATCTATATCACCTCCAGCTTATTCATCCGTATCGTTATCAGATTCATTGTCTGCAGCACTGTCACCACTCGACGTTTTTGATCCATCAGTTATACCATCCGCATCCTCAGATCCTGCTCCGTCCGTTATACTATCCGCATCCTTGGATTTCGTATCCCCCGCCATTCCATGCTGTACGTACCTGTGTGTGGATGTTCCCCATATCATAGAAAAGCTTATTCCAAAGCAGAATCCAATTGATATGCCAAGGGCAAGATTGTCAAACAGCATTCCGTACACTATACCAAGTGCAACACCAATTAGAATTCCAAACGGTGCGCCAGTGGATTTATCACGCTTACACACATATATTTTATCCTTCAATAAAAATCCATCACTCTTATCATCGCCAAATACATCTATCACTTTCTGATACATATTGCCATGTGCAGCTTCCATCATATCTTCCGTCAGATTGTCCACATCAGGATGAATATAATACTTTCTAAGCTTGTATATACTGAGTACATCCTTGCCACTTTCAGGTTCAGGCGTCAACTCACTCCTGGCAATATCTTCTTTATCAAAGATAAAGCAGCTCCACATCTGCTTGTTTCTGAAGAAACCATACACAGGGAGTCCATTTTCCAGACCTTGGCGGATTTCGCGCTCAAGCTCAGTCATATCACAGATCTCAGCAATAACATCCCCTAGCTTGTGCTTCTTTAACATTCTTTCTGTGATCGGTGTCACGGAATATCCCTTGACCTGTGTCTTCAATTTGTCCACTGGTTGGGAGACGATCATGCCCTCAAACATAGCTTGTAGTGTTTCACAGGTAGATTTCTTATTACCTTTATCCATGCCATTTTCACTTAGATTGTCCTTTTTATTTACACCTTGCTTTTTCCTCATATCCTCATAACTCCATTTTAATTCTTACCACTAAAATCCCATTCCAAATTCAAGCTATATATATAATATATATATATTATATATGCCAAATGACAACTATAGTTGTCATTTCTTTTACAATGGAGTATAACAAATGACAAGGAAAGTTGTCAATAACTTTTGACAACTTTCCTTGTCATCTCAATGTTGGAACGGAGGCACCTGAAACCTGGAGAACCGCCAGACTGATGCCTGGCAGTGCAACAACTAAACAATTGAGCAAGATCATCTTTTGTTAAATGATATCATACTTCTCCACATCCACGACTGCCTGTCCCTCACATAACAGCTCTATTCCATCCGCTTCAATAGGTGTATATATCGCCGTGCTCATTGTCATAGCTCCATCATTTACAAACAGCTCTATCGAATTCCTGTCCAGTATAAATCTGAGCTTTATACTATCTTGAGCCTCCTGCTGTTCATCAACCTTTCCCTTGACATCCCCGTAACATTCTGCTGATTTCACGCAGGCCCTTCTGATACACACCACATCTTTCTCAAATCCGGCAAATGTCCTGTCCATCTCTATTATATTATTTTCTCTGTCATATATAAATCGAGTATAATATCCGCTTCCCTTTGCCAGATTCACGGTAAATCTGCTGTATTTGTTTCCAGTGATTACAAATGTCACATCCAGACTTCTTCCACTTATACCTTCCAGACTACGCCGTCCACTCACTACTTCATCTGAGTACCTGACCATATTAGCATGATACTTCTCTATCTCTCTCACTGGCTTCTGTATCAAGCGTCCATTTTTCAGAGATATCTCCCTCGGAATCGTCATCATTCCCTGCCACTTCTGTCCACCGGGTATCCACAGATTATGCCACGACTGCATCCACGCTATCATTATCCTTCTGCCATCCGGCAAAAGTGTAGTCTGAGGCGCGTAGAAATCTGTTCCATAATCAAGTGATAATGGCTCTCCACCGTCAAATTTCTTCTCACCTTTATCAAATTCTCCAACAAAATAGATAGAATTATTTCCATTGTGGAATTCATATCCCTCTGCTTTCATTCCCGTAGGCGATACGAGAAGTACATGATGATCGTCTAATTTGAAGAAATCAGGGCATTCCCATATGCCGCCCAGATCACCTTCATTCCGTGCAAGGATACTCTCAAATGTCCAGCTTTCCATATCAGCGCTCGAAAGTAGTACCACAAGCCCCTTATTATCCTGATCCACACAGCCTGCAGCCATATAGTATCTGCCATCCTCAAGCCATGCCTTCGGATCTCTAAAATCCGCTCTGCTCAATCCCTCCGGCAGCATATCTCCGGTCACCACCGGGTTATTCTGTATTTTTTTATATGTAACGCCATCACCAACCGCTATGCTCTGGTTCTGCAATACCCCATCACCGTTGGGATTTTTCATAACACTGGTATATATCAGGACATGCTCTCCATCTCTTTTTCTCCTTTATACTTACATGGTTTATATTTTGCGTTCTTTCAAATAACACATTTAAATCAATAAAATAGAGACATTTCCACTGTACTATACATAGCATCTCTTGAAAATGTCCCTAAATAAATTTATTTCCTATTTTATAATAAACCTACACTGAAATATCTTTCAGCCCTGTCCGCCATAACTGTGGCTATAACTTTATCTTTCCCATATTTTTCTGCCATCTTCATAGCCGCCCATACATTTGCACCGGATGACGTACCTACAAGAAGTCCCTGTTCTTTGGCAAGTCGTCTCGCCATCTCAATGGCATCCTTATCCGCCACTTCCACCACATCTGTTACCAGTGATGTATCCAGGACATCCGGTATAAATCCATCTCCTATTCCCTGTATCTGATGGATTCCCGGGCCATCTCCATGTAGCGCTGACACTCCCTTAGGCTCAACGGCAACAATCTTCGTATCTGGATTTTTCTCCAACAGATATTTAGCTATACCTTGGAGAGTACCTCCACTTCCAACACCAGACACATATATGTCTATCTTCTGACCAAGCTGTTCACACATCTCAACTGCTGTTGTGCGATAATGCGCATCTGGATTTGCCTGATTGACAAACTGCTGCGGCATGAAATACTTCTCTGGATCAGATTCTGCTATCTCATTTGCCTTATCAACAGCACCACCGATGCTTAGAACCGGATCCGTAAGTACCAGCTCAGCACCAAATGCCCTGATAACCTTCTTTCGCTCCTCACTCATATTCTCTGGCATCACAATTATCACTTTATAACCTTTCTGAACACCACAGAGTGCAAGCCCTATTCCAGTATTACCGCTCGTAGGCTCTATAATAGTCATTCCCGGCTTGAGTTTTCCCTCACTCTCTGCAACCTCCAGCATATTTTTTGCGATCCTGTCTTTAATACTTCCACCAGGATTAAGGAATTCCGCCTTGGCAAATATATTGTATCCTGTCGACTTTTTCAGACACATAAGCGGAGTATTCCCTATCAGATCAAGCACATCATTGTAATACATATTAATCCCTTCTTCTCTTTACTTTATATTATAATATTTTACATATTTTTCCACCAAAGTCACTATAAAATATATTGAACTGCCTTTATATTAATGTGGTTCATTCTCCTTTTTCATAGTTTTTTCATAGTTTGCCATTTCCCTTCCCACTAATATAAATAAAGCCTTGAAACACTGAGTTTTCAAGGCTTTTTAGCAGGGGATGAGAGAATCGAACTCCCACCAAAGGTTTTGGAGACCCCTATCATACCATTTGACCAATCCCCTATTCAGTTGTCGCTTTCGTCAAGCGACTAATTAAGTATACTTTAAATGTATTAATTTGTCAATAATTTTTTAAATATTTTATCACTTTCTCTGTGATCGCATTCTGATATTTCCCTTTTCTCCAAATTACCCCGATCCTCTGTTCAATCGATGGAAATACCGGAATTCCAATAATATCAGGATAGGTTTCTACCATGGATCTGTAAAGGAATGCTCCGATCGGCTCCGCTTTTATCATATTGATCAGAGTTGTGATCTGACTGGTATTCAGTATGATATGAGGATTGACACCTGCTGCCTTAAATTGTCTTGTTAATGTCATTACCTGCACTGAATCCGTATTAAAAAGGATCAGTGGTTCATTGTTCAGCATATTCATCAGAATGGTACTCTGCCCTGCCAGCGGATGATCCTTTGAAACGCAGAACAACAGATCTTCCGTATCTATAATATGAAGATTACATTTATCAATTGCCGTCTGCTCCGCATTTACAATTGCAAGATCCAGTTTTTCTTCCATCACCTGCTCGCATGCCTTGACTGATCCATATTCGTACAAATGAAAATCCACTTCCGGGAACTCCTGACGTAAAGAAATATACAAATCCGGAAGATATATACTTCCAAGCATCGGAGGCATCCCGATACGGACTGGCGTGATCTTTTTCCTCAGTTCATGAAATTCGGAAGCTACGGAATCTGCATGTGCCAACAACTCCTCTGCCTGCTTATAAAAAATCTCTCCCTCCGGGGTCAGTGTTAACTTATTATTATTCCTGTAAAATAAATTAACTCCAAACTCTTCTTCCAGTGCCTTTATTGCATTTGAAACCGAAGGTTGGGTTACAAATAACTCTTTTGAAGCTTTCGTTATATTATGATATCTTGCTGCCACACAAAAGTATTCCAA